>Ga0256914_1000844_pt1 | contig 29562 bp, 22 predicted proteins | sample HulkmetaG_FD_191571 | JGI IMG/M metagenome (GOLD analysis project Ga0256914, IMG submission 191571) | Hydrothermal chimney microbial communities from Main Endeavour vent field at the Juan de Fuca Ridge, Pacific Ocean - Hulk | ecosystem: Environmental > Aquatic > Marine > Hydrothermal vents ... | reverse complement strand
CCCACCCCCACCGATACGCCCACCCCACTGCCCACGCCCACGCCGCGGCCTGTCATACGCGCTGCCGCTGCCGCACCGGCTCAGCCCACCGCGACGCCCAAGCCAGCCAAGCAATACTCTCTGGTGGAGGTGCGGCGGCTGAACCCGTGCGAAAATCGTGGCAAGCACAACATCTACGTCAAAGTCGTCGACGCCAACGGCAACGGCGTGAATGACATCTGGGTCGTTCAGGCGGTCGCTGGCAATCCAGGCGCGATTTTGGAAAAGAAGCGCACCCACCAAAAAGATTACTGGCTGATGAACCCGGAGAACGGGCGCGTCACGTTCGACATGTACAAAAAAGCGCAATACGTCGTGTTCATCTCGGAAGACGGCGTGAATCCTGCCAGCACCGACTTCACACAGCCCCTGCATAGCGGCTTTACGGACGAGGCGAATTGTGCAGATGGCGGCGGTGGCAACACCCTGTTCCACAACTCCTTCTCCATCATCTTCCGTAAGAACTGGTAGAACAGGTTGCTTCGCAAGATTTTCAAAAGGTCTGCCTTGGCAGGCCTTTTTCTTTTTCCCAATCACCCCCAATCTTGTTATCATTGCGTTATTCCATCCGCTCCGACACGGTGCCATGCCATGAAACGATTTTTATCCACTTCTCTGCTACTGATCTTCGCCTGGATGGCTGCGAGCCTGAGTCTGGCCAGCGCCGCGCCCGACGCCAGGGTGGCGCCCTCGGTCTGGACGCAGCTCGACGCGCGGGCGCAAGCCGACGTCATCATCCAGCTGACCCAGGCCGATCTGCGTCCCGCCTACGCTCTTTCCGATAAGAACGCCCGCGGCAGATGGGTGTTCGACGCGCTGCGTCAGGAAGCCTCTCGCACTCAGGCGCCGCTATTGGCGGAATTGGACCGGGCTGGCGCGGCCTATCAACGTTTTTGGGTGGTGAACGCCATTCGAGTGCAGGTGGATGAGCGGCTGCTCCTGCGGCTGTTGCGTTTTTCGCAGGTGCAGCGCGTTTCGACTAACGATTCCTTTCCGGGCGCTGGTCCCGAGCCTGGAGGCGCCCTGGCGGGCCAGATCATGCAGGACGGGCCGCCCTGGGGCGTTGGACGGGTGGAGGCGCCTTGGGCCTGGGCGCAGGGAATAGTCGGCGAGGGCGTGGTCATTGCCGGGCAGGATACAGGTTATGACTGGACGCATCGAGCCCTGAAACGCGCTTATCGCGGCTACGATCCCATCACAGACGCCGCGTCTCACGATTACAACTGGCACGACGCTATCCACGAGTTGGACCCGCATCATACGGATCCCAATCCCTGCGGTTTGGATTCTCCAGAGCCCTGTGATGATTATGGGCACGGCACGCACACCATGGGCACCATGGCCGGCAACGATCTTTCATCTCAGGAGAACGGCTGGCCCGAGATGGCCGCGCATCCCATCGGGCTCGCTCCTGGAGCGACATGGATCGGATGTCGGAATATGGAGTATGGCTGGGGACGTCCTTCCACCTATATCGAATGTTTTCAATGGTTTGTCGCACCCTGGCCCACTGACGGCGATCCTTTCACCGACGGCGATCCCGCCAGGGCTCCGGACGTCATCAACAATTCATGGAGTTGTCCTGAGGACGAAGGCTGCACGCCCGACAAGCTCGCGGTCATCGAGCCCGCGCTGAACGCGGCCGACGCCGCGGGCATCCTGGTGGTGGCGTCGGCCACGAACAGCGGCCCCGCATGCGGCAGCATCACAGATCCCATCGCCATCTATCCCAGGGCGTTTACCGTGGGAGCCACCAGCGCCACGGACGCTCTGGCCTCGTTCAGCAGCCGCGGCCCGGTGACTTATCGCGGCGTCACCCGCATCGGACCAGATGTCAGCGCGCCGGGCGTCAATGTCTATTCCGCCATTCCCGGAGATCGCTATGCTGCGCTTTCGGGCACCAGCATGGCTGGACCCCATGTGGCGGGAGCGGCCGCGCTGCTGATGTCGGCGGATCCCGCGCTGCGGGGCCAGACGGACATGATCCGGGCCATCCTCAGTCGTACGGCGGACCCGCTTCCATCGGATCAAGGGTGTGGCGGCGATGCAGCTGACGCTGTGCCCAACAATGGCTTCGGCTGGGGCGTCGTCAACATCCGCAGCGCCATCGAATCTCTGAGCCGGGACGCTGTCATCTCGGGCGTGGTGCGAGACGCCGCGGGCGAAATCATCCAGGGCGAGCGTATCGAGATCGGAGCTTACCGCTATCCGTCGGGCGAGCTCGCGGCCCGGACCTCGACCTCTCTCTCCGGACATTACCGCATCACCGCGCCGTGGGGCAGCTACATCGTCGCCCGCATAGGCTCTGGCGGCGCAAGTGTGGCCGGGCCTGTGTACGCGGTGGGCGGACAGGAATCACAGGCGGACATCACTGCGTTCCCCTATCGCAACCTCCTTTCGTTTTTCATCCAACCGTAACGCCTTCATTCGATTTGTCATAATGCCGATGAAAGTCAAACTGTATGCGTCTTTGCGTCCGCTGGTGGGCGGACATAGCAGCGTCGAAGTCGAAACCGGGCCCGGCGACACCTTTCGCGATCTGGTCGACGCGTTGCTACGCCGATGGCCCGCGCTGAGAGATGAGCTTTTGCAAGATGGCGACATCTCGCCCCGCATTCACATCTTTCTCAATGGCCGCGAGATTCGCTACATGGATGGGCTCGATATGGTCATTCCTGAGGATGCCGACCTGCGCATCTTTCCGCCGGTGGGCGGGGGCGAGCATTTCTATGCGGCGGGAATCCCTCTCGTCCGCGTCCGTCTCACCCCGCGGACGACGCATCCTGGCATTGAGCGCCGCGAAATGTGATGTGTGTCAGATAACCAGCTTTTTTCGAGTGGTCACGGTTGCGTTTGCGAGCGTGTGCACATATACTTTATGGGTTGAGATAACGCCGATTCAATCCTCATCTTCATCAACTCGGTGACTTATGGCATCCCATCATGTGAACCATCGTCTACTCATTCCTGGCGCTATCCTGATGTTATTGCTGGCAATGCTGCTGGGCGGTTGCGGCGAGAAGGCCACGCCCGAACCCACGCCCACCAAGACGCCCATGCCCCCAACCTGGACGCCAACGCCCACGCAATTGCCGCCAACCGCAACGCCGACGCCCGAACCCACCGCCACTCCCACGCCCGAACCCACCGCCACCCCCACGCCGACGCCTGTCAGCTATGTTGATCCCAAAGAAGACGGCTCGATCTCCTTTCTGACGGGCCTCAAACCCGCTGATCCTGCAGTGCTGCAACGCCGTCCCCTGGCCATCAAGGTGGCCAATCAGAAAAGCGCGGTGCCGCAGACAGGCCTGAGCCTGGCGGATATCGTGGTGGAGAGCCGGGTGGAATTCAGCCAAACCCGTTACACCGCCATTTATCAGAGTCAGAGTGCAGAGCGTGTGGGCTCAGTGCGCAGCGCCCGGCTGATCGATCTGGAGCTGACCGACATCTTCGACGCGATTCTGTGCTTCTCGGGCGCGGTGGAGCCGGTGCGCCAAAAGCTGTATCGCACGCCAGATCTAGAAGGACAGGTGCTGGAAGCCGTGCTGCATCCCTTTGGCTTCTACCGGGATCCCAACATCCCTGTGCCTCACAACCTGTTTGCCAACACCGACCGCATCTGGCAATATCTCACCAAGAAGGGGCTGAACACGCCGCCCAATCCGCCCGGCGGCTGGGTCTTTGGCGAGACCTCACCTGATGGAGCAGCCGCAGCCAGCGCCATCGACATCCCCTATCCTGTGCTCAAAGTGCGTTGGGCCTATGATGAAGCCAGCGGAAAATGGCTGCGCTGGCTGGGCGGTCAGCCCCACATCGACAAAGGCACGGGCGCACAACTCACCGCCGATAATATCCTCCTCATCTACGCCAAACATGCTACTACCTTGATTGTGGAGCATGGCAACGAACGCGTCTATTCCAACGGCGTCTGCACCAATTGCTCGGTCGAAATTCAGATATGGGGCGAAGGCCCGCTCAAAGTCTTTCGTGACGGTAAAGTGTATGAAGGCAAATGGATACGCACTGGTCGCGAGCAGCCCTTCCAGATTGTCTTCAGTGATGGCGCTCCCATCCCTCTCAAGCCGGGCAATAGCTGGTGGCAGGTCGTTCCTTTGGATATGAACGTTACGGTCACTCCCTGATCTGCGGACGCGAAGTCGGCCGCGGATGAACGCGGCATTGCTCTTCGAAACGCTTTCCCAGGCGTCAACCATGCCATTTTCACGGGCATCCGCCCGCCAACATCAACGAAAATAAGAACAGGAGTCGAAATAAATGAGCCAAAAAGGCAAAGTCGCAATTTTGCGCACCTCTCCCCGCACCATTTTTGCGGATTATTATCGGCTGATGAATCTGGCCGATTATCAAGACTATCTGCCCAAAGATGTCGAAACCGCCTTGAAGATCAACATCTCCTGGCACTTCTTCTATCCGGGCAGCTCCACCACGCCCTGGCAGCTCGAAGGCGTCATCCGCACGCTGTTGAAGGACGGCTATCCCCGAGAGCTCATCCACGCCTCGCACAACCGCACCGTGGTCATCGATTCGCGGCTGGGCGAGCGGGAGAACAAGCAGATCAACGTGGTCGAAGCCTACGGCCTGCGCAACATCCACCTCTATGAGGAAGGCGTGGAATGGATTCATATCCGGGATGCTGTGGGGGATCTGGCCGATCAATTTCTGGTGCTGAACGATGTCTATCCCGACGGCTTTTACATTCCCAAACGCTTCATTGGCGAGAACATCATTCACCTGCCCACGGTCAAGACCCACGTCTTTACCACCACCACCGGCGCGATGAAAAATGCTTTCGGCGGGTTGCTGAATGAGCGTCGTCACTGGACGCATCCCGTCATCCACGAGACCCTGGTGGACCTGCTGATGATCCAGCAGAAGATCCATGCCGGGGTGTTCGCGGTGATGGATGGCACATTTGCGGGCGATGGCCCCGGCCCACGGGCCATGATCCCATACGTCAAAAACGTGCTCCTGGCCAGCACCGATCAGGTGGCTATCGATGCGGTGGCGGCCAAGATGATGCTGGGGATCAATCCCCTGTCCATCGAGTACATCCGTCTGGCCCACGAGATGGGCCTGGGCTGCGGCGATCCCGATAAGATCGAGATCGTGGGGGATGTGGAGGAGGCCCGGAAGCATTGGCATTTCACCGGTCCCTTTAAGAAGATGACTTTCGCTTCGCGAATGCAGCATCTCATCTATTGGGGTCCGTTGAAAGGTCCGGTGGAATGGTCGTTGAAGACGGTGCTGGCTCCCTGGGCCTATGCGGCGTCGGTCATCTACCATGATATGTTCTGGTATCCCTTCATCGGCAAGAAGAAGATGAGGCTGGCTCTGGAAAGCGAATGGGGGCGGCTCTTCCGTAATTGGGAGAATCTGACGCCCGACGAGCAGGGCTTTTCGGATGTGGGCGAGGATGCGGCTGAACTGCATCTGGAAGGCGCTTCCGCCTTCATCAAGTCCTTCTCGCTGTTGTGGATGTCTCTCAAGGAATCGCCTGAGATCAGCGCTCATCGCCGCCACCAGGAGATCAGTCAGGAAGAGTTCGAGGAGCGCTACTACATGAAGAAGCATCATGGCGGGCCTGTGGGCAATCAGTACACCGCCACGGTGTTCATCTCCTTTTTGGCCGTGCTGGCCGCGGCCCTGCTGTTCATCTTTGGCGTCAAGAAGAAGAAAGGCTGAGTTTTTCTCTGAGGACGAGCATCTGCGGGTGCTCGTCCTTTTTGTATCATCATGTCACCAAGCTCTACGACTATCGAAACCCTGGAGCAGGTGGGTCAGCAATTCCTGAATACAGGAGATATGCTGGGCAAGATCGTCGCGTCTCTGATCATCATCGTTGTGTTGCTGTTGGCGCGCAAGGCGCTGAACAAGCTGATCGTCAAGAGCGATTTGGCCCGTTCCAATGCTTATTTCTGGCACAAGCTTGTTGGCTACAGCGTCACCGTGCTGATGGCGCTGGCGGTTGGCGGCATCTGGTTGTATGGGGTTAGCAATCTGGCGACGTTTTTCGGGCTGCTCGTGGCCGGTCTCATCGTGGCCTTGCAAGAGCCTGTGGTGAATCTGGCCGGTTGGCTTTTCATCCTGGCCCGGCATCCCATTGCCCTGGGCGACCGTATCGAAATCGATGGCATCAGGGGAGATGTCATCGATATCGGGCCTCTTTTCTTCTCGATCATGGAGATCGGTCAGTGGGTGGATGCGGATCAGAGTACGGGCCGCATCATCCACATCCCCAACAAGCTGGTGTTTTCCAATCCCATCGCAAATTACACCCAGCAGTTCCCCTACATTTGGGACGAGATGCCCGTGATCATCACTTTCGAAAGCAACTGGGAGAAGGCCAAGGGGATTTTGGAGCAGCTCATTGACGAGATGGCGCCCACCTTCACCGAGCGGGAGGAGCGCTATTTGCGGGAGCTGGCGACGCGCTACTACATCAGGCTGGATAAGCTGACGCCCATCGTTTACACTTCGGTCAGCGACAGCGGCGTCATGTTGACTATCCGCTATCTCACACAGGTTCAACGGCGGCGAAACATGGAGCGGGAGATCTGGGAGGCCGTGCTGCATGCCTTCGCCCGAGAGGATGATATCGATTTCGCTTACAATACGCAGCGGGTGTTCTACAACCCTCGGGAGGGCAAGCCCGGCGCTGGCGGCCCGAAACCCAGGGGGGAGCGGTAATGAGCCGGCCCATTGCCATCGTCAATGGGAGCATCATCACCGCCGAAGGCGAACTCCCCTCCGGCGTAATTCTCATCGAGCGCGGCGTCATCACGGTCGTTGGTCCGCCGGAAGATGTGGCGACGCCCGCGGATGCGCAGCTCATCGACGCGGAGCGAGGCGTGCTCAGCGCGGGGGCGCCAGAGGTGGGAGGATATCCCCTCATCGCAGGGCGCGCCGCGAATCTGGTCTGCCACACCCGATTTGGCGAGATGGCCTGGGCGATGCAAGGGGGCGTCGTCGTCTTGCCGTCCGAAGCTCGTTCCCGCCCCGCTCCCGTCACCTGGGAGGCTCATCGGGCGCGAGCGGTGGCCCAGGTTCTCGCTTTTCTGCAGGAACGTCCCGAGACCCGGCACATCCAGCTTACCGACGCACTGCCAGGGTATCAGGGGCGGGGCATCGACATCCTCTGGCGCTTTCATGCGGAAGAGGGGGGCGTCCAATCTCTCAGCATCCGCGTCGTCCCCTCGTTGGATGATGAGCCGGCCCGCATTTTCGTGTTGGATGGCCCTTCGGCCCGCAAGTTGCCCGCTGCGGGCCTGAGTCAGACCAAGGCGCACTGGTGGTTTTACCATCATGGCCCGGACGCCGCTCTTTACTGCATTCCGGTCGCGGCGCTCAAACGATGGATGGATCGCCACGCAAAAGGAATCCCGCCGACCCGGGTGCGGGTGGCGGGAGTGGCGCAACCTCTCAGCGGCCGGGCGATTCCGGTGGCTAGGCTGCAAGAGGATATCGAAAGGATCAGGGTTGTCAATCTATCTTGAAGACGAGCGCTTGGGCCTGCTTTCAGAAGACGTCCATGGTGCGGGCGATGTAGGGGAAGATGGTCACATCATAGTTTTGCCACAGCTCCTCGGGCGTGATGATGACAATGCGCCAGCGTCTTTCCGCATGATTGAAGACGATGACGCGGACATGCGCCGGGTGTCCGGTTTTCAGGTAGACGCTGCGGGCCTCAGACATCTGGCCTTCGCTATCGTCGATGGTGACGCCCGTGGCCAGCGTCCAGTCCCGGGGTTCCGCCAGTCCGCCTGGTATCAGATGGACGATTTCGTTGGTGATGGATTTCTTGGCCTGGCGCATACTCCAACTCAGGGGCGCATTGGGCGAGCCATCCAGGCGGCTGACCGCATACAGGCTGCGATTCCGGCTCTCCTCATCTTTGGTGAGCAGGGCTGTGCGATGCGGCTGGGCGTACTCTTGCAAATCCCATCCCGGCGGCACGCAGAAGCTGACGCCCCAGACGAAGACGGCCTCGTTCGCGGCGCCGCAGATGCTGGGCACGGTGGGGACGGGTGTGGGCGTTGACGTGGGAATGGGGGTGGCGGCCGGCGCTGCCGTGAATGCTGTCGATGGCGTGGCGGCCGCAGGCGTCCTGGAGACGGCTACGCCTGTTCCGGGACTGACGCCCGGCTGCGCCCCTGGTGACGTTGTCGATCTTCCGTGGCCAGGGACGAGGATGACCGCGCCGACTGTCAGGTTGTTCGGGTCTGAGAAGTTGTTGAGTTTCTGCAGCGTCCCGACGGAGGTGTTGAACTTGCGGGCGATGTTGGAAAGGGTATCCCCTTTTTGGACTGTGTAGACGGTTGCGCCCGGTTTAGGAGCAGGTGACGTCGGTTTGGGAACAGGCGTGGGCGCGGGCACTTTCAACTCCTGTCCCACGTAGAGCGTCGTCGGGTCCGCGATATGATTGATTTTTTGCAGCGCGTCTGTGCTGATGTCGTAACTCTGGGCGATGCCGTACAGCGTGTCCCCTTTCTTGACGACGTAGGTGATGAATCGAGGCGTGGGCGTAGCGGCGATCGTCGCGCCCGAAGAGCGAACAACGGTCCCGGCGGCCCCGGTCACCGTCACCCTCTTGGGCGTCGACGCGGATGCGGAGGACGCGGACGCAGCGACCGCGGCAGATGAGGAGGTGGAGGATGCCAACTCCTGCGTATTGGTGGTGCGTTCTGGCGCGTCCATGGGGATTTTTTCAAAAAAGGATGCGATTTGATCACGCCCGAACCACACGGTCAGGACCACAAGAATGGCAACGACCCAGAACCAGATAGAACGAAACATAAGGATGTCGGTGGGGGAATTCGATGGGGGAAGATGATCGACATAAATCTCGACAAGCTTATCATGGACGCCCAAAGAGGTCAAGCATGCGTCGAGCGGTGATGGCCCGCATCTCGTTGGAGGGCGGCGTCCAGCGCGGGCGCTGCCAGGGGACGCGTTATGCCGGGCGGCCGGTGAGTTTGAGGGAACGAGCCCGGCGATAGAGCTGACGATAGGCCTGAGCCGCAGCATCGACCGAGTAATCTTGCGTCATGGCGCGACGTTGCAGTACGCGCCATATCTCCTGATGTCGATAGATCTCGATGGCCCGCACCACCGCGGCGAAAAGCGCCATGCTATCATACGGCTCGAAGCGGAAGCCCGTTCCCATTTCGGGCGGGCGATGATCGATGACCGTATCCTTGAGCCCGCCCGTGGCGTGCACCACCGGGATGGCGCCGTACCGCATGGCTTTGAGCTGATCCAGACCGCCCGGCTCGTGGCGGGAAGGCATCAGAAAAATATCGCTGCCCCCGTAGACGCGCCGGGCCAGCGTTTCGTCGTAAGAGGGGTGATGCACCAGCCGTCCGGGATAGCGCTGCTGCAGATCGGCCAGATTATGATGATAGCGCTGCTCTCCCGCGCCCATGACCATAAATTGCACGGGCAACAATCGCAGCATAGGCTCCAGCACTGCGGTGAGAATATCGAAGCCTTTTTGATCGATGATGCGCGAGGTCAGACCGATGAGTGCGGCTTCGGGATCATGGACAAGGCCCGTTTCGGCGCAGAGGCTGGCCTTGCAGATGCGTTTGCCTGCAAAATCATCGGCGTCGAAATTGGCGGGGAGCGCGGCGTCCGCGGCCGGATTCCAGGATTCGGCGTCGATGCCGTTGAGGACGCCGAACAGACGCTCACTGCGATCCCGCAGCAGCGGATCCAATCCCTCGCCGAATTCGGGCGTCTGAATTTCTCGGGCGTAGGAGGGGCTGACCGTGGTGATGATATCCGCGAAGATGACGCCCCGCCCCATCATGCTGACCACCTGGTTGAGACTGGGCGCGATGTCGGGATGGGCGATGAAGCCCTGATGCTCGATGCCTGCAATCTGCAGCAGTCGCGAGCCGAAAATGCCCTGATAGGCCAGATTGTGGATGGTGTACACCACCGCGGTGCGGGCGAAGAAGGGATCGTCCCGGTAGATGCTGCGCATCCAATTGGACGTCAGTGCGGTCTGCCATTCGTTGCAATGAACCACGTCGGGGCGCCAGCCCATATGACGGGCCGCCTCCAGACTGGCGCGGCTGTAAAAAACAAAACGCTCGCCATCATCAGGAAAGGAATAAATGCCCTGGCGAGAGCCGAAGAAGCGTTGGTGTTCGATGAAGTAGATGGGAAGGTCGGAATCGGACGCCCGCCATAACCCGGCCCATTCGACGCCACTTTCGAAAGGAACGGGAAAGCGCTCCAGCGTCCGCTCGAATCCCAGCCTTTGCGGATCGATTAGGCCGTAGCGGGGCAGCATGACGCGCACATCGTCGCCCAGCCTGCGAATGGCCCGGGGCAGCATGGCTGCAACCTGGGCCAGACCGCCAGTGGCCGCGTATGGCAGGATTTCGGCGCTGAGATAGAGGATGTTCAGGGGCTGAGACATGGTGCAAAATCAGGAGGTCGCGGTTTGTTGAATCGCCGACTCCGATGGGGCGGCCTTGTCCTCTTCGCTGGGATATTTGATTCGCGGATGGTGGATGCCTTGCAACACCCGCGCGAAAGCCTCGGCGATGTGGGTGAGGTCTTTCAACGTCAACGGGCTGTCGTCGAGCTGCCCCGACATGAGCCGACGACTGATCACGCTGCGGATAACCTCCAGCATCTCGTCTCGGGTCTGGGGACGCATGGCCCGCACCGTCGCCTCGCAGCTATCGGCCAGCATGAGGATGGCCGTCTCTCGGGTGTGTGGCTTGGGGCCAGGATATCTGAATGCCGATTCGTCCACTTTGTTGGGGTCATCCTGCATCTGCACCGCCTTATGATAGAAATACTCCACCCGGGTGGTGCCATGATGCTCTTTGATGAAATCGATGATGCCGGGCGGCAACCGGTGCTTTTTGGCCAGATCAACGCCATCGGGCACGTGGCTGATGATGATGCGGGCGCTGGTGTAAGGGTCGATGCGATCGTGGGGATTTTCGCCGTCGGTGTTGTTTTCGATGAAGAAGTAGGGGCGGATGGTTTTGCCGATGTCGTGGTAATAGCTGCCCACCCGGGTCAGCAACGAGTCTGCGCCGATGGCCACCGCGGCCTCCTCCGCCATGTTGCTGACGATGAGGGTGTGGTGATAGGTGCCCGGCGCTTTCAGCAGCAGCTGGCGCAGCAGCGGGTGGTTGGGACGGGAGATTTCCAGCAATTGCAGGCTTGTGGTGACGCCGAAGAGCTGTCCCAGCAAATAGTAGATGACGAGGGTGAAGCTGCTGGCGAAGATGCCGTTGACCACGCCCGAAAAGGCCAGCTCCATGACGCCCTGATTATCCAGCGCTTCGGGCTGGGGCAGTTGAAAGGCTATCAGCAGCAGGAGATTGATGGCGATGATCCACAAACCGGCTCGCACGAAGCTATTGAGACGCTCCGCCTTGCCCAACGCCAGGGCGCCCACCACGCCTCCCAAAAAGAGATAGGCCAGGATGTTCAGCTCCGCGCCGATGAATTGACCCATCAATAGGGTTAGCAGCGCCGTAGCGACGATGGAGATGGGCAGATCGATGAGCGAGCCCAGCAGCATGGTCATGCTGGCGATGGGAAAGAGGTAGGGCAGCAGCGCGTGCATGGGCAGCATCAGCTTTGCCATGAGGATGAACGCGCTGAAAATGATCAGCAGCAGAAAGACCGGCAGCGTCTCCGACCAGATATCCCGCCGTCGCCAGGTGACGAATGTCACGAATATCCCGTCCAGCACCAGGGCGATGATGAGGGCCGAAAGATAATCGCGCCAGCTTCGTTCAGGTTGCAGCAGGCCCAACGCGCCCAGAGCCTCCACGTCCAGGTCCGAGACCACATCCCCTTCTCTCAGAATGACTTCGCCCGCGGCGATGGTGCGGTTGACGGGCTGCACCGCCTCCGCGGCCGCGTCCCGCGCCTTTTGCGTCTCCTCCTCGTTGTAGAAGGTGTTGGCCACGATCAGCCCATCCACCAGCGCCTGCACCGCTTCGGCCTGTGTTTCGTTGAGATCCAGAGAGATCAGCGCGGGCGCCGCGCGCTGCGCCTTGGCCACCTCGCCCTCGCGAATCTCCCGGCGCATGACGATGCTGAGCACGCGGTAGACTTCGTTGACCACGGCCTGCCAGTCCGCGTCGTCGAGACTCAAGATCGCCTGCGATTCGACATCGGTGAGGGAGAGATCGGGAATGGCTTGCAGCCATGCGCTCTTTTGTTCTTGCGAGGCGTAGGGATCATCCCTGACCAGGCTGATGTAATCGACCACTTCGCGCGCCCGGGCCAGTTGCCGCCGGGCCACCCGGGTCTCGGGCACGTTGTAAATGGGCTGGACGTTGCGTCGGGCCTGCTCCCGGGCCTCCTGAGTCAGCACGTCGCTGCGGTAGGTGATGGCACGCGGGGCCACGACCGTGATTGGGCTCACATCCCCCACGTCCACCTGCACATTTCCCACTCCCGAGACTTCCACCACCAGCGAGACGAAGATGACCGCACCCAGCGCTGCCAGAAAAAGCAGCAGGCGCATACGGGCGCGCCATCTCGCCGGATCGCGGCTCCACCGTTGCAGGAAGCTGCGTTTCGGATTTGGAATTTCCAGGCCGGGAGGTAAAGGGGCGGTCATGGGGGTCGTTTAGCGCCTTGCCAATAGGGTTGGGCTCACAGGGCGGAAAATGTTCTCACGCCAGGTCGCAAAGTGCGCCAAGAATGATTTTATTTCGCTTTTGTAACTACTAAGGTAGCATGTTTGACTGCAACTTTCGCCTTGAAGTGAGTGTTTCTGAATGTCAAGGCGTGAAGTGTGAAATGTCAAGGGATGTGACTTGGTAGTAGTGGGCGCCTGCAGCGGGCGTGTTTTGTGACGTTTGACGACATCCCGCCAAAGATGACGCTCCCGTGGCAGCGTCCATGATGGTGACGTAAGTAGTTGCTCTCTTTTTCTTTGCGTCTTTGCGTGAGATGTCTTCTTGGTTCCAGCTTGTGCAGGTTAGGTGTTGAGAAGCTGGCGCACGATCTGGTTGACCAGGCGGCCATCGGCTTTTCCCCGAAGTTGGGGCATGAGTTTGCCCATGACCTGGCCCATATCGCGCGGCCCGGTCGCTCCCACTTCTGCGATCACCTGGCTGGCGGCCGAGCGTATCTCGTCCTCGCTCATCATCTGGGGCAGATAACGCTCGATGATCGCCAATTCCGCCTGCTCTTCCGCCACCAGATCATCGCGTCCCGCCTGTCGGTACGCCTCGATGCTGTCTCGACGCTGTTTGGCCTGTTTTTGCAGCACGTTGATGATCTCATCGTCATTCAGAGCTTGGCCGCTCTTCTCCTTTTCGGCGCGGATGATGGCGGTCTTGACGCCCCGCAGGGCGCGCTTGCCCGCGGCATCGCCCCGCTTCATGGCGGTTTTCAAATCCTGATTGATGGTGTCGAGCAAACTCATGGCAATCACTCCTGCTTGGAAAATGCAAAAAGGGATGTCTCGCGCCCAGATGCCAAGGCGCAAAGAAAGAGAGCGTCGAAGAAAGATTGAGCGGCGTTGGTGAATCGGTCCCCAAGTCAGGCTTGGCCTGGACGGTCATTTCAGGATGTAGTAGGTCGCTCGCTTCTGGCCGATTTTGAGGATCAAGCCTTTGTCCACCAGATCGGCCAGATCGCGGCGCAAGGTCTCGGGACTGGCGTCGGGGCAAAGCGTCTGGTAATCGCGGTTGGTGATGCGCCGGTGGGCCTGCAAAAAGCCCAGGGCCTTTTCCTGACGGGGGTTGAGTTGCAGATGGCCGAAGAGGTTGGCGGGCGGGCCCGCGCCCACCAGCTCGGGCGCATGGCTGTAAATAGTCACCTTGAATCCGGCGCTGGTCTCCGAGAAGTCGGGATGGGGCAGCCCTTCTTTCTCGCAGACCGCGATCATGCGGTCGATGCCGTAGCCCAATCGCTCGATGAAACCCATCTCGGCCAGCACCTGCACGATGGCTTCGTTACGACTGTATCGCTCCTCCACCAGATTGTCCAGGGTGACGTGTCCGGGCAGACGCCCGGGCGAATAAACCTCCATGCGGTCGCTGAACATGAGCACGCGGATATTATCCCCGCGGATGCTGTAATCCCGGTGCGCCACCGCGTTGACGATGGCCTCGCGCACCACCGAAATGGGGTATTCCAGAATTTCCTCCCGCTCGAAGCCGTTGATGCGCATGCCGCGGCGCATGTTGGCCTTGACGAACGCCTCGGCTCGTCGGATCTGCTCCGCCAGGACGCCGCGGATGTCGTCGCGGATGAAGTCATCGCTCATGGTGGGGCCGGCGTAGCGCACGCCGGTGATCTCCGCAGAGCGGAGCCAGCGCTGAGGATTTTTGCCAAAGAGGAGGAGGCCGGCCATGGTCGGGCGCAGGCCCTTTTCCGTCTCGGCCGCGCAACCCCGACTCAGCAGCAGATCATCCACATCTTCCACGTCGGAGAGGCCCAGCAGCTCCTGATAGGCCTGAATGCGCTCCAGGGCCAGATCGTCCATGCTGACTCCGCGCGGGGTCTGGGATTCGAAACTGGCTTCGCTGCGATTGAGCAACAAGATGCGGAGCTCGTGGGGCGCCAGAGGACGGGTGTCTCGGCCCGAGCGCACCAGATATTGTCCGCGCAGGCTGTAAACGTGGGGCAGCCCCGCAGGCACTCGAGTGACGCACAGGGTGCGGCCATCCACCTCCACCAGCTCGGGCAGAGGCAGGATGAGGGGCGGGGTGGGCAGCAACGCGGCCGACGCCATCATCTCTCGGGCCATGTCCGGGTCGCTGACGCCGGTGATGCGGCGGGCGTTGGCCGCGCCCACGATGATGAGGCCGCCATGGGCGTTGGCCAGTGCGGTCATGGCCTCGGCGATCTTGCGGGCGGACGCTCTGCCGCTCAGCAGCACGGTCTTGGGCCCGGGGCCTGATGCGATGGCCTCGCGGATGGCCTCGGCGGATAGGGAGGTTTGGCGTTTGGGGGACATGCGATCGTCGGGGGAGAGGGGGATGGTGGGGACGTTAGACAGGGCTCGGCGGGCCGGGGCCGCGCTTTCATCGTTCGCGGGCGCCGATGATGCGCCAGTGAACGGTGTCGTTGATTTTTGCGGGCGGCTGCATCTCCACCGTCCACACCATGTGGCGTTCGCTCCCCGCAGATAGGAAGTCCACATCCACATGGGCGACCGGGCGCTCGGGGGGAGCGTCGGTGATGACCGGCTCGGAGATGCGCAGGACTTTGGCCGGACCTGGCAGGGACAGCGCGCTGTCCGGAAGCTTCCAGCGCGCAGGATCAGGTTTGAGCAGATAGGCCAACACCTGGGCCTCGGGGAAGGCGGGCTCTTTGAGTAGCAGCTTGTTGCTTCCGCTGGCCAGACCCGAGCAGAAGGTGATGTCGCTGTGTTCATAATCGGCAACGAACTGCATGCCTTCCAGACGCCACGCCACCCGGCGGCAGATGTTGGATCGATCCATCTGCGGCTCCCAGGCCCAGATCGCTTCGATTTTCTCGGGCTCAGATTTTTCACCGCATTTGGGCCAGTCGGGCCAGTAGGGGTTGTCGGGGCTGACGCTGAACCACCCAGGCGTGTATGCCAGGGCTCCGGCATAGCCCGATTGCTGATTCATCCACCAAAAGATGGAGACCCGGCTGGTTCTGCCGCGGTAGATCCCCCGGAATTGCAAACGGTCTCCCGTAATCGCCTTGCCGCTGTCCTCTTGTTTCCTGTCATCGGTGAAGATGCCCTGGCACTGAATGGCGTCGTCCGCCAGATAGCCCTGGTTCTTGGTCGGCGGATAATCGGGCATGAGGGGATAGGGGATGAGGTAGGCGGAGGCTTGTTGGGGCAGGGCCAGGCTCGTTGCGTCCTTGGGGCGGTTCTGCGCATCGTAGATAACGCCGCCGATCTGCCCCGCGTCGCCCTGGTTGCGATAGAGGAATAGCCATTCCGTCACGTCGTCGTCATCGACGTTTACTTCCAGCAGCCCTTTTTCGTAAATGGGCTTCCAGGTTTCAGGTTTGACTTTTTGGAGATCGATGATCAGTTGCGTCTCTTTTTCGCCGCGCATGAAGAGTTGATCTCGCTTGGCGATCATAACGAAGAGGACGGCGATGAAGAGAAGGATGCCCATGACGGCGAAGATGAAACGCATCATGTGGAACGCTCCCCGATGTCAGACTCTGGTGATTCGGATGCGTTGTCATCATCTCCTGCGGCGGAGGTTGGGGCCGGGTGCAGCGCCAGAGCCAGGACCTGCTCGACATGGGTGACGAAGCGGATGTCCAGGGCTTTGCGTACGTGCCTGGGCGCTTCCACCAGGTCTTTTTCGTTGCGTTGGGGGATGATGACGGTTTTGAGGCGATTGCGATGGGCGGTCAGCAGTTTTTCTTTGAGTCCGCCAATGGGCAGCACTTGCCCGCGCAGGGTGATCTCGCCGGTCATGCCGATGGTGTGGTCCACGGGCCGTCCGGTGATGGCGGAGATGAGCGCGGTGACGATGGTCACGCCCGCGGAGGGGCCATCTTTGGGGATGGCGCCTTCGGGGAAATGGAGGTGGATGTCGTATTTGTCGAAGTCGAAATCGGAGAAGCCGAAATCCTCGGCGTGGCTGCGGGCGTAGGAGAGCGCGGCCTGGGCCGATTCTTGCATGACCTCGCCCAGCTGGCCGGTGAGGATGAGGCTGCCCTTGCCAGGCATGATCAAGACCTCCACCTGCATCACGTCGCCGCCGCCTTCGGTCCAGGCCAGGCCCGTGGCCACGCCGATCTGATCTTCAGGGTCCAGCTTGTAGTCGCCGTAGCGGGGCGGCCCCAGCATCTCCCGCACCAGCGCCGGGGTGATGCGCCGCCGGATTTTACGTCCGGCCGCGACTTTGCGGGCGAGCTTGCGGAAGATGGCCGCCAGTTCCCGCTCCAGGTTGCGAACGCCCGCCTCGTAGGTGTAATGATGGATGATCTCGTCCAGGGTGATGTCGGGAATGGTGAGGTTGGCGCGTTGCAGGCCGTGCTCTTTCAGCAAGCGGGGAATGAGATATTTGCGGGCGATGAGGCGCTTCTCGAAATCGGCATAGCCGGAAAATTCGATGACCTCCATCCGATCCAGCAGCGGCGCTGGGATTTTGTAGGGGTTGTTGGCGGTGGTGATGAAGAGTACATGGCTCAGGTCGTAGGGCGCGTCCAGATAGTGGTCGCTGAAAGCGTTGTTCTGTTCAGGGTCCAGCACTTCTAGCAGCGCGGCCGAAGGGTCGCCGCGAAAGTCGTAGCCCATCTTGTCCACTTCGTCCAACATGAAGACGGGGTTGACCACGCCCGCGGTGCGCATGGTTTGGATGATGCGTCCGGGCATGGCGCCGATGTAGGTGCGCCGGTGCCCCCGGATTTCGGCCTCATCCCGCACGCCGCCCAGGGAGATGCGCACGAATTCGCGGCCCAGAGCCTCGGCGATGGATTTGCCCAGCGATGTCTTGCCCGTGCCGGGCGGGCCCACGAAGCACAGGATGGGGGTGCGCATGTCGTCTTTGGCCAGCTTGCGCACAGCGATGTGTTCCAGAATGCGTTCTTTGGCTTTTTTTAGGCCGTAATGATGCGCTTCCAGCACTTCTTCGGCCCGAGCGATGTCGATGTCGTCTCCGTTATCGGGCGCGCCCCAGGGCAGGTCTAATAGCCAATCGAGATAGGTGCGGACGATGTTGGTTTCGGGGGCCATGGGCGGCATGGCGCTGAGTCGGGCCAGTTCTTTGTTGGCCTTGGCCTTGACTTTTTCGGGCATGGCGGAGGCTTCGATGCGCTCCCGCAGTTCGTTGATCTCCCGATTGAATTCATCACCCTCGCCCAGCTCGGCCTGGATGGCGCGCATTTGCTCCCGCAGAAAGTACTCTCGCTGCGAGTCCTCCATCTGCTGCTGCACCTGTTCGTGGATCTGATTTTCCAACTCCAGCACATCCAGCTCTTCGGCCAGGAAGACGCTGGTCTTACGCAGACGCTCCGCGGGATCGAAGGTTTCCAGGATGAGCTGGCGGTGGTCGAGGGGGATGGGCAGGGATGAGATGATTAAATCGGAGAGCCAGCCCGGTTCATCCACATTCATCACAGCCACCAGCACTTCTTCGGGGATGCTCTGGCTGAGCAAGATGACTTTCTCGAACATGACGAGGACGGCCCGGCGCAGGGCTTCGAGATCGCTGTCGAAGTGAATGCGTTGTTCGGGGATGCGCCGCCCCAGGATTTTGATGTAGGGGCGTTCTTGCAGCACTTCCAGGATTTCCACCCGGTGCTGGCCGTGGGCAAAGAGGCTTTGCGTGCCGTCGGGCATGCGCAGCACCCGCTCGATCGCTATTTCGCCGCCGATGTCGTACAGGTCTTCGCCGCCGGGATGTTCTTCGGTGGGATCGATCTGAGCGGTCACCAGCAGGGGGATGTCGGTGTCTTGGGCCGCTTCCAGTGCGCGACGAGAGAATTCCCGGCCGATGAAGATGGGGGCGACCATGCGGGGAAAGATGATGATGTCCCGGGAGGGGATGACCGCGAATTCTTGAATCAGCTCGTTTTCGTCGATCTGTTCGGGAAATGGTGAGTCGGCGGGGAGCATGGTGGCGCTGAGGAACGGAAATTCCTCATTGAAGAGCCGGATGAAGGGATCGGAGTGTTTTTCGGTCATTGTGGTGGTATGAGAAACGCCAAAGCAGGCGTTATGAGTTTTGTCGTCGAGCGCTCGCACAATGTTTCTACGTTACTGGCGTCGGGCGAAAATGGATGCGGCGCTAAAATACGCCATCTTAAGTAGATTCCAGAAAATGTCTTAACTCCTGATAGGAGTCTGGTGACCTGTCACCTGACGAATGTAGACCGAGCTGGACGAAGGTGGACGATTTTCTTTGTCCATTTTCGTCTTGGCGTCGTTGCCAAACAAGGCAATGAAAGTCAAACAACTTTTTAGGTGACTACTAAGGTCTCTGGCATGTACGCTGCCACGGGTGCGTCCTCTTTTGCAGGATGTTGTCAATCGTCACAAAACACGTCCGCCGCAGGCGTCACACGCGCTACAATGTCGCACCCCTTGACGCTTCACGCTTCACGCCTTGGCATCCAGAAACACGTATTTCAAGGCAAAGGGTGCGTTCAAGCATGTCTCCTGAGTCGTTACGATCGATTTCTGCATTTTCTGTGAAAATCTGTGAGAGTCTATGGTCAAATCAAAGAACGCCAGCATCCAGTGCGTTACTCGTTTTCTTTGGCAGCATGGGGGAGAATTGGCCGTCGATGGGCTCGGCAAAGTGCGCCCAATCGGTGGGGGGCAGGGCGTGTGGAGCTCGGGCGATCCAGGCCTCGCGCACCGCGGCCACCAGGAAGATGGAGCCGGTCGCCAGCACCAGGTCGTCAGGTTCGGCCAGGGCCAGCGCCTGTTCCAGGCCCGGCGTGGCGTCGGGAGTGGCGATGATGGTTTTTTGGGGAAGGATGGATCGGGCTGTGGCCGCCAGTCGGGCGGGTTCGGCTGCGCGAGGGTGGAAGCTGCGGGTGACGATGATGGCGTCGGCCTCCTCGCCCAAAATTTCCAGCATCCCGGTGATGTCTTTGTCGCCCGAGACGCCGAACAGGAGGATGAGGCGTTGGTGGGGAAAGAAGTCCAGGGCGCTGCGGAGTCGAGCCGCACTATCACGATTGTGAGCGCTATCCAGCAGCAGGGTGGGACGCTGCGAGAGGGTTTCGAGGCGACCGGGCCAGTAGGCGGCGGCCAATCCTTTCCGGATGATGTCGGGGGTGATCTCGACGCCCTGGTCGCGCAACGTGTGCACCAGCGCCACCGCGATGGCGGCGTTGACCGCCTGATGTGCGCCCGTGAGAGGCAGGGTTACGTCTGTAATGGTACTATCTGGGCCGTAGATGTCAAGCTGGAGGCCGTCGGGAGATATGTCGCGAATTTCCCAGCGCCAGTCTTGGCCCACGCGAATCATAGGCGCTCCCACCTGTCGGGCCTGCTGGCTGATGACAGCCATTGCCTCGGGAGGCTGTGGGCCTGTCACCACCGGCGCGCCAGGCTTGATGACGCCCGCTTTCTCCGCAGCGATGGCGGCGATGCTGTCGCCCAGCAAGTCTGTGTGTTCCAGGCTGAGCGCGGTGATGGCGCAGGCCGCGGGGGTGATGACGTTGGTGGCGTCCAGACGTCCGCCCAGACCCACTTCCAGCACCGCCCAGTCTACCGGCGGGCTGGCGAAGTGCATGAAGGCCAGCAGGGTGATGATCTCGAAGGTGGTGGTTCCGGACAGGGCTTCGACCGTGGGGCGGGCCTGCTCCCACAGGCGGACAAGCCGCTCTCGAGAGATGAGGTCGCCGTCGATGCGCAGACGCTCGCGGAAGGTGTGCAGGTGGGGCGAGGTGTAAAGGCCGGTGCGGTAGCCCGCGGCCTGCAAGATGGCCGTGGTCATGGCCGAGGTGGAGCCTTTGCCCTTGCTGCCAGCGATGTGCAGGGCGGGAAAGTGGTTTTGGGGATTGCCCATGCGTCGCACCAGCTCTCTCATGCGGTGGAGGTTGTAGGTCTCAGCATTGTAGGCATGCTGCCGGTTGCGGCTGTAATCGACGTGGGCGAAGATCTCCCGCAGGGTGCGGGTGTAGGAATCGGAGTTCATCGTTGCTGATTTCAATCGGGGGAGTGCTATTTTTGAACCCTCATTTTATCCCACATGCACAGCGAAAGACAAAGCGTTACAGTCCCAGCTCCTCTTTCACCACGGCCAGATGTCTCAGCGCCCGTCGGATGAGCGTTTGGTGCTCCGGCTTCTGAATCCAGGCGGACGCGCCCGAGGGATGGGGCAGGGGGATGACGATGCGACCATCGAGCTGATATCGGGCGCCGATGATATCCACCAGTTTGCGATTGCGTCCGAAAAAGCGCTCGATGGCCATCTTGCCCACAGGCACAATCACTTCCGGGTCCACCAACATCAATTCCGCCTCCAGCCATTCGGAGCAAAGCTGCTGCTCTTTGCGGGAGGGGGCGCGGTCGCCCCGGCCCGATTTGTTGGGGCCGGGAAAGCATTTGGTGACGGAGGTCATGTAGCATTTCGCTCGAAATTCATCCTCTTCCCAGCCCGCCTGCTCGAACCAGCGGAACAGGCGTTTGCCCGCGTTGCCGCTGAAGGGTTTGAGCGTTGCGTTGGCTTCCACCTTACCCGGCGCCTGGCCGATGACCATGAGCCGGGCGTCTGCGTGGCCCGAGAAGATGGGCGGGCCCTGGACAGGAAAGCCTGCCAGCGCGCAGCGCTGACAGGCCCGGATTTGTTGCTGGATGAGGGGGAGTGCGTCGGACATGGCGCTGCTATTTGCCGCCCCAGGCGAAGGGATAGCGGAGGAACAGCTCCTGGCCCGGCGCGTACACCTCCTGGGCCAGCGGTTGAGAACCCCCTTTCTCATAAACGACGGCCAGGAAGATATCCTCCGTGGCTTCCTTGGGGGTGGGGAAGTTCATCTGTGCGCCGCCGCCTTTGCCCGTGGGCATGTCCTTGGCGTCTATCAACTGGAATTGGATCTGTCCCCCGGCTTCGCCCGTGCTGCGATAGCGGGCGAGGGTGTAGGTGGTGGTTGGTTTCAGACCGCTGATGGCGATGGTGACCGATTGTCCTACTCTGGGCGAGCGGGGTTGCACGACCAGGTGGGGCGATGTGGCCTTGACGATCTTGAATGATCCGCGGAAGCGCTTGCCGCCTCCGCGGATGTTCACCCGATAAACGCCGAGTTTCTCGTTGTTCAATGCGTACCAATGTGCGTTTGCAACGCCCTCCGCATTGGCTTTGACGTTCAGTTTGACGCCGATGCCTGTGGGGGTGGTGATGGCCACGATGAACTGGGTGTTGGGCTTGAAGCCGTGCATGAGCATGTAGACGTATTCAGCTCGCTCGATGACGTCGGGCATCAGGCAAATGGTGGGGGCGTCGGCCTGAGCGCCGGGGCAGGTGGGCGCCGCGGCGTTGTCTACGGGAATGCTGAGGGTGGCGGGAACGCCGCCGGTCGCCTCGGTTGTTGCGGCGGGGGCGGGCGTGGCGGCCGCTGCCGCTTCTTCGCCGCCGTTCGCTGCCGCCGAAGCGCCGCTGTCTGCGGAGATTACGGAAGCGCCCTGGCCGCGGCCCACGAACAGGGTGTAGAATTCATATTTTTCGGCCAGCGGGACGCCCACGCTGAAGAATTCGATGGCTGTGGCGGGCGTGTCGACGCCGGAGAATTTGTAGGCCGACGCGCTCTGGGCCATGATCATGTATGTTCCCGGTTCCAGGTTTTGGGCCATGTCCAGGCTTTGGGCCATCACGCCTCGCTTGTTGGTTTTCTTGTTCAGTTTATCAACCAGGGTGGCAACGCCCGCGTCGTCGATGCGATAGACGCCCAACTGCACCCGGGCGCGTTTCTTGAATCCGGTGAGGTAGAGTTTGGCGTCCATGCCCTTGATGACTACATGCGGATAAACCAGCATGTGCGGTCTGGTGGCGGGATCAATCGTCCATTGCAGTTTGGCGATGTTGCCGGTGAGGTCGCTGACGGTGATGGCGAATTCGCCGCTCCCCTCTTCGGGCAGGCTATACCAGCGGAAGTATTTCGTGCCGTCATCCTCGGTTTTGGTCAGGTCGAAGGAGGAGGTGGCGCCGTTGCCCAGGGTGGCGTCCACCCGCAGGGCCCGATTGGGTGTGTAGCCGCTGGCGCAGCCCAGCCACCATTGCCCCACTTCGCCTTTGTTCGGCCAGAATTGGAGCGCCGGCGCGCTGGTGGGGGCGCAGGGCGGCAGAGAGGAGTCGGGCAAGGAGAGGGTGACCGTCTCTGGCAGTCCGCCGCCAGCTTCTGCGGGAACGGGGGCCGGCGGTATGCTTTGTGGGGTGTAGGCCACGGGTTGCTGGGGCAGGGAGGATGACGATTCCGCTGGCTGGCCCGGCTGTTCGGGCGCGGCCGCCGCTGCGTTGACCCGGTGGATGTTGACGGCCAGGGTGGTGCGCTCCTGCTCGGGCAGTTGCACCACTGTGCTGACGGTCCCCATCTCCGCCTGGGGCGTCAGCATCAGCAGATAGGGGCCTTCGGGCTGGTCCGCCACGTCCAGGGCCAGGTCCGCCCGTCCATCTTCGTCGGTTTGGATTGTGTTTTCCAGCAGGAGGACGCCCCGGGACTCGACCGCACCGTCCACTGTTTGCCCCGGCTCCAGGCGGTAGATGGCGAATCGCGCGCGGGCGCCTGATGGCAGGCCGCCGATGGCCACCCGAATGACGCTGGGATTTTCTTGCACCGGCTCGGTCAGTACGATGAATGGCTGTGAGGCGGGCTTGACCTGGAATTTGAGGCTATCTTGCTTGTCCTGATAGGATGCGGTCAGGGTCCATTTGCCCGGTTTGGCGTCAGCTCCGATGGTGATGGGCTGCGCCGCCACGTTCACGGCGCCCTGATTGACGCTGGGCGCTTGGAAGCGTTGCTCCTCGCCGTCGGGTGATTTGAGGATGAAGGTGACCATTTCGTCAGCGGGAGCGCCCACTGCGCAGAAGACATGGACCGCGCCTGGCTCCAGACCGTCCTGGGGAAGAGGTGCGCTGGTGAGGACGAATTTGCCCTGGTCTTCCAGACACGCCGGATCGATGGCGGGGCGCAATGCGGTCTGAACTGTGATCTCGGCGGGCGCGTGACCGACTGCGGGTTGAGGCGCACCGGCGTTTGCGCTCGATACAGTGGCGTCGGGCGTCGCGCTGGCCGGCGTTTTTTCCGAGGCGTTTTTGCATCCCGCCAGCGCCATCACGGTCAGTAGCAGGGCCAGGATGAGGAGCGGTCGCGTCATGGATTTCCTGTGCATGAGACATCCTCCAGGGGGAAAGAGGGACTTTCGGTGTTCTGTAGTGTTGTTATCCGTTGGCGATATCGATTTTTTCTTGGATTTCTTTGATGATGGGTTGCAGATCTGGGTTGCGGTTGGCCAGATCTGCCAGATCGTAATAGGCTGCGCCGAAGTATTGGCTGCGGGTTAGAGCGTCGTCATATTGCAAGGTCAGTTGGATGGCTTCATCATAGGCTTCCCGAGCTTCATCATACCGCCCCGCGGCCAATAAGTGCAAGGCTTTATTGAAGACCAGGTCGGGACGGTCGGGGGCGAGTGCTGCGGCTTTGGCGCTGGCGTCGGCTGCGGTCTCGTAGTCTCCCAGCAGATACGCAGTCCAGCCGAGATTGCTGAGGAGATAGACATCTTCGCGGCCCAGAGAGAGGGCTTTCTGATAGTCGGCCAGGGCGCTGGTCAGATCGCCCTGCTGATAGAAGTAGTAGCCGCGGTTGAAGTAGACGTCGGCCAGGGCTTGCTGGTCGGCGGGACGGTTCGAGGTGAGGAGCAGATCGATGGCGTGTTCGTACAGCGCCAGGGCTTCGTCGGTTTTGCCTTGCTGGGCTTTGATCTCAGCTGTGGCGTAGTAGAGCTGCCAGGCGTTGGGATGCTCTCGCAGTGCAGTCTGCAACAGATTGATGGCTTTGTCCGCCTCGCCGAGCTGGGCCAGGGCCGCTGCCATGCCCAGCACCGCGCCCAATGAGTTTGCATCCAATGAAAGTGCGCGGTGGAAGAGATCGCTGGCCACGGGCCAATCCCCGCGCACGGGCCCGACGATGTAGCCCAGCGACCACAGCAGGGAAGATGTGAATCTATCCATATCTGTTCGACGGTCCACGGGCGTCACCGTGGGCAGCATCTGTCGCGATAGCTTCAGCGCGGCCAGGGCTCGATCGTAATCGCCTCGCCAGAAATGGCTTTGCCCGATGATCCAGAATTGTAGGTATTGCAGGGGATGCCCCAGGCCCCGGGGCGCGTACACGTGATAACGGACGGGAGATAGATCGGGGAAGAGCAGCGAGCGTCCCTCGGCGTGATCCGATGTGGGGGGCAGTGTGTCGGGGGGAATGAAATACACCCAGGCGTCGATGTCGTCTTCGTCGTACGCGCCGGTGACGATGATGCGCGGATGTAGATCTTGCGCCAGCTTGGGGATGTCTTCCTCGCTCGGTGCGTAGTTCAGATACGCCACCCGGTAGTCTCCCGCGTAGTGGGGCGTTTGCCGGATGTCGTTGGCCAGCTCCGCGCCGAAGTAGTATTGCTCTCCTCCTTTGTGCTGGAAGGGGGCGATGAGGATGAGGAATTCTCCTGGGCCTGCGGGCTCGATGTCTCCGGCCCGGGCCGTGGGCGAGAAGGCTGCCCGGATCAACAGGATTCCCGCTATGAACAAGGCAAGGCTCAGCACCGTCCCGCCAATGATGACGCCCAGACGAAGTTTCTTGTTCTCAGTCAATGCGGTTTGCTGATCGTTCAAAATCGGTGTGTTGCCAGAGAGAAGATGATGGCCGGCAGGGGCGTTCAGGCGGCGGCCCTGCCTCGACGTATAATTGTAGCAGTGAAGTCGATGGAAGACAATAAAGAATGAGCGCTGGTTTCCCACAAGTCAGGTGAGAAGATCATCGAATGGATTCGTATCTTTGGGCGCTTTGCGCCAACGGCCGCCCTCCGGCGACCTGGACGGCGGAGGGCGACCCCTGGCCGCAGGCCTGAAGCGCCCGGCTTGAGTCGGTCAGAAATGTGAAAAAGCGCTTCCGTTTTGGAACGCACCTTCAGATGCTGAAAAATGGACAAGGTCAGGCTGTTTGCAGTAAGATGGGGAGGTTGTAGCTATTCTCGCTTTCTGTGTTTGCCACGAATCGCGTAAGGTTTGCGAAGACGCGAGGGATGATGTTCGACGGTTTCTCGTTTTTGCTCTTTTCGCGTCTTCGTGGCGGGAGAATGGATGGCAATGCCCGTGTATTGTTACGGGACGTTCTGGAATTGATGATGAAGAAGTTTTCTTACGCCAATCTCGTTCTCGTTCTGGCCAGTGTGTTGGGCGCGGCCGCGTTTTTTTCGCCGTTTTTCGGGGAGCCGCCCCGACAAACGAGCATGTCGGCCATGGCTCATGGCGGCGATGCCATGCTCATGCTGACGCTGCTGAGTCTGCTGGCTATGGCCGCGGTGGTGGCTGGTTTGCAGAGCAACGAGCTCAATGCCAAGAGTCTGGCGGTGCTGGGTGCGCTGGCCGCAGTGGGCTCCATCATGCGTTTCATCCCTGGCCCGGGCGGGTTCTCGGGCGTCTTCTTTCTGCCCATCATGGCGGGCTATGCGTTCGGCGCACAGTTCGGCTTTCTGGCGGGGTTGGTCACGCTGCTGGCTTCGGCTTTTTTGACCGGGGGCGTGGGGCCGTGGCTGCCTTATCAGATGTTCGCGGCGGGCTGGACTGGGGCCATTGCGGGGCTGGTTCCCCGCTTTCGGCCCGGAACGAGGTGGGAGATCGTCATGCTGGCCGGCGTGGGCCTGGGGCTGGGGCTTTTCTATGGTCTGGTTATGAATCTCTGGTTCTGGCCGTTTGTGTATCAGCCGGAACATGCCGAGTTGTACTGGCAGCCGGGCCAAGGGCCTCTGGCCGTCATCCGATCTTATGCACTGTTTTATCTGATCACGTCGTTTTTCTGGGATTTATGGCGGGGCGTTGGCAATGCAGCGCTGATTCTTATTTTTGGGGCGCCGGTGCTGCGGCTGCTCTATCGCTATCAGCAGCGGTTTCATTTCGTTCTTATGCCTGAGGCCGCCGGCGATGCGGCGGAGGAGTGGCCGGGATAGATGCCTGTGTTTGCGCATCTGCTTGGCATGGCGCAGGATGGCGGTTTGCCCCAGCCTGGCTGTCATTGTCCGAATTGTGAGGCTGCTCGCCGCGGAGAGATGCCGCGGCAGTTGGCGGTCTGTCTGGGATTGGTGGATGTGTCTGCGGGGCGGAGCTGGCTCATCGACGCCACGCCCGATTTTCCTGCGCAGTACGACGCGCTCACGGCCCGCGCCTCTCTGGCCGGCATTCTTCTCACTCATGCGCACATGGGGCATTATCCAGGTCTATTTTATCTGGGGCCGGAGGCGATGAATGTTCGAGCCATGCCTGTGTACGCGACCGCGCGCATGATCGATTTTTTGCGAAGCAATGCGCCCTGGTCGGGGCTGGCGGAGGGGGGGCATGTGGAGCTGGTCGCGGTGACGCCGGGCGTCGAAGTCGCACTGTCGCCCGATCTGCGCGTCACGCCCATCGCCGTTCCCCATCGAGATGAGTATAGCGACACCGTGGCCTGGCTGGCGCGCGGGCCTGAAAGCACGCTGTTCTATTGTCCTGATATCGATCATTGGCACGCGTTTCAGCCCGATCTGCGCGCCTGGCTATCGGGCGTGGATATCGCCCTGCTGGATGGCACCTTCTTTGGCAAGGAGGAATTGCCAGGCCGAGATATGACCCAGATTCCCCATCCCCTGGTGACAGACACCGCGGCCCTCCTGCCGGATGCGGCCACCGAGGTCGTTTTCATCCACCTGAATCACACCAATCCTTTGTGGCGTCCGGGCCCGGAGCGGGGATGGCTGCAGGCCCGGCGTTTGAGCGTGGGCGCTTTTGGGGAGCGCTGGTCGTTGGGGTGAGGGTTATTGCATCCGCACAACCACTTTTGCTTCGTTCCACAGGTCTTCCAGACGATAGAAGTCGCGCAGCTCGGGCGAAAAGATGTGCACGATCACCGGGCCGTAATCCAGCAGTTGCCACCCCGATCGGCTTTCCCCTTCGATGAATAGGGGCTTGATACGTTGGTCCCGCAGTGTATCCACCACAGTGTCCACCAGGGCTTTGCTCTGGCGATCGGATGTTGCGGTGGCGATGATGAAATAATCGGCGAAAGGAGCCAGGCCAGTGATATCCAGCAGCAGGATATCCTGCGCCTGCTTGTCATCCAGAATGTCGATGATGTTGTGGGAGAGTTCCAGGGCGTTCAGGGATATTACCTCCGTGGAGCGGGCTAGGGGTTGATGGGGCTATGATAGCACAGGATTTGGGAAACAAAAAAGCCGCTCCTGGAGAGCAGCTTTTCCGTGAGCCGGAGCTCTTACAGACCGCCTTGGCGATTGCGACGTCGCTGAGCCTGGCGGGCCTTGCGGATCGCCTTTTGCTTTTGCAGACGACGCAATTCACTGGGGGGCGTAAACCAGCGCTTGCGGCGCACTTCCGGCAGGATGCGCGCTTTCATCACTTCTTTGCGGAATCGCCTCAGCAGTGAATCTTGCGATTCGCCGGGATTGAGCTTAACGGTCATGCAGTTCTCACCACCTTTGGGGATAGATAGATTTGTTCGAGGGAACTCGGACGCTGAATCTTACCTGTTTGTTCGGTTTCTGTCAAACTGCCGAGCGTTTCTTTTTGCCTCTCCGCCCGCGGCGTATTTGCGTGAACCGCGAGGACGGGCGGAAAAAGCGACTTCTCCCGCCCGTCCTTCTTTTTACTGTGCTACTGGCTCATGCCAGATGGCGTTCAACGTATCAGCATCGGGAGATAGGCGGGGCGAGCCTGTCCCATCACCGCCCAGATGGAGCAGTGCGTGGGATGGGCCGTGATGGTGTTTGTCGTGACATCGACGCTGCTGGTGTCATCCATCACCCAGCGATTTCCGTCCCAGTAGTACAACGCGAGCGCGTCTTCCAGGACGGGGACGTCATCGGGGTAGGTCACCGTGATGGTGTAGGATTTTCCTGGTGCGGGCTGAGCCGGTTTGCCTGATGCGTCATATGTGGCGGTGATGTCGAAAACCTGGCCAGTGTTTGTGAGGCCCGCGGGCGCAGGCATGCCAGTGGCCGGGCCTTGCACCAGACGCACCGTGCCGGTGAAGGCGTCTGTGGGGATGTCGATGGCCACGCGGCCGTCGGTCGAGGCGAGGCTTCCGCCCGTTGTGGAGATGAGGGCCTCCACCCGGTTCAATCGCCAGTCAGCAATGCGCGTCTCCAGATTATAGTGGCGTTGCAGGTAGGGACGGGTCAAGTAAGTCTCATTGTATTCATTCAAGGGAGCCATAACCGTGTCTTGATCCACCAGAATCCTCTCAGCTTGCTTATAGAACCCCTTGCGCGCGGCCGGATCAGCGGTGGCCGCGGCAGACTCAAGCAGTTGCTCATAGTCTCCATTTCGCCAGTTGCCAAAGGCGGCTCGCTTGGAGTCGATGCTGTCATGCAAGAAGTTGTAGGCGTCATTGTAATCCATGCCCCATCCCAGCATGAATAACTGAGCCTGACCTTGTGTGACGCGACGCAGGAAGTCGCTCCAAGAATTCGCATATTCTACTTTGACGTCAACGTTCAAGGTGTTCCGCCACGTGGCCGTAAGAATCTGGGCGATTTTCTTGTAGCGGTTACTTGAATATGGAAGCAGCAGCGTGACAGGATGCAGGCCATGCCCGTCAGGATATCCAGCCGCGGCCAACCACGTTTTGGCCTGCCCCTTGTTAAATGCGTGACCAATACCCTCTTGATACCCATTCACATGTCCAAAAACCCCGGAAGGGGTGAAAGTGAGCGTTGGCTTTCGCAGGTCGCCATAGATGCTGTTGATGTAGCTTCGCCGATCGATGGCCGAGGCGAATGCTTTTCGCACATTGGGGTTCGTAAAAGGCGCCTTGGAGAGATTGAAACCCAGGTAATAGGTGACATAGCTGGGTCCA
>Ga0256914_1000843_pt1 | contig 29574 bp, 22 predicted proteins | sample HulkmetaG_FD_191571 | JGI IMG/M metagenome (GOLD analysis project Ga0256914, IMG submission 191571) | Hydrothermal chimney microbial communities from Main Endeavour vent field at the Juan de Fuca Ridge, Pacific Ocean - Hulk | ecosystem: Environmental > Aquatic > Marine > Hydrothermal vents ... | reverse complement strand
AATTTTCTTATCTCCGGCGTATAGGCAAAATAGGTAGTAATATATCAGATTCTGAAAATGGACAGTTGCAATCATTCACAAAAATTCTGTGCTTTCCTTAACCCAACGCAGCGAGTATGACAATGCGTCCAAAATATGAAATGCCGGAGGCATCAAAAAAGCCCTGATTGCCACGGCGTGTGGGATAACTACCAAAACCGACCTGCCTACCAGCAAAACGATTACGTCAGATGGATCGAACGAGCAAAACGGCCGGAAACCAAACAAAAACGCTCAGGCAGATGATCGAAGAATTGTAAAAAGAGGCGTTTCCATGAACATGGAACATCCCCCGTCAAGAAAAGAAAAATGAATAAGCAGTAATACAGCGTACTTGGCAATTTGTTTTTGCCTTAATCGAATTCCGGTTTCCCCGACTCAAAAGAAAATCGAAGAGCGAAAAAAATTCTCTGTCTCCGCTGTAACGTATCACGCATCTCTATTCACCCAAATACCACTTTTGAATTTTGTATGAACGCAAACGGAAAATAATAAAAACATTGTATAAGATAACCAAACCCATTATTAACAATAAACGAAAATATGGCATATCCCAGGCCATGCGAAAATTAACAAAATAAATGGTAATGTGTATCCATTCGATAACGGCCAAACCAGTAAGCAATTGCCACATTATGGGTATCCAAGGTTTGCGAATAAATAGGGTAAAATTCAATAAAAGAACGATCAATGCGGGCCAAAGTCCGTAAAAGCGCATAACATGGGCGGCAAATAAAAAGTCGGCAATAATAACAGGTAATAAGCGTAAAATCATTCTTTTTCCCTCCTGCTCTCGAATTCAAACATCTTGGCTTCAATATAATCTTTTTGCTCGGTTTCGGCAATTTTTAAGTGTCTCAGTTTAATATAAATCCAATCGAAAATGCCGGTTAATGTTAAAACGACAAATAAAAACGATCCCAATGGCGCAATCGAAAAAAATTACTGATAATATCCCGAAAAATTCGCCCGTTATGCCATTCAAACATATAGTTCCACAAGCTAAGCGTAAAATCACGATTCATATTTTGCGGCACGGCAAATCTTCCCGACAACCTCACGCCATTCAAAGAAAAAAGCCCGCGATCGTGGGTTGTAATAAATCGTGCGCCCAAAGCAAGTTTAAAATATCCGGTAATCATACATTTACCCAGACGAATGTCGGAAAAAGTCGTAACGTTTTTACCGATTAATAGTCCACGGAGGTATTGTTGTCCGGATCGAACCTAAATAACCCATTAAAGGAACCGATCTGATAGCAACCGTTTTAGTATTCGAATCCCGTTGGCTTCGTAACAAAATAGGTACATTGAAATCGGCTTTTACAAACGGTTATGAAAACTGCGCATCTGCCCGCCAAACGCCGTCATCGGCAGCAATAACAAAGCGTTTGCGTTCCGGATCAAACAAAACGTTTCGGAATTTTTGCTGCCAAGGGTTGTCGGAAACATGGCCGCGATACCACGAAAAAGAAACGAAACCATCGGCAATGGCGGTCCATAAAAAAGGCTATTTCCTTCCCACAAAAACAGATGTTTGGTTTTTAAATAACAACGGGATTGCGAAAAACCGTTTACCAAGGGACACACGTTTTTCCGCCGTCTTCACTTTTCCAAACGCCTTTTTCCCCTTAAAGATACAGAACATCAAAATTTTGTTTGGCATAAACCAAACCGATTAAACTGCTGCGGTTCCCGTTTTAAATTCTATAGGCAGGCGGAACCAATATGCTGGGAACGGAAACAGGTGCGAAAAATTTCGGAAGATTCAAAATAATCCCCGAAACGCTTATCCACATAAAAAAGCACCAAAAGCAATCCCACATATTTATGAATCCATCTGCTTTTGCGGTACAGTGCCCTAATCAATAGCAAACACCGACATTGCTCTTCTCAGGTTACATCTTTCGTATATTTTGGTTTACCAAATCGGCCAGAGACGTGGTGTAAAGTATTTTTTTGATGGCCTCACGCTGCTCCACCCAAAGATGATGTAATGCGCACGGATGCTCATCAGAACATTCGGGAAACCCGAGAATGCACCGATCGTAGTCTTCCAATCCCTCCACAGCGTCTACAATCTGGTAGAGAAAAATTTTCGCCAATTGCGAGGAGAGTACCATAAAACCACCGTATTTGCCTTGAGTAACCTGAACCAGTTTTTTTTGTGCCAATTGGTTCATTAAGCGCCCGAGATATTTATAAGGAATATTTAACCGTTTATTTAAGGCACTAACCGAAAATCGCTCTCCGGCATTCTCCGCCAATAATACCATAACGCGAATTGCATATTCTGTTGTTTTTCTGAAATGCATTTTAATTTCCACCTTTCGGTGGAATATACAAATTTAGGCAAGCGATTTCAATAAAGAAATACCATTAACGGCCAATACGAAGATTAAAATAAAAAAGGGACGGCCAAACCGAATTCGTTAGTAAGGCCATCCCGGAGGGCTCAAAAATAAAATCCGAATTTGGCAGCAAATTTATGCTTCCGTCTCCAAAGCGGATTTGATTTTTTCCGCTGTTTCGCGATAAAAATAATTGCAATTTCCTTTTTTCACATCCGGTGACAAATTAAGTTTTTCAATCACCAGTTTTACTTTTTTAGCCGGTACGCCGAATTCTTTAGCCATTTTTCCGGCAGTTAATAGCTCCTTGTCACTCATGGTTAACCCCTTTCCTGTTTTTTATTTTGTCCGACATTTTTTGCGTAACGCAATTTGCGATTTGTTTTATTCCCGGCCACCTGTAAAATTTTCGGAATAAATTGATAAAACGAAACCTTTTATGGTATTTGCCATACATTAAAAATAAGAATTTGATATATTGGTCATCACACCAATATATTATTAAAAAAATCGGGTAGCTATTATGACAAAGTTCATTTTTTCGTTTTTAATTTTACTTTTAATTTTATCTTGTAATTCACGGGTTAGGGCTCCGCAGAGTCCATCTTTGCCGTTACCCAAAGGCGACGGCCAATACGACTCCGAATTTCCCTCTTCCCCGACTTCGCCGTATTTAGACAAAATCGTGCAATCCGTTAAAATGATTTCCATACTTACCTTTTACAAAGCCTATGAATTCCGACTTCAAGACAGCGTAACTATCGAACAAATTCGCGACGGTTCGTTTAGGAGAAAAGCATTTATGCAATCCATTTATGAACGCCCTGCCGCAGGGACAGCGACTGCAATTTTGCAATCGGATAAGGAAATTCTTTTTTTAACCTGTGCGCATGTGGTGATGCAAAAAGATACGGCCATCGTCTATTATGCTTCGGAAAAAGATAGCCGCACAAAATCAAAATTCATCTATTCTTTTGCCCAAAAAATGCGCCAAATAAGCAGTCTCATTTCTGTGCCCAGAGCCAGCCAACCTAAACTAATTGCCGCAGATGAGGAAAAAGATTTGGCCCTAATAAGCATTACTTTGGCCGAGCGGCCGCGCACGCCTTTTCCGGTATTGACCTTTCCTTTCGGTCAAGCCAAACAACTCCATTGGGGAACGTTTGTCTATTTAATCGGTTATCCCAAAGGAAAGTTGTTGCTTACCTCAAGCGTAGTCAGCGCTCCCAACCGTGACGAGCAACATGACTTTTTAATGAACGCCATGGTCAGTCGAGGGGTTAGCGGGGGGATCATTCTTGCGCTTAGAGACGGGGTACCCAATTTTGAGTTAGTGGGTATTGCCAATGCTTTAAATGCTCAAATCCAATATTATTTAAAACCGGAATTCAAAGAGAAAAACACATTTGTCGATATGGAACAACCTTATCAAGGCAAGATCTTTTTGGGACGACGTATTGCGGATGATTCCAACATTGCCTTTGCTATTTCGGCGGAATCGGTAGTCCGATTTATTCGTAAAAATATGGCCAAAATAAAAGCCGAAGGATTTAACGTTCCGGCCGATTTCCCGTTACAGGTAAAATAGCATGCACATAGCGCACATCTTTGCCGACCCGTGGATAATTTTTGGCTCGTTCCCGCAAAACGCGCATTAACAAACCGGAAGTCTGATACAAAACCGGTGTTAAAGGAAGCCCGGCCGCTTTTAAGGCACGGGCCGTCCATACGTTGCAGGTAAAGGGGAATACATACATGCCTTTACTCTTTAAAAAATAACTATCTCCGTACAATCCGCGTTCGATAATGGCAAAAGGATGTACCGAATCGCCCACAAAAAAGGAGGAAACAAAACGCAATAGCGATAAATAATTTTCCCTGGTCACATAAACGGTCTGCAAAAAATGCTTACCGTACAAATGGTTCAACGGTAAATCGAAACCCACCACATGTAAAACGCTTTTGGTCGGCCAGGCTATTGCCTCCAGTGCTAAAAGCCAATTCATCGCCGGACGACGATTACGGTAAAAACGATTGTCTCCCCAACTTACTTCTACCCAGCGGTGTTTACGCCAGGGCATAAAATGTTTTTGAAAAGGCGGCGGAATGGTAGGCACTTCCAACACCAAGCCGGTATGCCAGCCGTTATTAAACACACGCACCGCATAAATTCCGGGCAATGGTTTTCGGCGCTGAAGACGGAATACATCGATACCAAGGGTAAAAAGATACAAAACGACAACAGCCAACAAGGCAGTGGTAACATACAAAACTTTATTTTTCATACCATCGTTTTTCCGATTTTACTTAAGATTCAAATCACCTTTTTAACCGGCAAATCCGTAATTCAGTTTAAATGCGTTCTATTTAATGCTCTGATTCAAATCTAATTGAAAACCGCGGACATTACAATTATTAATCGACCTGTTGCTACCCATTTTTTCAAAACATTAGGAGATAAAAATAGGAAGGCCATCCCTCGCGCAGAATTTTCAGAACAAACGTTTCGGATTCTTAATCGATTGCAAAGCGCAACAAAACATTATTGATTTTAAAAAATGCACGGTTTATATTTACTTAAGCTTACCTGTATTAGTTGGATGTTGATTGGATTTTTATGAAGCACAAAACTCCTTCAACGGGCAATTCGTCCAATGAGCCGGAACACTTAAAAAAACAAGCGACGGATTCTGAACAACGTATTAACAGCGCATCAACACAGCCGGAGCTCTTTAGCATTTTGCTCGATACGGCTACCGACTGGATTTACTGGCGCAATAGCGACGGTAGCTTTAACTATGTTTCGCCCGCATGCGAAACCATTACGGGATATTCTGCTCGGGAATTCACGGATCACCCTCAATTATTCGAGCACATACTGCATCCGGAAGATCGCCGAAGGTTAAGCCGAAAGCTACTAAAAGAGTTCCGTAATCCGCAAACATGTTCTGAGCGTTTTCGTATTATTAGCAAATCTGGTGAAATTCGTTGGATTTGGCACCAATGCAATCCGATTTATGATCAAAACGGAACAGTAATCGGACGCAGTGCAACCAATCGTGACATAACCCGTCTGCATCTTGCGGAAGAACAACGGGCCGAACAACAACAAATGTTGCGTACGGTGTTCGATGCCATGCCCGATCCGATTCATATGATTGACCGGAATTTCAGAATCGTTTTAACCAACCGGAAACTCCTGAATTTAAAAAACCTAATGCAAGAAGAAATACGAGGGAAATATTGTTATCAAATTTATCGTGGACGTAAAAAAAAGTGCCATCCTTGTGCAGCCGACCAAACCTTTCAAACAGGCGAAATTGCTTCACTAAAAAGCACCCGTTCCCTTCCGGACGGCAGTAAAACCTATTTTCAAGTTTTTGCTTTCCCCGTAAAAGATAACAATAAAAGCGTAACCCATGTTATTGAGGTTACTCGCGATATCACAGAACAAACACTGCTGGAAGAGGCGTTGAAACGCAGCCGAGATCAATATTTACATTTGGCAAATTCCGCTCCGCTTGGCATTTTAAGTTGTAACAGACAGGGGGTCATAATGTATGTGAATCCTGCCATGTTAAACATGCTGGGGTCGCCATCTGCCGAATTAACCAGGCGTTATAATGTGCTTGATTTCGATCCGTTAAAAAAAGCGGGAATTACTTCCAAACTAGAACAAACACTCAAAACGGGCCGAAGCCATCGGTTCGAAACGGTTTACACCAGCAATTGGGGCAAAGAATTGGTTTTGAGAATTCACATTAGTCCCATTCGCAAGCCGGATAATACCATTGACGGCGCCCTTGGCATTGTGGAAAATTTTACCGAACAGAGTCGTTTGCAAAAAATTTTAAGCAAAAGCGAAAAAAAATTCCACGATATTTTCGAATATTCTCCCAACGGGATTTTACTGATTAATACTTCTTTTCGCATTGTGGACGTTAATCGCAATCTGGAAGAAATTACCGGCTATGCCAAACAAGAAATTGTGGGCCAAACCATCTGGGACTTTAATGCCCGGTTAACCCCCGCGCAGCAAAAAAAAGAAAAGGACAAAGATTACCATCGCGCTTACATACAAAACATCAATCATCAACTTACTAAAAACACCTATCCGGTTCAGTCCGTCACAATGGTACAAGATAAAAACGGACATATCCGTTATTTTCAGGAGTATTGGTTTCGTATTCAAATTGATGACGATTCTCTGCTGGTTAATTTGAAAAACGATGTCACCGTCCAATACGAAGCACAAAAAGCGCTTAAAAACAGTGAAGAACGTTTTAAGGAAATGTACCGTTTATTTCGTTTGATTGCGGATAACGATCCCGACATGCTGTGGGCCAAAGATTTGAACGGTCGATTCATGTTTACCAACAAAGCCATTTGCGAACGTTTACTCGGTGCCAAAGATGTTAACGAACCGGTAGGTAAAGACGACTTATTTTTTGCCAATCGTTTACGCCGACAGCATCCAGAAGATCCCCAATGGCATAATTTTGGCGAGGCCTTTTCAGATTCCGACAAAATCACTTTAAAAGCCCGAAAATCCATGCAATTTGAAGAATACGGCAATGTAATGGGCAAATTCATGTTTCTTGATGTTCGTAAAGCGCCGCTACGGGATGAACAGGGCCGCATTATCGGAATTGTGGGAAGTGCACGTGATGTTACCGAAGAGAAGGAGTTAGAAAAAGAAAAAGAGGCCATGCAACGCGAAGTAACCCGCATGGCAACCGTTATTGAACAGGCCGACGTAGCTATTATTATTACCGATACCGACGGCAATATGCAATATGTTAACCGCGCTTTTGAGCTGGACACGGGTTACAGCCGTAAGGAAGCTTTGGGACAAACGCCGCGTATTTTAAAAAGCGGCGAGCATCCCATTGAATTTTACGAAGAACTTTGGGCCACCATAACTTCCGGCAAAACATGGCATGGTACCATTATTAACAAGAAAAAAGATGGCACCGTTTACCATGAGGATGCTATTATTTTTCCTATTTTTGATGCGCAAAATAAGATTACCAATTACGCCGGTATTTTGCGTGATATCACCAAAGAAAAGGAACTGGAAAAGCAGATTCAGCAAATGCAAAAAATGGAATCCATCGCCGTGTTAACTGGTGGCATTGCACATGACTTTAACAACTTGCTCACCGTGATTAACGGTTACACGGATTTGGGTATTGCCAAATATGGAAACGATTTAAAAATTCGTTCCATTCTTTCGGCCATTCAATCGGCGGGGAACCGGGCGGCCGAACTAACATCTCAGCTTTTGGCTTTTAGCCGCAAACAGATTATTTCCCCAAAAATTATCGACATCAACAAAACGATTTTGGGGCTAGAAAAAATGCTAAAACGGATTATCGAAGAACATATTGCCCTGGAATTATTTTTGCAACCTCATTTACCAACAATTAAAGCGGATCCCGTACAAATCGAACAAATTCTGATGAATTTGATCGTTAACGCCCGCGATGCCCTTTATGCTCTACCCGAAAATGAACTCCATGAAAAGCGAATCCAAGTCGAAACCAAACGCGAATATTTAGGTGCCGAATACGTGGCCAAGCATCAGGGAACGCATGAAGGCGATTATATTTCTATTGCTGTTAGCGATAACGGAATCGGTATGGAAAAATCTCTCCTTAATAAAATTTTCGATCCTTTTTTTACCACAAAAGAGGTGGGTAAAGGTACGGGGCTCGGGCTTTCTACCGTTTACGGAATCGTTAAGCAAAACAATGGCAATATTTATGTTTACAGCGAACCGGGCAAAGGCACCACAATTAAAATTTACTGGCCGGTATGCAGGGAAAAGGCCGAGCAAGAAGCGGATTCTAACGGAGTCGATTACACGGAATTGAAAGGCAACGAAACCATTTTATTAGTTGAAGACGATCGGTTTGTTCGCGAGGTAGGACGAGACACTTTGGAAGAATTCGGCTATCGGGTTATTACGGCAAAGTCGGGTACTGAGGCGCTTGCTTTGGTAAAAAAGGAAAATATTCAACCTCAGTTGCTCATTACGGATTTGGTCATGCCTTCCATGAGCGGTAAAGAACTATCCGTGCGACTAAAAGAAATTTTCCCGTCGTTAAAAATTATTTTCGCATCGGGATATACCGAAAACCATATCGTTAAAAACGGTGTTTTGCAAGAAGGAATTCATTTTATTCAAAAGCCGTATCAAATTGTCCAATTTGTCCGATTGGTACGACAAGTTTTGGATGCAAAAGCACCATTGTAAAAACGAATAACTTTTTGAAGCTATCATTTAACCGTTCAATAAAAGGTTACGTTTTTCTTTACACTCATTAGGTTTCACGAATCGTAACGATTCCTAAAGACGTTTTGATTTTTGGGATTTTATCGATTTTTTTGTTATTTTATGAAAAACAAGCATCCTTAAATTTAAGCTGACAGGTCTTAATGAGACATATTAAAAAAGTCTTTGATATTGAAAAAAACAAAGAACATTTGTCCCTTCAAGTGGTTTCCTGCACAGACCTACAAGGTCAGGAAACGGAACGCCGCGTTTTGGATAGCGATGGCAGGTTAACTCTGCAAACATTTTTTACCTATCATGGGTCCGGCAAACTAAGCGGAAGCATCGCCAAAAACGGTAGCGGGAAAATTCTGAATTATATTGAGTATTCCTACGATGACAAGGGCCGTTTAGTCAAACGTGCTTTTTTTAACTCGGAAGGGCAACTCCTTGCCTACCATGCTTGGCTTTACGATCTGGAGGCGGATCGCTTGCTCGAATATTGCAAATACGACAATACCCAAACATTTAAATTCCGTAAAACATTTCATTATAATGAGCAGGGCTTAATAACGGAAGAACGGCACTACTCTTCCTTAAACAAGCTTGTTATCTTAAAGAAAAAACAATATGATGACAACGGTTTGGAAAAAGGAGAATTCATTTACGACGGCTCTGACAATTTGAAAGCGCGTAAACTTATAATCCGTAATCGTTACGGAAAACCGATTGAAATTAGCTGGTACGATCCTTCGGATCGAATTCAAAGATTAGAATGCTTTGAGTATCATGACAACAATTTGCTTGACAGCGAAATTATTATTGATTTTTTTGGTAAGCGATCGTTTTTTAAACATTACACGGAATTCGGTAAAATTGAACATGTGATGCGCAAGCAAAATCGGCAACCGGTAGCCGAAGAAGAATACGAATACGATTCGGAGAAACGCTTAACCGTTAGAAAACGTTACCTCATTAAAGACAAAAAACGTACGATTATCGAAAAAGAAATGCATTATTACGAAACATAAAAACCGTAATGTTAATGTTTCACAAAGAACCGGGAAGAATGCCATGGACACTAAAAATTTTCGTATGTTGCCAATTGTATTTTTATTAATGGCCGCTGCCCTGTTTTTAAATTCTTGCAGTACCAAAACGGTTATGATGACCGTGATGCGCCCTGCGGAAATCAACTTGAAAAGCTATCCTAAAATTGCGCTGGGCGATTTTGTTAATGCACGGGGCTATATTGACCAACATGCGCTGGACTTGCGCGATGCGTTAACTCGGGAACTTATTGCCAGCAAACGCTTCGAAGTGGTCGATAGGCAAACGTTAGGCAAAATTATTCAGGAGCAAAAATTAGCTGCTTCCGGATTAATTGACGAAAAATCCGCTCCTGCTCTGGGAAAATTATTGGGTGCATCGGCTCTGATTTTCGGGCGCATTACCACCGACCATTACCATCAGGATTTGGTACATTATCCGCCATACAAAGATAAAAAGGGGAAATCGCACCAACGGCATTCATGGAAAGGCAAATACGAACTGACGGCCAACATTAAGATCGTAGATGTGCAAACCGGAAAAATTTTAACGATTAAGGAACTTTCGGCTACGGAAAAGGCCGAAACCTCTGCTCTGGACAAGGCTCCGCCTAAAATTGATCGCAATGCATTGTATCGCAAATGTCTTGCCAAAATTGCCCGCCAATTTCGCCACATGGTTGCCCCCTACCAAATAAAAGTAAAAGCACAATTTTTGGTGGATGATAAAGTGCCGGAAACGGGGAAAGCCGTGTCGTTATTTAAAGCCGGAGATTGGGATTCGGGCGAAGCGCTGCTAAAAAAGGCGATAATGGAACCTACGCTCAAGCCCGAATTAAGGGCCAAAGTGTTTTATGATTTGGGATTAGCGCAAATGTACCTAGGACAACACAATGCGTCAATCGAAAACATCCGACATGCACTGCAGTTGAAGCCCGACGAAAAGCGTTATCAAAAAGCATTACGTACCGCAAAAGAAGAAAAAGCAAAGGCCGAAAAGCTAAAACAGCAGCTTTAATACAAAAAAGGTAGCCAAATAAAAAAGCAACAAACCATATTAAAAAAACAACCCCGGTCAAGCGGACCGGGGCTATGTTTTTTTTTAAACAATTCGATTGATTTGCCACAGGTAAAATTCAGCGTTTTATTTTTTCTTAGGCATGGGCATGCTGGGCATCGGTGCACGGAATTGCGGGCGGGTGCCTATTGTTTTTTTCATTTTATTCAACGAATCGGTTACGGTTGCAATGAGCGGTTCGTTGTAAATCACATCGTATTTATTGCGTAATTTGGCGACCAGTGTTTTTTTGTATTCACTTGCCTTTTCGGCCATCAGACGATTTTTTATGTATTCTTTTACCCGTTCAAATGGTTGATTGCGCATTTCTTTCTTATGCTGTTCATAGTAGTTTTTCAAATCATCATCATTCACTTTAACTTGCGAATAAACCAATTTTTGCAAAGCGGCTCGCTCTAGGGCACTCAGGCGATAGCGCTGATACAATTCTTTGTAACGGGAGCTATCTTGCAAGCCCATGTTCAATCCGTCCCGATACATGATAAACGGAACGGCCATGGCCTTAATGTGATTTTCAATTTCGTCGTCTTCGCGCAACGGTACCCGATTTCCATAGTTAGATTTGTTGTACAACGCAACAAACTGTCCCAGCGTTAACTGGCCGCCATCAAAACTGGCCAAAGCTTTATTCCACTTGTCATGCGGAATTTTAGTCGCATCGATTTTACCGACACGATCGATGGGTACAAATGCTTTGCGCAATACGGGGAACAGATCTTTATGTACCCGATAGTGATAGCGAATGAACAAACTGTCGATATAATCGTTACGATGTTGATTTTCCTTTGCCTGCTTCACTTTGCTCAAAAACGATTCTTTTTCTTCGGCAAACGATTTCAATTTGTTTTTTGGTGTTTTCAGAACTTTAATGATGTAATACCAACCGGTGGTAAAAATCGGTTTGGAAACCTGTCCGGCCTTCATGCGAAACATCACATCTTCCAATTCCTTGGGTAATAATCCCGGGTACAGTGTACCGCGCACTTCTCCGCCCTTTTGAAAGGTCTGGATGTCTAGGGAATGTTTACGCGCCATATCGGCAAATTTAGCACCGTGACGGATTGCCTGATAAATGGAATCGGCCTGACGTTTGGAGCTTAAACGTATGTAAGCTATATTCACACCGTGACCGCTACGTTTGTACAAAGCTTTAGCTTCCGCTTCGCTGGCAGTGGCGGGTTTGTTCATTATTTTGGCGTACAAGGGCCCGCCCATTCCGGTCATGGCGCTTACTTTCAAATTTTCCAATTCGCTTTTAACCAGGCTGTCTTTTTCCAGCCCTTGGGCCAAAGCTTCGTTAATAATCAAAAAGTCACTGACAAAGTATTGATCAATAAATTGTTTAACTTGTTGCGGGGTTAATTCACCTGGTGCACGGAATTCTTTGGAACGCTGGAAACTGCTTACGAACATGGCTTTATCCAATGTAAGACCGTTAACATCGACCAAATCCGTTTGTGGATTTTTTACCTGTTTTTTCTGGCAACTACTTGCGACCAAAATCAAAACGGTCAGCAAACCTACAAAATACTTCATAATGAAACTCCTACGATTTATGTAAAATGTAGAATATACAGATTTCGTATGAAGAAACCTATTTTTTCTTAACCATCTGCAAAAGGCAAAAGAGATGCATATCGTGGCAAGGGTAAAAAAACGGTTTTATTTTGCAAAAGAAAGGTTACAAAAGAAATCAGCACAAAAAATAGGACGGCAACAGGATTGGCAAAATTAAGCATTCAACCGATTGCGAAACGTTTGGGCAGCAAAATTCTTTTGTCTTTGGGACTAAAATAGAACAGCAAAAAGTAGGGATTATTTTTTTCATGGGTATTGCCTGATTTTCTTAGATAACTAAACTCAAAATCTCCAAATATGAAAATACCGTAGAATAGCCGTAATGATTAATATAAAATGCTGAATTGCATATTCGGATTATTGATAAGCAAATCGCCGGGGAAAAAACGAAAACAACCAATAGGGAAAGTAAGTTCCTAAAAAATTCCGGACGAATGGCTATGGCCAATATCACACCGATAATTGCCGAAAAAGCCAAAATATTTGCCATCCACCTAAAGTCATTTCGCATTGAATACAAAATTTAAGCAATACCAAAATAATGAGCGAATTTTTTCGATTGTGTCATTTTAGTTATCCGAATTAAAATCATTCCGTCATATCGTTTCGGTTAATCATAAAAGATGACACATCATCATCACCAACGAAACAGACCCGTACATTTTAATGAATCATACAAAATCCGAGGCCGTTTATTCTTCCGGTTACAAATTACTTTTTTAAAAATTTATTACCCGAAACTCCATTTGATTTCACGGAATTATTTAGTATATTAAAAGAAATCGAAGCGCAAATCCGAAGAATAAATAAATTATTTTAAGTTAGCAAGCTGATATTGATTAGCTAAAAATTATATCGTACTGTTTATGTCCTCGCTTACCGAACGAATTTTTAATTTCAATTTTTAATTGCGCCTCAACATATTTAAAATTTAACATTGTGAGTCCATTATGCTAAGTAACCATATCTACCCTGATTTTTTCAGCACCTTCTTTATGTTTCCCTTTAGCCTGAACTTGGGTAACGAATTTACCATAAGGGATTACATGTCGGCTCTGATGAATAAAGGCTGGCAGGAGAAAGGATACGAAATTGCCCACGGCATCGATTACAATGAATACGTTTATTTTTATCCCTATATCTGGGATATTTTATTTAATCGCAAAGGTTCATTAACGGACGGTCGGGATGTTAAAGGCGTTACGTTTATGCAATATCCGATTTCGGGGCAGGATCCTTCTTTTTCTGTCGATGTCCGGATGGATGATCCGAACCAGGAGAAAACTAAAGTTAAACTGCATCTTAAAAATATCTTTCTACACGTATTTGAAGTAGGGGTAGGAATTCTTGTTTTTGAAATTGTGCACGATATCCGCTACGAATATACCAAAGACCAATCCTTTTACTCCCTTGAGGACTACCTGCGTTTTCTGGAAACCGGACGTCGTGTTTTCGTACCGTTTGTAAACGGCAGCACTGATTTACGGGAAAAGTGGAAAGTTAAAGAACATCCTTTAGGTAAATCGAATAATAAACGACTTTCTCCCGAAGGAAATATGCCAGCAATGGACGCCATTCGTCAATCTATTGTTCCTACACACGTAGAAATAAAAATAACAGACCAAAAGCAGATTATTCATAATTTTTTAGACGAGCCTTTTTTGCTTGAGCAGGAGGGAACCTACAAACCGGCCCTAAGCAAAATAATCACTTATTTTTTAGATACCGACGATTTTACCTACCTAAACGGAAGCTACAAATCGATTATTGACGATCGCATGTTTGTACACGCCTATTTTAGTATCGGGGATTCATTGACCGATGCCAAGGACGGCCATGTGCTACACCCCAGCGCCAATCATTATTTTTTACAATCGCTTAAAAAGGCCTTTGAAAATGGGATTAAAAATCACCACCTCAATGATGCAGTTAAACTCTGGTATCAGATGATCTTTCTGGACTGGCAAGGGCCGTCGTGTCAGAATACGGGTCTTATGAAGAAGCTGCTCGAGGAGTCTACTTATGTTCGTTGGAGCGGATATGGCAGTTTTACAGGATTTTCCCGTTTTAGTTCGGTTATGATTTCCAATATCAACGAGGCGGGCTACATTTATAACCATTTTCAGTCCATGTATTATCAAATCGCGATTCTTCTATTGTTTTATAGGGGAGCCATATTGAATTTTTCGGAAAGAAGTGAAAAAATATCTAATAGTATTCATGCACTGCCCAACGGAAAAACGATTGAAAAAAATGAAAAGAAAAGACTAAATGGCATACGAAATGAAACAGAAAAATTAAATAAAGATTTTTTGCTATTTCGAAATAAATTTTGGTTTAGGGAAGTAACGGCTCAGGATCAGGGAATAGAAATTTTCGATTTGTGGTCCAAAAAAATGCGTAACCGAGAGTTAATGCAGGATGTGCAATCGGAAATAAAAGAGTTATTTGATTTTGTAGATTCAACTTATGAAAAAGATGTTTCAAGATATGTTAATATTTTAACCTTATTAGGAGCTATAGCGATTCCCTTGGCAATTGTTACCTCCTTTTTCGGAATGAATTTATCATTTATTTCCGATTTTTTATCCAAAGACCTCAATTTAGTAGCCCAAACGATGATTCACAAACTATCTACTTCATTTTCTCCTGAGAATGCTTTGTACTATTCATTCTCACTAATAATTTTCGGTATGGGCTTTTATCTTTTTTACGGAGCGACTCGTAAGATTTACAAATATTTTTCAAATCAGGAAAGTTTTGATATCCCGACATTTTTTAAAATGATATTGGCAAGTTTCGGAAAGAAAAACAAGGAATATGTTTTCTTCCTTGGCGGCAGAGATGCCGAAATGTGTGAAATACAAAAAATATTATTAAATGACTATTACAAATTTTATGACAAGAAACTTGTATGGGGAGCTAAATTAAGTGATTATGAAAATGAAATTAATGAATTGGATACGAATTTTAAACCAATATTAATTGAACTGGAAATTGATAGGCCAAAACCCAAAGGAGCTAAAATAATTGATCATCACGGTAAAAAATCTGGATGCCACAAAGCGACATCCATCGAACAGGTCGCAAAATTACTCGGTGTTACCTTAAACCGTTGGCAGCAACTGATCGCCGTAAACGATCGCGCCCATATCGCCGGACTCAAAGCCTTCGGAGCAAGCAAAGATGAAATCGAGCGGATTCGACGCTACGACCGGCAATGCCAGGGCGTGACGGAAGAAGAAGAACAGCAGGCCGAAAAAATTTGTTCGTCTTTTCAAAGCGAGGGTCCATTGGACATTCTGCAAATCCCGTTTACACACACCTCACCCGTAACCGACCGATTGCACGGGCGCTATCAAAATTTACTGATCATCACACCGAAAACGATTAATTTTTTCGGAAACGGAAAAGTTGTAAAAAAATTGGGGCAACAATTCAATGGCAGTTGGTACGGCGGCAATTTGCCCAAAGTCGGATTCTGGGGGATGCAAAAATCCGATAACTTTTCTCCGGACACTCTGATAACCTTAATAAAATCACGTTTGAAATAGAAAGGACATAACATGCAAAATTATCCAATTTTTAGCTATCATGCTTTTTTGTTCCCTTTTCGATGGGAAAGTAAAAAGAAAAATGAAATCGAATTATTCAAATCGGCTTTGCAAAATGCAGGATGGGCATACAGGCCTTTTCGGATTAATACAGAAAAAGACTACAACGAATTTGTGTATTTTTACGAATATGCCAGGGATGCGTTATATAATACGGAAAACGAATTTAAGCCAAACCAGACGACCTATCATTTTGAATATCCCCTTCAAAATGGCAAATATATCATAAAAATCAAAGACAGGGAAACGCCGCTTCAATTGGACATCGAATCCGTTTCGTTAAAGCTTTACGAGACAGGTATTGCGATTCTCTCTTTTCAGACGGAAAACAAGATTTACCCTAAAAAGGCAGACATAAAATTAATCAATGATTACGGAAGAAGAATCTATCCGCAGTTTTTGCCTTTGGATGCGGTACAAGAGACGTTTTTAGCGGAATATATTGAAATAAAAGCCGACAAATTGGCTTTAAAAGAAACTTTTGCCGGTTATGCTGATATCCGGTTTGATCTCACGCAAAACCAGAATCCGGCCTATTTACCCGAATTTATTAGCGGACTTCTGGGTGACGCGTTTACGAACAATAGAAATGAAAACGATAAATTTTTTGTGGATCCGGTTATTGACGATCGGATGTACGTTATTTGCTGGTACGGGAATGATGAAGAAGCGAAGCGCTTAAGCCGATTTGACAACGAAACGAAAAAATATGTTTATGCCAGCGACCCGTTTTGGCATGAGCTGATTTTTATTGACGGAAAAGAAGCGAGTTGTACGTCCGAGACGATGCTTCCGGAATTGCTTGAAAATCACACCTACAACCGATGGGCCGGACAGGCCACGCTTTTCGGTATTAGCCGATATTCATTTATCTTGCTTACCAAACGCGGCTGGTTCCCGGAAAATATTTTATTAACGCATTTAAAGACAATGTATCACCAATTGGTTGTGCTGACCCTGGCGCAAAGGGCTTCGGTACTGAATTTTTCCAAAAGGGTTACGGAAATTTCAAAATTGGAAGGCGAGATGGCCAATAAAATTTCCAGGCTTCATAAAGACTTTATCCGCTTTATTAACAAAATGTACTTTAATGAAGTCACCGCCCAGGAACAAGGCATCGAACTGTATTCAATGATGCTGAAGATTATGAATATAAAAGAAAATGTGCGGGATGCGGAAAATGAAATAAACGCATTGCACGATTTTGCGGAACTGGAACAAAATAAAAAGACCAATCGGGCTGTCCACATGATTACCCTGATTGGCTTATATCTTTTATTGCCCACTTTTGTTACCGGATTTTTCGGAATGAATATTTTCAACAACACTTGGCTGCAGTGGAATAAACATCGGCCTGAAATGCTAATCGTCTATTTTATCGGTTCTTTGGCTGTGGCGGGAATAATCCATTTTTTCATTCATATAAAAAACAAACGAAACGCGACGAAATAGGGAGGAAAAAATGTCAAAATTCAAATTAGAGTTTACCTTAAAACAGCATACGCCGCTGATTCATTTCCAATATAATCAGAGCGGCGCCACGCTGCGGGCAACGGAATTAAAACCAAAGCTGGATCGATTTCTAATTGAAAAATTCAAAAAAGAAAATACTAACTTTGACAAATGGTTGAATAGAAAAGATCCCCCCCTCTCATTGGATTATAAAATAAAAATTAAATATGCCGGTGATATTGAATATTACCTACCATTGGCATCAATTGCCAATAGAAAAAAGCAACCCCTAATAGATTTTATTAAACAGAATGCAAAACTCGATATTATTCTTCTTGAACAAACTCCATATTTTGGCAATTCTGATAAAATCGAATTTACTAAAATCAATAATTCATTTATAGTTAATCAAAGCAAAACAAAAGTTGATGAATTAAAATTTGCAACATTATCCAAATCAGAAATAGATGTAAGTATTTTTTCTTTTAATGAAGACCTGCTTAGGCAAATTCAAAATAATCTTATATTATTTTTTCTGCATCATAATTTTGGTACAAGGCAAAATAAAGGCTTTGGTTCATTTACTGTAGAAAGTTTGAATAATCAAAAAATAAGTGTGTCAGAGGAACAATTGAATAAGGTTTTTACACATCAATCAAATATAGAACTTAACAATTACAATAAAATATTTGCTTTCATTTTGGATGAATATCAATTGTTAAAAAGCGGGAAAAATTATCCGCAATATAAAAAGTCAGAAATATTTAAACATTTTATTAAAAAAGGAATTCGCTGGGAAAAGAGGTATATAAAAAAATATATTAATACAAATAAAATTATGAATAAAGAACTTTATTGGACGAAAAAGTCAGCTCCCATTGATTTTGATAACTCTACTTCGGATTATTACAATGATTGGACTGATACACAAAATAATACCTATGGATATATTCGTGCTTTACTTGGCTTAGCGGAGCAGTTTGAATATACTGTGTTTAATCGAAGAAGGGATGGCAGTGATAGGCAAATGAGATATGTTGTATCAGTAGAACATAATCCTGCTTCCGGTCAGGAAAAAATTGAACGGTTTCAATCCCCGATCTTTTTTAAAGTTATAGATAATAAAGTATATATAGGTCTAAATGAGTCTTACAATAATATATTAGGAGAAGAATTCAATTTTAAACTAAAGTTAAAAGGAGATAGTTCGGATACACTTAAAAATATTGGAAACATAAAGATCCCGCAATCATTTGATTTAGAAGACTTTGTTAATAAACATGTTTCAAATAAATGGGAAAAATTGTAAAAATTAAATACTAATTTCTTTCAAATTATTTAACACCATAAATTATTAAATTAAATCAAAGAGGTACAAAATGCCAACTAAATACATCGGCCTGACCATCGGCCCTATTCATCGAACCATGGCCCGCACAAAAGCCACGCGGGAGCTTTGGGCCAGCAGCTATATTTTTTCCTACATCATGAAAAAAATGATTGAAAAATTAAAAGACAGCAAAGAATTCATTATTCCGTACACAAAAGATAACAGCATATTTCAACCCGGACAGGGTGTCGGACTTGTTCACGACCGGTTTATTTTTAAAGCCGGGGACGGCGATTTTGAAAAGGTCGAAAGCATAAAAAACCGCGTACTCGATGAAATTGCCCAAGAAATTAACACCTACCTTAAAGCAAATAGCATATCACAGGTGAGAGATTTTCTAAACCGCTATTTTCAAATCTATTTTTGCGAGGCGGAAATACCCGGAAAATACAAAGAAGTCAATAAACAAATGAACGATTATCTGGACAGTTTGGAGCTGCAAGCCAAGTTTATTAAAATGGAATCTCGTGAAAAAAATTATTTAATGGATCTATTCTATCGAGTTAATAAGTCTTTTCTGGCCAAAGATGCTTTTTGGGGTAAAAAGAAAATTGGATTTCCTTGTATTGCGGAAATTGCCGCATTAAAAGAAAAAGGCGACCTTAATTGGGAAGGGATAGAAATTAAATTCAAAGATAAATTTGAAACCGATGATACGGATATTTATATCCAACTTAAAAAACAAAATCCGAAAAAATTCAAACAATATCATAAATACATTGCGATTGTACAGGCCGACGGAGACAGCTTGGGTGCGGCAATTAAGGCCTTAAATGACGACGCGGATTTCGGCAACCTATCAAAAGCGCTCTTGAATTTTGCCAAAGAGGCGCATAAAAAAATAGAAAAATTTGGCGGCAAAACGATTTATGCCGGCGGCGATGATCTGCTCTTTTTTGCGCCGGTCGTTTCAGGCGATGAAAATATTTTTCAGCTTGTAGACGGATTAGCCCGTGAGTTTGCGGAACAATTTAAGAACTTCCCAAGCTCACCCACGCTTTCGGCCGGCATTTCCATCACCTATTACAAATACCCCATGGGCGAGGCCCTGGAAACCGCAGCGGATTTGCTGTTTAAAAAAGCAAAGGATAAAACCATGGGCAAAAACGCCGTTGCTTTTGAAGTGCAAAAACACAGCGGTCAGCGGTTTGCCGGTGTGTTTAACCGGGCCGATTCCGATTACGAAAAATTTACGAAACTCATTTTTAATAAATCCGATCAAAAGATGTTAAGCAGTCTAATTCACAAGCTTGCGCTTCACGAAACCATTATCGAAGAAATCGGCTCCGATCGAACGAAGCTTAAGAACTATTTCGAACACTTCTTTAATGAGGATGAGCATAAAAACCATCGGGAAATGATTGACGCCACCGCCGATTTGGTTTACGAAATTTTTAACAACCGCAAAAGAAATGCGCAAGGCAAAGAAAGGGGAAAAACCGTTTTTTCCGTTTTAAGACTCAAAAAATTTTTGGAAGGAGGTGATGAGTAATGCGCTATTTAATTAAACTCAAACCGTTGACGCCCTTTTTCTTCGGCAGCGAAAAAACATTTGGTGAAGGGAAAAATCAAAACTACTTCGCTAAATCCAATCCCTTCCCCCAGCAAACCACCGTTTTGGGCATGCTGCGCAAAGAACTCTTGATTCAGGCACAACTTTTTAAGGAACATTGGAATTGTTATACCCCAAAAGACAAACAAAAAATAGAAGACCTTATCGGTAAACCTTTTAGGATAAAGATAAACAATCAAAATAATTTCGGGAAAATTAAAAAGTTGTCTCCTGTATTTATTGAATGTAAAGACGAATTCTATATTAGAAGGCCTCTTTTTGATTCTAATTTTGAATTTAAGGAAATAACCGGCCAAACTTTTCTTAATAAGTCCATGAAGCATATTCCGTTTATTAAAAATTATAGCCCGAAAGAAGGGTTACCCGACGGGTTTGTTGCTTCTGATAGTAAAAATGAAAAAACATTTGAGGAAATTTTCAAGGATTTCGTTAAAGTAGGCAACGCCAAAGACAAGTCCGAAGACGACGAAGACAAGTTCTTTAAACAATTATTTTATACCCTTTCCGAAGACTGCTCGTTTGCCTTCTTTGCCGAATTGGAATTGGATTTTGATTTAAACCCCGCGGTGGTTTTTATGGGCGCGGATAATTCCGCTTTTAAGATGCAGGTGCAAGAAGCAAACCAAAGTTTCGACGATTTGTTTGTCAATCAATCCGAACCCGGAAAAATAACTTTGCTGAGTGATGCGTTAGTGGACGAAAAAATTTACGAACATTGCAAATTTGCCATCACTCAAATCGTCGATTTCAGAACAATAGCGATGAATTACGGCAAATTTGACAAAAAGAATAACGAAAAATATGAAATGCTTGGGCGCGGTTCCGTTTTGTTTTTTGACGAAAAAGAAAGAAATAAGATCACTGAAAAATTAAACAATAATAGTTTGCAACAAATAGGCTATAACATTTACAGATAGGAGCGAAAAATGGACTATACGATGTATTTGATGAAGGCATTAACCAACATGCACGTTGGCGGCGGAGACGACACCTTTGGCGTTGTGGACAAATTGGTACAACGCGACCCGGTAACCCATTATCCGACTATTTATTCTTCAAGCCTGAAAGGCGCCCTGCGTGAGAACTTTAAAGGAAAAGATTTTGAAAACCACGTATTTGGATTTCAGGATAACATTTCAAAGAATACGATACCAGGTAATTACCGTTTTTTCCCGGCAAATTTATTGGCACTTCCGGCGCGAAGTGACATCGCTCCCTTTTTTCTGGTTACCAGCCCGGCTATTTTGCAGGAATTCATAAATACGATTTCGGTTTTTAAAATCGAAGAGAAAACGGTGACGGAAATTGAACTCTTGAAAAATTTAAGCCATCTTCAGCCTGAGAAAGATAACGCGCTCGTAAACAATCGGTTCTCAGGGAAAATAGAAGATTGGGCAACGGGAAAAAATGATACTGTTCCGGAAGAATCAACTCTGTTAGGTAAATATATCGCGCTGGTGTCTGATGAAGATTTCAAAAAACTTAGCAAAAATCTGCCTGTCATCGCCCGCAACCATCTTGAAAACGGCCAGAGCGCCAATCTTTGGTACGAAGAGATCGTTCCCAGAGAGACCCTTTTTTATTTTGTTGTTGGTCTGGGGACTCAATATAAAAATGATTTTGAATGCGCCATTACCGAAAAAAACGTACAAATCGGGGCCAACGCTTCCATCGGCTACGGTTTTACTCAAATAAGCAAGATAGGAGGCTGACTATGAATCGCAGAGTTGAAAACTGGATACCGGCGGCCATTCAAGCTGCCGAGACCCATTTGGCTAAAAACGGTGTTATCAAAAAAGAATACAACGGCTACATCTCGTCCTTCGGCGCCGCCGTGCTTCATTCGGGCCTCAAGGCTGCCATTGCTTTTAACGAAAGCGCCAGTTCCGGTTCAAAAGAGGAACGGGGCCCCTTGATGAAGGCCATACTAAATATAATTACGAATGCCCCCAAAAAAGATGAAAAACTTTTGGATTATGTGCTTGAGCATGATACGGCAGACACCAGAGAAAAAATACTGGATGCCGCCACCGCTCTTAAGTTGGCTATCAGAACCTTTAAATTAAGCAAGGAGGAAGAAGCATGAGCGGCAATATGGGTTTTTTGTTTTACAAAACATTATACTCAAAGTTTACCGAACAGGATTGGAAGGAAATCATCACCAAGGATTCTGCTTCACAAATTGAACTCGAGGATGAAACCGTAACACACATCAAAAATACAAATTCTACAATTTTGGATTTCGCTAAGTCACAGAAAATCCCCCCTCTGTTTTCCGCTCCTTTTTCGTTAGAGCTGACCACTACGTATCCGGGATTGGTGATTGGAACCGGCTACCACCATCAAACCGGCGTGGAAGGCGAGTTTAAAATCGGTTTTTATTTTGATTACACAACTGGTCTTCCGGTCATTCCCGGTTCATCGGTTAAAGGGCTTTTGCGCAGCGTCTTTCCAAACAGGGAAAACAAAAACCTTACGAATGAATATAAAAATCAAAGGACGGAATACCTTCGGGAAAAATTTGAAGAGTTGAAGTTAGAAAATGGAAATTCTATTGATATTGACAAATTAGAATTGGAAATTTTTAAAGGGATTAGAGATAAAATGGCTAAGAAAGCCACAGACAAATATGTCCCCATGTCGCAAAGAGATATTTTCTTTGACGCCTTTCCCATACAAACCGGTCAGGACGGATTGTTTGCCGATGACTTTATTACGCCTCATAAAGAAAATCCGCTTAAAAATCCCGTTCCGCTAAAGTTCCTCAAAGTTGCGCCGGGCGTTACATTCCGGTTTAATTTTGATCTGCACGACGGGATACTATCCAAAGAAGTAAAATTAAAACTGTTTTTAAACATTTTACTGGATATGGGAGTCGGCGCCAAAACCAATGTGGGTTACGGACAGTTTGACGGCTCGAACATAAAAAAACTTAGGGATGATATGGATAAAAAATTCGCCGAACAAAAACAACGGGAAGAACGGGCCGCCATGACGGAAGGCGAACGCCGCGAAGCGGAAAAAGCAGCTTTTATTGAGGAAATCAGGCATTATCAGGGGCAACCGGCAAAACTATTCGATAAATGGAAAAAGAATCCTAACCTTAATAACAATAAAGAAGTTGCGCAGGCAATGTTGCAGGTTTTCAAAAATATGCCTTCCAATCCGCAATTAAAATATTTAGCTCGGGTTCTGGAAGTGGAAAAGAGCCAATTAAAAAAGGAATTCATTTAACGGCAAACACTGAAAGGAATTTAATTGTATCTCCTTATTACCTACGATATTGCCAATAATCGCCATCGGGAAAAAATTGCCGATCTGTTGTTAAATGCGGGCTTGCTGCGCGTACAAAAAAGTGTGTTCGAAGGCGAAATAAAAACCTCTGAATTCCGGAAATTGAAATCCGGCCTTAAAAAATATGTTTCTAAAAAAGACACCATAAGGTACTATGTATTATGCAAAAAATGTCAAAAACAGATTCGGGTAAGCGGTTACGATCCGATAGCCTCGGAACAAAACGAAATCAACATTTTCTAACACAATTTGAGTTTTTATTGGATCTTAAAATCGTTAAATTCCGCTTTTATTTAAAAGCTGAACGCGAAATTTATCTGCCCGAATACAAAGGCGCCGCATTTCGCGGCCTATTCGGGACCGTATTTAAATCCGTTGCCAGAGAAATGGGCTTCTCGGAAATTTATGAATATATTTTTAACACACTCAATGACGGACGCCTGTCTGATTATTCCAGTCCATTCGCGCCCAAACCCTTTGTTCTGGAGGCCCCATTAACGGACAAACGGGTTTTTAAGCCTAGTGAAATCTTCCGGTTGGATTTTATATTAACGGGCCGGGCCATTAACTACGCACCCGCTCTGATTTTTATTTTTGACGAGGCCGGGCGCTCCTATGGCCTTGGTAAATGGCGTTCAAGCGGTTTCGGGAATTACAGTCTGGAAAAAGTTACCGTTGTCAATGAAAACAAGGAAGCTCTGTATTATCAGCCGGGTATACGGCAATTGTCAAATATCATTCCAGATATTGGTTTTGATATGGTTAGGCCCCAAAAGGCCGAATCCACATTGCTGATTATTGAATTTCTGACCCCGACGCATATTGTACGAAACGGTTCGGCCGTAGAAAAAAACGGGACGAATCCGCTATCGTTTGAGATTCTTATCCGCAGTTTGTACCGCCGTTTGTACTATCTACTCTACTTTCATCAAAGCCAGGACATTCCGGAATTTCAGCCGGAGCCACAGGTATCCGGGATAAAAGTTCTTCGTAAAAATTTATCATGGAAACGCCTTTACCACTATTCCAACCGCCAAAAAACCAGAGTGCCTCTTTACGGATTTACGGGTTCGGTAGTTTTTAAGGGGTTCTGGCAACCCTTTTGGCCTTTATTGAAATTAGGCGAGCTGTTACATATTGGTAAAGAAACCACCTTCGGTTTCGGTCAATATCATTTAAGTAGTAAGAGCGCTGTTTAAGGAAGTCAATAAAACAGGATAAACAAATGCCGGCATGGTATGATTCCGATCGTTTGTACAAATGCTCGGTAATCGTAAAACAAAAAGGAACCCAGGGCGGTATTGATAATATAAGCATCGACCGCTATAAATTACATCTGCGACGTAAATTGAATAAATTATCATCTCAATTAAGAAGAGGAGAATATATTCCGGAACCAGGCAGACAGATAAAACTAAAAAAGTCAGATGGAGGGTTGCGAACAATCTGTATGACAACTATTGAAGATAAAATTGTACAAACGGCTGTCAAACAAGAAATTGAACCGCTTTTTGAAAAAGAATTTTTATCGTGTAGCTATGCCTATCGCCCCGGACGCGGTCACCGTAAGGCTATCCATAACATCGATCATTATTTATCCCAAAAAATGCACTGGATAACCACCTGCGATATTGATAATTTTTTTGACAGTATTGATCATACACTTTTAATAAACCAGTTGCAAAAGAAGGTAAAAGATAATTATGTTTTAAGTTTAATTAAAATGTGGTTAACGATTGGCGCTTTTTCCGGCGATCGTTATTATGAAAACAAGCAAGGAGTGCCACAGGGTGGCGTAATATCACCATTATTATCCAATATCTATTTACATCCGTTCGATTTAGAAATGCGGAAACGTAAAGCCCATTATATCCGTTATGCGGACGATTTTATTGTGTTGGAAAAAACAAAAACAAAAGCCAAACAACATTATATGTTTATAGAGAAATATTTACAAAACCAACTGCATCTGCAATTAAATAAAGTATCTGAACCTGTATTGCATATATCCGATGGATTTGTTTTCCTTGGAATTCATTTCCAAAACACTCAAAAAACTATAGCCCGCAAAAAACTGCGCAAAGCGCTGAATAACATCGAAAAATTATTTAAACAAGCCATTGGGAGGCCGTTCGCCGATACTATTAATCAATTAAATGAAAAAATTTCTTCCTGGCTTTATTATTATGGAGAATGTGAGAACGACGTTTCGTTTACGGTTATCCAAAACAAGATATTCGATAGAATTGCCCACTATGTTTCCCGTATGGCCGAGGAGGGGAAACTTCCGGAGCGTAACTATTTGCAGGGAAATCTGAACCGCTTGAAACTACTTGTCCCCTTGCCGCCGGCTCAGAAACAAAAAATTTTCAAACAAGTTTTATCCGGTAAAATAAAGAGTGTTATAAAAAATGCATCGTTTAAACCTGAAATTCAAAAATCCGATTCGGAATACCCGCCATCAAAAGGCGCAAAAAGGGAAAAAACATTAACACAGGCAGAAATCAAACGTGCTGTAGCCCTTAAAAAAAGAAAATACCAGCGGCAATTTTCTTTGGAATATGATCTGGTGTTAAGTAGTTACGGAACATTTCTGGGCCGTCATCTTCAACGCCTGGTAGTAAAGCAAAGAAATGGTAAGCCTAAGGAATTTGCCGTTTCCAAAGTAAAGCATGTTTTAGTGCTAAATAGCTCGGTAACTATATCTTCTGCAGCTATCTATTTATGCAGTAAAAATAATATACCCATTGATTTTTTGGATTATCAGGGCAAGCCTTTTGCCCGATTAGCCGCTCCGGAGCGGCCTGCGTGGCGGTTCGGATTATATCAATTGAAATCACTGACAAACAAAAAAGGTATGGTTTTAGCCAGGGCCTTTGTGCTGGGTAAAATAAAAAATCAGATAAATTTGATGAAATATTTTTCCAAATACAGAAAATTAAGAGATAAAGATTTTATGGTGCTTTTTAACCAGGAAACCGCATTACTCAAATCCTATATTGATGAAATAGAAAAATTGGAGAATTGTGTATCGTTGGAAAAAATGCGAGGTTCCTTATTAGGCATAGAAGGCCGGGCCGGAGCCGCTTATTGGAAATTGGTACGCGGACTTATCGAAGATAGAATCGAATTCAAAAAAAGAGAGCGGCACGGGGCCAGAGATTTGTTTAACAGTTTGTTAAACTATGGTTACGGAATTTTGTACTCCCGCGTTTGGGGAGCGTTAATGTTAGCCGGTTTAAATGTACAAATCAGCTTTTTGCACTGCCCGCAATATGAAAAACCCACGCTGGTATATGATGCGGTAGAAGAATTTAGAGCGCAGGTTGTGGATCGGGTGGTGATTAGCTTAATAACCAGAGGAGAAAAATTAGCACAGAATAGCAAAGGATATTTAACCAAAGAGAGTAAGGATAAGTTGATTGAAAACATATTCGAGCGCCTGAATACACCGATTAAATTCCGCAAAAAGCAGCGAACTATGCAGGAAATAATACAATATCAGGCCCGTGCTATGGGAAACTATTTAAAAGAAGGACGGCCCGTATACCGGCCGTTCATCGCCAAATGGTAATTTTTTAAAGCCGTTTCATGTGTATATTGCGGTGATTATTATAACAATAAAGGCCGAATAGATTTGCGAACTTTGGATAAAACAAACTAACTAATTAAATAACAGCAGCTAAAGTGAAAATTATTTCACTTCCGCTTCAACAAAAAAAATACGCAAATAAGGGGCAATAGGCTTTTTCGGCTTTCATTTGCGAAAATTGAAAAAATAGCCCGCTTGCCCCTATAGAAATAACAATAAGTTAGGACTGTTAAAAAATATAAAAAATCGCTTGTTTTTCGCAAATGGGTGAATAGCCGACAACGCAGCTTACATTTGCGAACAGCGGTAACCACAATAAACATAGAAAGTTAGTTCTGGTTTTTAAATAAAAATAGAGACCTGTAGGCAGTTTACTAACGAATATTTGCGAACATTTAAAAGAAAGAGCTTTAACATGGTTAAAAACAAGTCAATAAAACAGTTGCATTTTGAATGTACACCGGTTAACTTTCGCTAAGTCTATAAAGCTATTGCTATCTGGATGCAGAACGGCTCGCGAGAGCATTGAGACAGAGTATTAGGCTCGTCAGCTGACTGGTAAAATTCAAGCGGGCCTAATTTGGCTGAATCTGGATGCAGAACGGCTCGCGAGAGCATTGAGACTTCCCCCAAAAAGCTTCCAGCTTTTTGGGATCACTAATCTTTACCTGGGACACGCCGCATCTGGATGCAGAACGGCTCGCGAGAGCATTGAGACAATCGAAATTTGATAGAAAAGACTTAAACACATCGCTAATAGCAATATCTGGATGCAGAACGGCTCGCGAGAGCATTGAGACCATGCACGAATCTTGTTCGGGATCGTAATAGGGATTTAATCCTTCATCTGGATGCAGAACGGCTCGCGAGAGCATTGAGACACCCGCGGAATGTTCCGTAGTCTTCCGCGTTTCTTGCTATTTCTAAATATCTGGATGCAGAACGGCTCGCGAGAGCATTGAGACTTTCCGCGAGCTGAATCGTCGCCCATGGTATTTTGCAACATACCACATCTGGATGCAGAACGGCTCGCGAGAGCATTGAGACGGGAAGATACTTTCCGATCATCGTTCGGAATGTATTTGTGAAATTATCTGGATGCAGAACGGCTCGCGAGAGCATTGAGACAAATTCATGCTGGCCAAAGGCTTGTTTATATTTCTGCCAATAGTATCTGGATGCAGAACGGCTCGCGAGAGCATTGAGGTACAAACTGGAAAAGAAGCGCTACAACCATTATCAAAATAACCCGACCCGTGCATTTATTGGTAAAAATTTCGGCCGGGTTATATCCAAGATATTATATCGCATTAAGGAGATCCCGACAGTGTACACTTTTCTGGAAAATAATAAGGACTAATTTACTTTGATCGATCAAGATTTATTAAAGCATTGCATTATTTTTTATTCTGGGGGAAATTGAAGAAAAACTTTCGCCAATTGTTATTTCCAATCTGTTAAAACTTTCTTATCAAAACAATAACTAACCTATCGAATTTTACATTAATTCTCTCAGGGACATTTATAGTAGAATGGAAAGCATTTTCGACGAGAACATGCCGAAAACGCCAGGAAATAAAAAATTTAATAAGAGCTATACAAAAGTTATCGGAAGAATTCCCAAAACAATGGAAAAACGGAATTGAATATATCAAAAATACCGTTTAAATCGCCAAACAGATATTTTGGGAATTTTCTTGTTTCTAAAAAATCATCACCCTAAAAGCGTTCATCATTCCGTGGTAATTCCAGTGACATATTAGCGCATAAACCTAAAAAATAGAATTTTCAACTCCACGCCCCGATAGTAAAATTATCGAACGTCTGGCAAAAAAACAATAAATTCAGTAACTGCATGATATTCGATTTTTCATTTTCGGGCTTATTCAAAAACCATTTCCGTTGATCATTACATTGTGGCTCGTAATTTTGGGGAAAAATATATTAAACGAACCGGTGGTCCGTTGCAATGTTGCCCGTATCAACGTGATAGTAATATGATATTACCGGTATCCGATAAATTTTCATTATTTGTCGGGGTGAGTGCTATTCTCGGACGTATCATTAAGCTATTACCTGCACGCTTCCCCACGGCCGAATGCTCAACACATGCACACAGCCTTTTCCGAAAACCGCTTCCATTCGACGAACGTACTTATCTACCACTTCTTCCGGCAAAAAGACCTGAATGGTACCGGCAAATCCGCCACCGTGTACGCGAGAGGCCCCCTGCCCCACGGATCGAATAAAATCTTCGCTTAAGGCCAATGCCAAACTTATGCCCTGCT
>Ga0256914_1000842_pt1 | contig 29594 bp, 24 predicted proteins | sample HulkmetaG_FD_191571 | JGI IMG/M metagenome (GOLD analysis project Ga0256914, IMG submission 191571) | Hydrothermal chimney microbial communities from Main Endeavour vent field at the Juan de Fuca Ridge, Pacific Ocean - Hulk | ecosystem: Environmental > Aquatic > Marine > Hydrothermal vents ... | reverse complement strand
ATGGATGGATCAGGGGGGGTCCAAGGTGGTGCTGGATGAAGGCCACATATCTGTTCAGACAGTTGAGTGCGAACAGGTGGTACATTGCTACCACTTCCATTCTGTTCATGTCCATGCCCTGAACCGGTTTGTAGGATTCCAGAAAGCGGCATCTTGCCAGCATCTGTTCATTGATGTTCTTTACGATCTGCAGCAGATGGTGTGAGCTTTCCAGGGTCAGGGGAGGAGGTACATAGGTCTTGTCCTGTACGATGGTCTCTCCGTTCAGCACAAGGCGTACCACGGGAATCAGGTGGTAGTCTCCTGCGGTTTCTATCTCAGAGTGCCAGAATATCTTGAGGTTGTGCTCGAGAAATCTTACCTGTGCGGGCGGGCCCTCTTCATACAGATCTTTCTGTTCAATAGGGTCTTCAATGCTGACATACCGGGTGTCAGGATGGATGGACCGGCTGTTGACACTGGTTACGTTTTCTGAAAACCGGTCCCAGCGTCTTAGTCCCGCGTAGACCAGCAGAGAGTCCTCCTCGGCAAAGATATCTTCCAGTTCTGCAAAAGATCTTGTGGGCAGGATACAGTTTTCTCCCCCAACTACCCACGTGAAGTCCTGGAATACTGCCTCAAACTCCGTGAACTCCACGACCCTGCTCAGTAGTGCAGATTCATTTATCTTGACTCTGCGTACCCCCCAGCAGAACGGCTGCCTGTACTGGTTGACAGGGGTAAGCAGTGACTGGTGATACAGCTCTGTCTGCTGAAAATGCTGGGGCTGCAGAAAGAGTCCCTGGTGCCAGAATATCTGTTTTTCAGGAGTCATTGTTTTCTGTCTCTATTCGCATGCCTTCCTTCCCCAGGATGAGGTCTATGGTCAATGGATCAACCGTGGTCTTTTTGGCCAGCAGCAGACCATGCCTGTGTGTAGATGTGGTGATGTTTGCAACTACGGAACATTTTTCAGGGATCAGGTCGTTGAACCCCCCTACTATTGCTACATGTTTCGTGTGTTCTGCCCTGTCCATGACCAGTACGTTGTGACTGCCGGGTTCTATGAAATATTTGTGCACAGCAGTGACAGACTTGTCGAAAAGTTCTCCATCAAGCAGTTTGACCAGTCCGTCACGATAGCCCGTGTAGTTGTTGAAGGCGTTGACACTGGAGAGTTGATACACCACCAGCAACAGGGAGTGCGGTTGGTTGTTGACCATGTTCAGTTGAGGGTCTGCCTTGTACTTGATGGTGATGGCATCCTTTGCAAAGACCATTTTGGGGGGTGGGTCATGGCTTGCACAGCCATGCATGTAAAGGAGGAAAAAGAGCAAGCATGCCAAGGTGCATGTGCGGAAACTGGTATTTTTTTCATCAGGTGAGGACATGAACTGCATTAAGGCTTTACTCCCCGTTAGAAAAAGTCTTGTCAGCAAGATGATGGAATGGATACGTGCAAGGTCCTGTTATCTGAAGCACGAGTGGCTAAGGCCGGATAGATGACGAGCCAGCCCTGTACATTCAGGGGGGACTACATGCCAGGAGGGTAGTCTGGTGGCATGATGGCTTGGGCACATACCGTTTTTATTTTTTGTCGGGAATTTTGGATTGTTTCAAAAGGGGGAATTTAAATTTTTTTAAAAAAATTCGTGAAGCCAATGGAGTCGATTGGGGCGGTACCCACTACACGATACCTGAAATACAGAAGCAATTGGCAAAGGCAGGTGGTGTTTTTTTACATGTTTTTGACCGCGGACCAATATATCCTTAACAAGAGATTGCAACTGCTGAGTTTTAAATCATGGTAAAAGGCGCCATCTTCTGTATAGGTGTCGCGTAGTATGAGAGCGGTAGTTAGTGTGGAGTGATGGGGCTGCGGGCTAAGGCTCTTGATGAGGAAAATGTGGGGGCTGTACCTGTGATGTATGATTGGAATGCGTTACAGGCAGCGGGACAGCACCCGCAGGCAAGCTGTCCCGCACTGGAAAACTGCTGTGTGGATATTTTGAACGCTTAATTTGGATTAAAGTTCGATGGCTACAACGCCTCCAACACCATCCTGGTTCCTGAGCTTCTCCAGGACCTCTGGCTTGACCTTTTCGTCTGTTGTGAGGAGGATGACGTTCTTGTGGTGGTCCATATCCTGGCCTACCTGCATCCGCGCTATGTTGTGGCCGCCTTCTCCAAGGGTTATGCCGATTCTGCCTATAACCCCTGGCCTGTCCTCGTTGTAGATGAGCAGCATGTGTCCCTCTGGTACTGCATCAACACGGAAGTCGTTAAGTTTTACGATTCTCGGTTCCTTTTTTCCGTAGATGGTGCCTGTTACCGTGTTGACTGCATTGGCAGTCTTTACAGTAAGAACCAGGAGGTTGTTGAAGTCCTCAGATGTCTTGCTCTTTGATTCTGTTACCTTTATGCCACGTTCTTCAGCTATTACAGGGGCATTTACAAAATTTACCTCTTCCCTGAGTACAGGTGTGAGCAGGCTTTTCAGAACTGCAATTGTTACAGGGGCCATATCCATCTCTGAGATATCACCCTGGTAGCTGATGGTAACCTCCTCAAGGGGACCGTCTGCAAGATAGCCCTGGAATGTACCCATCTTTTCAGCGAGGTTGAGCACGGGTTTGAGCACTGCGAGAAGCTCACTGCTTACAGAGGGAACATTGACCGCGTTGCGCACCTCACCCTTGATGAGGTAGTCTGCTATCTGTTTGGCTACTGCCACAGCCACGTTCTCCTGTGCTTCCCTTGTGGATGCACCAAGGTGTGGTGTGCATATAAAGTTGTTCAGTTCAAAGAGGGGATTTTCCAGTGTGGTTGGCTCGTTTTCAAACACATCAAGTGCTGCGCCACCGAGCTTTCCTGATTTCAGTGCATCATACAGGTCTTTTTCATTGACAATTCCTCCGCGCGCGCAGTTGAGCACCATCGCGCCGTCTTTCATCTTGTCAAAGAGTTCCTTGTTGAGCATACCCTTTGTCTCTTCGGTGAGCGGGGTGTGTACCGAAATGTAATCGGCCTTGGCCAGAACCGTATCCAGGTCGGTCAGCTCTATACCATACTTTTCCATTACCTCAGGGCGGGCATAGGGGTCGTAGGCAATGGTCTTCATCTTCATACCCTGGGCGATCTGGCATACAATGGTGCCAATGCGTCCGCTGCCGATTATACCCAGGGTCTTGCCTGCCACCTCCTGGCCCTGGAATTTCTTTTTCTCCCACTTTCCTGCCTTCATGGAGGCGGTTGCCTGGGGGATGTGGCGGGAAAGGGCCATGATCATGGCTATGGTATGTTCTGCTGCCGAGTTGGTGTTTCCTCCAGGCGTGTTCATGACCACGATGCCCTTCTTGTTGCAAGCAGGGATATCCACGTTGTCAAGGCCGGTTCCTGCCCGGCCAACCACCTTGAGTTTGTCTGCGGCATCCACCACATCCTGAACCACCTTGGTGTTGCTGCGGATTACAAGGCCGTCAACCCCCTTGATAGCCTCGAGAAGTTCTTCTGGTGACAGGCCCAGTCTTTCTTCAACTTCTATACCTGCCTCCTTCAATATTTCCACGCCGTCCTGGGCGATTGGATCTGTTATCATTACCTTCATCGTCATAGTTCCTTTCCCTGATTATGATAGTTGCACTGCTTGTCTGTCCTGTTTGGCACCCTCTCTACATTTGGGCAAAAGCCATGCTTGGGCCTTGCAAAACAGGAAGGGGGTATTTTTTGCCCCTGCTCACTACAAATTTCCATTCTTGCACTTTTGATATATAATTGTCAAGGGGTTGATGCCTTTTATCTAATGATTTTGCACTGTATTTCTCCCCATGCCGCCACCACCAGGAGTCAGTATCGTGAGGATATCGCCAGGTCCTGCCTTTACATGTACCTTGCCTGGAAGCCCTGTCTCAACCCCTGTCTCGGCAGAGAGGAGCAGGTTTTTGCCCCTGCAGCCCGGACCCCCTCCATGAAGTCCGTAAGGGGGAAGGGCCCGGCGTTCAGTGAGCAGGGTGACTGTGGCAGGGGCCAGGAAACGGTACTTTCTGCATATGCCGTCCCCTCCACGGTATTGTCCTTGGCCCCCGGAGTTTTTTCGTATGGAGTACTCGAGTATCTGCAGTGGATATTCCTGTTCGATTACCTCAGTCGGTGTGTTCAGTGTGTTTGTCATGTGGGTCTGCACTGCAGACAGACCGTGGCTTCCTGGCCTTGCCCCCATTCCGCCACCAAGCGTTTCATAGTAGGCGAACTGGCTGCCGCCTGGTCCAATACCACCCATTGCCACGTTGTTCATGGTGCCTGCAGATGCCGCCGGTATGCGGTGCGGAATGGCCTGCGCCAGTGCGCCGAGCACGCAATCCACTATTCTCTGTGATGTCTCTACGTTTCCTGCCGCAACAGGGGCGCCAGGCAGGGCGTGGAGCACGGTCCCTTTCTGGGTGATAACTTCAATGGGTTCGAGGCTTCCATGGTTTATGGGATGATGTTGGCCGAGCAGGCAGAAGAAGCAGTAGTAGACTGCCGAGCAGGTGACACTCCTGACAGTGTTGAGACCTGTGGAAAGCTGAGGGGCGCTGCGGCTGAAATCAAGGGTGGCCCTGCCGCCGGATATCCGGAGGCCAACCTCTATGGGTATGGGCTCGTTGGATATTCCGTCATTGTCCAGGAAGTCCCTGAAACTCCACTGTCCGTCAGGTATTTCCTGAATGACGGTCTCCATGATGCGTTTGCCATAACTTAACAGCAGGGATACCCTCTCTTCAACGTGCTGGCGGTTCTGTGTGTAGAATTCGAGAAGCCTGCTGTTACCCCTTTCAAGCGCAGCGAGCTGGGCCCTGAGATCCCCCTGCCGTTCGTCCTGGTTCCGCATGGGTGATATTATCTTTTTCAAAAGTTTTTTATCAATATTTCCGGACGTTACAAGCATGGACGGTTCTATCAGCACGCCTTCTTCCTGTATTGAACGTGCAAGGGGCATGGAACCCGGGGTGACACCACCCACATCTGCATGATGGGCCCTGTTGACAACGTAAAATATGGGTTCGTCAGGCTGGTCAGGCGGAAAGATGCCGCGCATCAGGGTTATGTCCGGAAGGTGCGAGCCGCCGGCAAACGGATCGTTGGTAATCACCACATCCCCGGGAGAAAATCGGAACCTCTCCATAAGTGCCTTAACCGTCATGGGCATTGCACCAAGGTGCACGGGAATATGGGCGGCCTGGGCAAGCATCCTGCCGTTTTTGTCAAAGATGGCACATGAAAAGTCACATCTCTCCTTTATGTTGGGTGAAAATGCGGACTTGCGCAGTACAATTCCCATCTCCTCTGCAATGGAATTGAGCAGCTTGCCTGTAATCTCTATGTCAATGGGTGTGGTTGTCCGTGAGGGCATGGATTGATCCTTGGAATAATGGATAGGTTTGTCGTTATGCCAAAGGGGCCTGGTGTGTTTTTTCATGCACAGGCACACATGAATGTCTGAGGGGTCTGTGTGTGCATGTGACTTATGGAAGGATAACCAGAACCCGCCAGGTTTTCCAGTGTGCAGGGTATCCTAAAAGAACCCTGTGAACAGTTGCCAAAAGTTCTCATTTCCGGATGGACGTTAGCATGGAGAAAACAGTAAGGAAATCGCTTGTCCAAACAGTTTGCCCAGTGTTATAAAACTTGTAGTGGTCTTTAATTTAAGGGAGGGGAGCCGTTTTGCCTGTGACAGGGGTTCTGCATTACAGGTCTGCTGAATTTGTAAAATTGTCCGTCACCCAACGGGTTTGCTGTAACTGTTTTGCTTTCTACATAATTTGAAACCGCTGCGGGATTCCCAGTTTCGCATGATCTGCTGTGCCGGAGTCTTCACTTACCTGTCGGACATTTGAGGTACCTCAGTACGTCGGCGTGTCCTTTGCCTTGTATGTCAGGTAAACTTGGGAATCATTCAATTCAGGTTACAGTTTAGGTTGATAAGGTCGATATGAAGCTGTTATCCAGGAAACCGGGAATATTTTTCAAGCTGCTTGTGGGATACATCCTTCTTCTCATCATAATGGTATTCCCCTATGTGCTATCCATAAAGTCGCTGGACAGGCTTTCCGGTTATGCCTCTGTCATTGCAGATACGGGAATAGAGTTGTTCAAGGATATAACAGGGCTCAGGAACGTGGTCCCTGACATGGGTATCTATGCGCGGCAATGGGTAAGTTTCAGGGACAGGAATTCACTCTACTCTCTGATGCACAAGAGTGATGAGTTTCTTGGCCTGCTCTCTGACCTCAGAAGAAAACTGAGCAGTATCTCCTCTGACGGCACAGGGGATGCGTGTATCCAGATCGTGGACAGGATTACCAGGGAGACCAATATCCTCAAGTCCTTTGCCTCTGCCTGCATGCAGCCAGGCTTTGATACTGTGGCAATCGAACACGGCGGCCTTGCAACTGCGGCAAATGAGGTTATTGTCACAGATATGGTGGATGGCCTTGTGCTCAGACTCCAGCTTCTCGAAAGGCAGGTCAGGGAGCTGCAGGCAGAGCACCTTGCTGATATTTCCAAACAGAGTGATGCAACCAGGCGGGTTACCGGCATGCTTCTCCTTGCTGCTGTTGTATTTACCCTGGTTGCTCCTTTCTTGCTCTACCGATATCTCAAGAGGCCCATAGATTCCCTGATGAAGGGCACGGAGGTGATCGGCAGGGGAGAGTTCGACAAGCCCATACCTGTACAGGGGAATGACGAGCTTTCAGAGCTTGCCAGGTCCTTCAACGTAATGGCCGCCAGACTCAGGGAGCTCGATGCGCTGAAGTCAGACTTTATTGCTGTGGCAGGCCATGAGCTGCGTACCCCTCTTGCAGCCATGTTCGAGGCAGCCAAGCTGCTCAGTGAACCGGACATTGGTGAGTTGAATCCGCAGCAGGCAAAGCTTGTCAGTGTGCTCAACTCCAGCATGAAGCGGCTCAGGGGGTTCATTGACCAGATACTGGAGCTTTCCCGGTTGAGGGCAGGGCTTGAGGTTATTGAGACAAGGCCATATGATCTGTCCAAACTCATATCGGATGTTATAGAGACTCTTACGCCACTTGCATGGGAGAAGAGGGTCAAGATAGAGGTCAAAAAGGCATCAGGAGATTTTACGGCCAAGGTGGATGAGGAGCGGCTTTTTCGTGCTGTAATGAACATCCTTCACAATGCCATCAAGTTCAGTCCTCCTGATGGAAAGATCATGGTTATACTGGACCGGCATGTGGAAAAGGTGCGGGGTGAGAAACGCAGAAAATGGTGCCGCATAGGGGTTGCAGACGGGGGGCCTGGGATATCCAAGGAAGACGAGGGTAAGATATTTGATAAATTCTATCAGATTCAGACAGTCAGAAAAAAGGGCGGTGCCGGTCTCGGCCTCGCCATTGCCAGGGAAATTATATCAGCTCATGGAGGTAAGGTTTGGGTAGAAAGTCCACCATCTGCGGAATATGCGGTGAAAAAGGATTCAGGGGCACTCTTTTGGTTTATGTTACCCTGTTAGTGCTGTTGGGGCTATGTGCGTGTTGTCCAAAATGCCCACAGGTAGAACCCCGCATAGTGTACAAGGAACCTCCGCCTGACAGTGTGAATTTGGCCCTGAAAGCAGGAAAGCCGGAGCTGGTAATAGACGCTCTGAAATCCCTGATTGATGTTCCTGATTATAATTGCCGGGCAGCCTTCTATCTGTGTGTCCTCGATGGGGCCAGAAAGGAGTATATTCGCGTACTTTATGATGACAGATGCGAACAGGAGATCCCGGCCGAGGTGCGGGTGATCAAGAATCTGGTCTATTGGGAGAAGCGCGCAAGAAAGTGTGAGAAGACCAGGAGCGAGACCGGCGGGGCCCTTGAACAGTGCAGGGAAGATAATGACCTGCTTGAAAAGGAACTCCTGCGTGTACAGTTTGAGTGCAGGAAGAAGGAAGAGATAAGGAAAGAGGCTGAAAAGTGGCGTATGAAGTAGGTTGTATCTTCATGTGTCATCCTAAGGAGGCTACATTGATGAAAAGGGTGCTATTTTGGGCTGTTCTGTTTTTGACTATTACCGCGGTTTATGCATATGCATCTGACCTGTACGTCTATCCTTCCAAGGGACAGAGCCCTCAACAGATGGAGAAGGACAAGGCAGAGTGCTACAGGTGGGCAGTGGGCCAGACGGGCTTTGATCCGGCTGCTCCGCCCCGGCCTAATTCACCGCCACCTGCACAGGCCGCTCCTGAGGGCGGACTGCTGCGGGGTGCGGCTACCGGCGCGGCCCTTGGTGCAATTGGCGGTGCCATTGCAGGCAATGCAGGCAAGGGGGCTGCCATAGGTGCAGCTACAGGCGGCCTGTTCGGTGCCATCCGCAGGGGACGGCACAATGCCAGGCAGCAGGAGATGAATGACCAGTGGGCCAGACAGCAGGCAGCAGAGTACCAGCGCGCAAGGCAGGCCTATGATCGGGCCTATGGCGCATGTATGAAGGGCCGTGGTTATACGGTAAATTAGTATTTGACTCAGGGGAATCGTTTTGCCCCAATGGCGTTGGCCCCCTGATGTTATGATCCGGAGATGATCCCATGAGAAAAAATATTTTTTTATTTACATTTGGTCTGTGTCTTTGCACTGTGGCGGGGGCAGCCGCCTCTGTCATGGCAGCAGATGCCCCTAAGAAACCCAAGGCCCTGATCTGTGCCATGAGCAACTACTACCAGTGCAGTTTTGAGAACGGCTGCCAGTCTGCCACTGCAGAAGAGCTCAATGCCCCGAGGTTTTTCAAGATACTCCTTGACAGGAAAAAGATCGTTCCAGTAGGGCGCCCTCCTGAAGATACCCACGAGAGCAGGATAATGAGCCTTACCAGGGTCGGGGACATGATAGTGTTGCAGGGCGTGGAAGACGGTGATCCCAAGAGGCCTGACGGTGTGGGCTGGACTGCATCCATAAGCATAGAGACAGGCAGGATTGCACTTACCGCATCAGGCCTTGAGGTGGGTTTCGTGGGCATGGGGGCATGTTCTGCCTATTAGGCAGCCCCGGTGTCCTGATGGGCATAGGCCTTTCAGGCAGAAAACAGAATTCAGATACAAAAGAGAGCAGGGTGTGGATCAGGGGTCTGTGCCCTGCTTTTTTTCCGTTGAACCTGTGACCCGCAATATCTACAGTGGCATTGGTGTCCGGTTTCCGGACAGGCCATCTTCCATCTCTGCAGACGGTTCTGACAGGCAGTTCAAGCGTGTCAGTTTTCATGGCAGGGCTGCGGTTCAAATATTGCCGTCAACCTCAGAGGCAGGTATCCGGGAGTCGTGGTCCTTTTTCCATATAGGTACTCACCTGTCCCGCGCCGGTGTGCCTGTGCCTGAAATATTTTATTTTGACAGGGATTCAGGCACGCTCGTGGTGGAAGACCTTGGTGATACCCTGTTTTACCATGTGATCCAGTCATTGAAACGGCATGACCGTATCCCAGACCTGTTTCATGCTTACAGGGATGCGGTAAGGCTTCTCATTGATTTCCAGCGTCTGTCCACCCCGAATTTCAATACTGCGTGGTGTTTTGATACCCCTCTGTACAACGGGGATTTTGCCTGGGAGCGGGAGGCCCTGTACTTCATGGACTCTTTTCTTGAAGGATTCTGCGGGGTGATGGTCAGTACATCACTGCGCTCCGAACTGAGTGGCCTCTGTCGCCGGGTAGATGCAGCAGTCAGTGAGCCTGTGCTCATTCACAGGGATTTCCAGTCAAGGAATATTATGATCAAGCATGACAGGCTCAGGATTATTGACTTCCAGGGCGCGCGTCTGGGACCCTGGGGCTATGATCTTGCCTCCCTGCTGTACGATCCATACGTTGACCTTCCTGAAGAGATGAGGAGCCGGTTGCTTGATCTGTATCTTGCTGATGCTATGGGCAGTTTCTGGTCAGTGACCAGGGCAGAGATGATGGATGAGTTTTACTGTGCTGCCCTTCTCAGGACCCTGCAGGTGCTTGGTGCGTTCTCCTTTCTGAGTCGTGAGAAAAGGCGTTCTTTCTTTGCCCCCTTTATCAAACCAGCCCTTAAAAATCTCCATGTACTCGTCCACAAGGAAGTTTTTTCTGCCCTGTCTGATCTTCGTGCCCTCTCTGTCACCCTGTTACAGTAAATGAAACCAAGATACCGAATCGCATTACTGTCCATCATTCTTCTGTCTCTCCTGGTCTGGGCCATTGTGCTGATGGCGCCGCGCTATGTAAAAGATCCTGATGTGCAGGCCAGGATCATGGGGTATATCGCAACCGTCATGCCTGTAAAGGTGCAGGCCAGGGAGGCTGTGCTCCACTGGCTGCCCTTTCCCCACCTTACCGTAATGGATGTGGCAGTGGAGTCAGACAAATTCAAGCTCTCTGTCCCGCAGGCAGATATCTATCCTGACTATCTGAGCCCTCTTACAGGTGATCCCCTGGTTCAGGAGGTGGTGCTGAAGAGCCCTGTGTTTCATCTGCTGAAGTTTGGAAAGGACAGGGGGGGCGGTTTAAGGTTTGATGATCTGCCGGACACGTTTCGTATTGAAGACGGGACCGCAATCATAAGTTCAGGGATATATCTGCCCGGGCTGCTGCTTGGAGACAGATCCACCCTGTTCAGGAACTGTAATCTGACCCTGACCTTGGACAGGACGGCAAGAGATATCCAGGCAGTATGTGCCTGTGATACACCATATGCCAGCCACCTTTATCTCCAGGCCTCTGTAGGTGAGGATTTTAGGACCTTTGATGCATGGGCGAGGATGCAGCATCTGAATCTCAACCGGCTTTTCCGGCACTATATTGCCGGCAGGAGCGTGCCTGATGCCAGGAATATCAATCTGTTCATGTCTGTGAGCAGTGACAGGCCCGGTTTCTATAATGGTACAATGAAGCTGGATGCCCCCTGTATAACCTTGCCTGGCAAACGCAAAGATATAGACATCTCGTGCGGCATACTTGCAATAGACATGAAGGCTACTCCTTCTGCTGTTGTTGCCAGGATAAGGCAGTTTGAGGTGGAAAATCCCTCTGTCAGATTTTCCGGTACCCTGAATATGAAATTGCCCCATGGAAAGGTCAGGGATGCGCTATGGGATATAGATCTCAAGGGGCATGACATAGACCTTGGAGGCGTCAGGAGGGTTGCGCTGGATCTCTTTGGCAGGAGCCACCAGGTGCGGAATGTCTGCAATATTGTAAGGGGGGGCAGGGCGTCGTCTCTTGTTTACCGGTTCAAGGGCAGTACGTCAGATTTCGGGTCTTTGGAGCACATGGTTATAAAGGCCAGGGTGGACAGGGCCCCTATCTATATACCTGACCCTGACCTCCTGCTGGATAGCGCCTCAGGACCAATAAAAATAGAGGGCGGCGTTCTGTATGGCAGTGGCCTTGCTGCCACCATGGGAAAATCACAGGCCAGAAACGGCACCCTCGAGCTTGGTCTCTCTGAGCACCTCTTCCAGTTCAAGCTGGCACTTGATGTAAAGGCAGATCTCGGGCAGTTGCAGCCCCTGTTAGAACGTCTCATAAATGACAGGACCGTTGTGGAGGAGATCAGGAAGTTTCACCATGTCAAGGGTAATGCACAGGGGCATTTGGAAATCGGTGATGACCTGCGCAGGTTTGATGTGCGCGTGAGTTTGTCTGATGTGAAGGGAAGCGCAGTGTATGACAGGCTGGGGTGGCCTGTTGCAATAAGGACAGGCAAGGCTGTTATTGGGCCGCACAGTGTCTCGTGGAGAGGTGTATCAGGCACTGCAGGAAAGAGCAGGGTGACGAGCTGCAGTGGTGAGATAGAGTGGAGGCATGAGCCGCATCTCCACATCACAGAGTTCAGGGGCCAGGTAAACAGTTCGCAGTTTGCAGAGTATCTATCATCCTATCCCGGGCTCCATGAGGTGATATCACCGGTTGTCAGTTCCCTGGACGGGATACTCTCGGTTCGGGGGGCCAAGCTTGAAGGGCCTGCCTTTTCACCTGTAAAGTGGCGTTACGAACTGAAGGCATCTCCTGTGTCCATGCGCATTGACTCTCCACTCCTTCCCAAAGGGGTGAGAATGGTCTCCGGAAGTGCAGTGCTCACTGACAAGAGGCTCAGGCTTCACGGTCTGAAGGTGGAGGTGGACGGCTCTCCTGTATTTGTTGATTCGGATCTGGGCCATCACCTGCTCAGACAGTGGCAGGGAATGTTCAGGTTTTCCGGCACACTGACCAGTGCCATTGAGGAGTGGGCGAAAGACAATGGCTGGGTCTCTGATCAACTTATGTTATCTGTACCGTGTCGCATGATGCCGTCCATACTGGAGTTCAGCAGTGAGGAGGCCCGCTTCAGGGGCGGGTGGCTGTTTGACAGTGGAACCGCGCACGAGAGGTCGCTTCATATTGACAGGCAGATGGACAAGGACGGTTTTATGATGGAACAGGTTAAGATAAAGGCACCGGATGAGAGTGTGGTTGCCAGCCTGAGGGTCCCGTCGTCCCGAAAGTCCCTCTCGTTTTCGTGGAAAGGGAGGCTGTCTTCGGAAACGGCTGACAGGATTCTTCTTCACAACCAGCTACTTGAGGGCAGGATAGGCGGGGATTTCTCCATGCATATTGGAGAGTGTGCCCCTGACAGGAGAGGTTTTGATGGAAAACTTGAGGTGTCCGGGTTGTCCTGGCCATGGGGCTGTGAAAATCCCCTGAAGGTAGAGGCATTGACCATTTCAGGTGCGGACGGGGACGCCAGGATTGAGAATCTTCAGCTTGTCCTTGATGGAGACCGGCTTGACATTGATGGAGTTCTGAAGGCCGTCCCTGATGGGGTGAGATATGATCTGGCACTCTCTTCCCGGTTATTTCACCGCTCGTCACTGGCCGGCGTGTTTGGTGACAGGGGCCACACGTCCAAGGAACAGATATCAAAAGGTGATGCTGCAATAGGCAGTAAAGAGGTGAATGGTCCTGGCTCACACGACGGTACTGTGGAGTCAGGCGGCAATGACACTGGAGCACCAGGCCTCAGGGCATATGGCAGGGTGGAGTACCGTTTTGACCGGTTTGTTGACTCCATAAAGGGCCTGGCAGCAGAGGGGGGAACGTTTCCTGGCAGGGTAAATATAAAAGGTCTGTCCGGCAGCCTGGAGGTATCTGCCAACAGGAGTGTTCATGTAGAGATAGCCAACGGTCTGTTGTGCGGTATGCGGTTTAAGGGTTCAGAGCTGCTTCAGCCTGGCAGGGAGAGAAGGTGTTCCTATGTGGTCAGCACGCCTGAAGGGCATGAAAACAGGTTTGAGGACGTGGAATCTTGCCTGGGCCTTGATTCTGACATGATCCAGGGGCCTTTCAAGCTGGATGCTGCCTTTGATCTCACAGGAGACAGGGTTAGCAGAGGGCATGTGGACATTGATGCCCATGATGGAAAGCTCAGGCGTTTCACTATGCTTTCAAGCATTTTCAGTGTGGTCAATATGGTTGATTTTTTGGGCAGGAAGGGGTGGCAGGAGATCACAGGCAGTGGCCTTGCCTATTCAAAGGCCCAGTTGCGAAGCATCATAGAGGATAACATGGTCAAGATTGAAAAGGCTGCAATATTTGGAAATGGCCTGAATCTGTTTGCAACCGGACAGGTAAATATTGATACAAGGCTCCTGAACATTGTCGTTGTGGTGGCGCCGCTCAAGACAGTAGATGCCATTGTGACTCACATCCCCCTTGTAGGTAAGGGATTTGGCGGGGAACACAACGCCTTCATCACCATTCCGGTCAGTGTGAAAGGCGCCATTGACAAACCGGAGGTGAAGATACTTCCTGCAAAGACCGTGATTGATATGCTGAAGAAGCTCATAGCAGGTCCTTTGCAGGCCCCGTTTCAGCTATTTGAGGGGCTTTCAGGCAAAAAATCCCTGAAGGTCCATCGGCCAGGTGGAGAGGGTGTGTCCATGTCGGACAGGCCTGGTAGCCATGATCAAGAGGCAGTGGGCAGGTCTTTTGCCTCACCTGACACTTCAGCTTCTGGTTCTGACAGGCCAGGGGCAAGGTTTGATCCGGATGAGTAAGTAGGACCTGAATGTTGGGCAGAGCGAGGCAGTCATATGGTTCATAAAAATAACAGTAGCGGCAGGACCTCACCAAGGAGAAACGTGCTCCTTGCCCTTGCCGCATTCGTGATAGTCATAGCAGGTATCAGGGCAGCAGAGGCAATTCTGGTCCCGTTTCTCATAGCCCTGTTCCTTGCTGTTATCTGTTATCCAGTGATTCTGTGGTTCAGTCGCAAGGGAATCCCTGTGTGGGCAGGGGTGCTGGTGTTGGTTGGGGTGATCATCCTGCTTGAGATGGCGCTCGCAAGCCTCATAGGATCGTCAGTTACCTCATTTTCAAGGAATGTCCCGCTGTATCAGGCCCGTCTCAAAAACGTATATGTGGATATCGTATTATGGCTTGAGTCCCACGGGATAGAAAAGATGGATCCTGTCAAGGAGTTTGATCCAACGAGCATAATGCCAATTGCGGCCACCATGTTGAGGCAGCTTGCGGGCCTGCTCAAGAACACCTTCTTTGTGCTAATCACACTGATCTTCATCCTGTTTGAGGCAGGTGGCATATCCGCGAAACTTCAGGCCGTGTTCATGGGACGGGAGGATACCCTGGACAACTACGCCAAGATACTCGGCGGGGTGAACCGGTTCCTCGGGATCAAAACCTTGACCAGTGCTGCCACTGGCATACTGGTTGCCACATGGCTTATAATACTTGGCGTGGACTATCCACTGCTGTGGGGCGTGGTGGCCTTTTTGTTGAATTATATTCCAACCATAGGCTCCATAATCGCTGCCGTTCCCGCACTCCTCCTGGCGCTTGTGCAACTGGGCCCAACTGCGATGGGTGTGTGCGCAGTGGGATATTTCATAATCAACATCACCATATCCAATTTTATAGAGCCCCGTTTCATGGGGGATGGAGTAGGGTTATCGGCCCTGGTGGTGTTTCTTTCAATGGCGTTCTGGGGTTGGGTCCTGGGGCCGGCTGGAATGTTGCTCTCCGTACCCCTTACCATGTCGGTAAAGATAGCGGCCAGTGCCAATCCAAGGATGGAGTGGGTGGCCATAATGCTTGGCTCAAACGCTGAGGCCCATGCCATTTTGAGCAGGGCCGCAAAGGAGCGAAAGCGTGGTAAAGGCAAGGACCTGAATTGAGCGTTACCCAGGTTTGCGTAAGATGCAAGGTGGAGGGTACGCAGGTGTGGTACCCTGGAGCAGATACCCTCTCCTTGTGGACTGGTCAGACAACGCGCGCCATGCGTGTCCTTGACATCAGGGGGCGTGTGGCGTAATTCTCTCTTAATCTGGACAGGTATTCAACATTCACATCCTGAGCAGTTTTGGGTGTGTTGTCCGCCTGAATGTCTAATGAAAGGGGCTTGTTTTCGGGTTACAGGAGGTTTTTCCCGCCTGACGGGGAATATGGCTGCTGACCGCTGACGCGTGCATGTTGTGGAAATACCATGCTACAGGACACCTATACGGCAGATGGTGCTTTTTATCATGCTTTTAAAGTTCGGTTGCAATGATTCGGCTTGATGATATGCTTGCCCGCGGTCAAAACCATGAGAGAAAGTGCCATCTGTCTTTGCCAGTTGGTTCTGAATTTGAGCTGTTGTGTAGTATGACAGAAATACTCTAATAGGGGGAAAACATCTGATGTGGAACAGGATTGAAGGCGCATCCCGCGAGGAGATGGAGGCCCTGCAGGTAAGAAGACTCAGGGATACGGCTACAAGGGTTTATCATCTCGTACCGTTTTACAAGGAGAAATTTGATGCCGCAGGCGTAAGGCCGCAGGATATCAGGACGATAGAAGATCTGGGCAGGTTGCCTTTCACTACCAAGCAGGATCTTCGGGATCATTACCCGTTTGGCCTCTTCACCACACCCATGGATCAGGTGGTGAGGATACACTCGTCGTCAGGCACTACCGGCAAGCCCACGGTAGTGGGTTATACGGCCAATGACATGGAGGTGTGGAAGGAGTGTATGGCCCGTACCTTTCGTATGGCAGACGTCGGGCCTGGAGACATTGTTCATAACGTGTACGGCTATGGCCTGTTCACCGGAGGGCTTGGTTTCCATTACGGTGCGGAGACTGTGGGGGCCGCGGTTGTGCCATCCAGTGGCGGATTTACCAAGCGCCAGTTGCTCCTGATGAAGGATTTCGGGGCCACTGTTATAGCAGGTACCCCCTCTTTTGTACTCCACATGTCAGAGGTTGCCCGTGAAGAGGGATATGACTTCCAAAAGGATTTCAAACTGCGCGTGGGCTTCTTCGGGGCAGAACCTGCCTCGCCCGGTCTCAGAAAGGCCATCGAGGAGATATGGGGCATTATGTATATAGAGGCCTATGGCCTTTCGGAGATAATCGGCCCAGGTGTTGCTGCGAGCTGTCCACATGGCAGGCTTCATGTCATGGAGGATCACTTTATCCCTGAGATAATTGATCCTGATACCCTTGAGGTACTGCCCTATGGTGAGGAGGGAGAGCTTGTGCTCACCACTGTCACCAAACAGGCCCTGCCCATAATACGTTACAGGACAAAGGACATAACCAGACTCAATGTTGAGCCTTGTCAGTGCGGCCGGACCCTTGTGTCCATGGATTCGGTCAAGGGACGCAGCGATGACATGCTCATTGTGAACGGTGTCAACGTCTTCCCGTCCCAGGTTGAGCATGTGCTTACCAAGGTGGAGGGTACCACGCCAAACTATGTCATAGTGCTTGACAAGAAGGGTGTGCTTGACAAGCTGGAGGTCTGGATAGAGGTGGATGAGAAGACCTTTGCCGACGGGATCGGAAAACTGGAAGAACTCAAGGCAAGGCTGCATAACGAGATGCTCAATGAACTCTACATCAACGTGAAGGTGAAACTGGTTGAACCAAAGACCCTTGAGCGCAGCATGGGCAAGGCCAAGAGGATCATTGACAGACGTGAAGCAGAGGGGATGTAATCATGGTTAGAAAATATGTAGTGAAGCAGCTCTCCATATTCCTTGAAAACCGCAAGGGAAGGCTTCTTGAGGTGACTGAGACATTGAAGGATGCCGGCATAAATATCAGGGCCCTTGCCATGGCCGAGTCGGCAGAGTTTGGTATCCTGCGTCTCGTTGTGAACAATCCTGAAAAGGCGCGGACCGCCCTGTCATCAGGCGGCTTCACCGTTGCCGAGCAGGATGTTTTCGCAGTGGAGGTGGATGATGAGCCAGGCAGCTTTTACCAGGTGGTAAAGATACTGGCCGGAGAGGATATCAACGTGGACTATACCTATGCTTTCGTGGGGGATTCCAAGCGCGCTGTCCTGGTATTCAAAGTGGCGGATGACAGCCTTGCAAAGGCCATTGAGGCCCTGGACAGCCAGGGGGTAAAGCTCGTTGAACCCATGTTTTTCTATGATTGAGTGAACAAGTGACCAGTATGAGAACAAAATATATTTTTGTTACCGGTGGTGTGCTCTCGTCACTTGGCAAGGGACTTGCCGCTGCATCTCTTGGTGCGCTTCTCGAGGCAAGAGGTCTTACTGTCACCATGCAGAAGCTGGATCCGTATATAAACGTGGATCCTGGCACCATGAACCCGTTTCAGCACGGAGAGGTGTTTGTGACAGACGATGGTGCCGAGACCGATCTCGACCTTGGCCACTATGAGCGTTACACCCATGCCAAGCTGGGCCAGGATCACAACTTTACATCCGGCCGTATCTATCACAGTGTCATCACCAAGGAGCGCCGCGGGGATTATCTTGGCGGTACTGTCCAGGTGATTCCCCATGTCACTGACGAGATCAAACAGGCAGTGCTGAACCTGGAGGGGCAGGCAGATATAGCGATAGTGGAGATAGGCGGCACCATCGGAGACATAGAGGGCCTGCCATTCATCGAGGCCATCCGGCAGTTGAGGGGTAATCTCGGAAAGGAGAATACCCTTTACATCCACTGCACCTATGTGCCATACATCAAGGCCGCAGGCGAGTTGAAGACAAAACCCACACAGCACAGTGTCAAGGAGCTGCGAGCCATTGGTATACAGCCTGACATACTCATCTGCCGTACCGAGATGCCGCTTTCTGCAGGTATCAAGTCAAAGATTGCACTGTTCTGCGATGTGACCGAAGACCGTGTTATAACGGCCCGTGACGTTGACTGCATCTATGAGGTGCCGCTCAGGTTCCATGAGGAGGGACTTGACGAGTGTGTGGTGGAGAGTCTCAACATGTGGACCAGGGCCCCTGTGCTCAGGCAGTGGGAGGATCTCATCGCAAGGATAAGGGATCCTGAGTACAAGGTGAAGATCGCCATGGTAGGCAAGTATGTCAACCTCAGGGAGTCTTACAAGAGCCTCAATGAGGCCCTGTTTCATGGCGGTGTGGCAAACAGGACCCAGGTTGAGATAGACTTCATAAATTCCGAGGACGTCAGGGGAGAGGAGCTGCAGGAGCGGCTTGCAGATGCGGACGGAATCCTGGTCCCAGGCGGATTCGGCTCGCGCGGCGTGCCGGGCAAGCTGGACGCTATTGCCTATGCCCGTGAGAACAAGGTCCCGTTCTTTGGTATCTGTCTGGGAATGCAGCTTGCCGTCATTGAGTTTGCGAGGAATGTGGCAGGTCTTCCCATGGCGGACAGCACGGAGTTCGCCGAGACAACGCCTGATCCCGTGATCTTTCTCATGAAAGAGTGGTTCGACTATCGCACTGGACGGGTGGAGACAAGAGACCTTGACAGTGATATGGGAGGGACCATGAGGCTTGGCGCATACCCCTGCACCTTGCAGCCGGATACCAAGGCCATGCAGGCCTACGGGACCGAGGAGATATTCGAACGTCACAGGCACAGGTATGAGTTCAACAATTCTTACCGGGAGGTGCTTGAAAAGGCAGGCATGAAACTCTCCGGCCTGAGTCCAAACGGTGAACTCGTGGAGATCGTGGAGATCGCGGACCATCCGTGGTTTCTGGGATGCCAGTTCCACCCTGAATTCAAGTCACGTCCCCTTGCCCCCCATCCACTCTTCGTCTCGTTCATACAGGCGTCACTTCACAAGAAGCTCGGAGGAGGCTGATGGATAACAGATCCGTGGACATGGGGCTCTTTCAGGTAGGGGTTGGGCCTGGATCAGGCTGCGCACCATTGCTCATAGCAGGGCCCTGTGTGCTGGAGGATATTGAAACGGCCCTTGAGATAGGGGCCTTCATGAAGGAGGCGGCAGGGCTAAACGGCTTTAACTATGTGTTCAAGGCCTCCTTTGACAAGGCCAACCGTACCTCCATCTCATCCTACCGCGGTCCGGGCCTGGAGAAGGGCCTGGAGATGCTGTATGCGGTGCGAAATACCCTCAATGTACCTGTCATCTCCGATGTTCATGAACCTTCCCAGGTATGGCCTGCCGCCGAGGTACTGGATGTGCTGCAGATACCTGCGTTTCTGTGCAGGCAGACAGATCTGCTCGTGGCTGCGGCACAGACCGGCCTGCCGGTGAACATAAAGAAGGGACAGTTCATGTCTCCATGGGACATGAGGCATGCAGTGGGCAAGGTGCGTGAATCAGGAAACCACGACATCCTGCTAACAGAACGGGGTTCATGTTTTGGCTACAACAATCTGGTTGTGGATATGAGATCCATTGAGATAATGCAGCATCTCGGGTGCCCTGTAATCTTTGACGCCACACACAGTGTGCAGCTTCCCGGCGCAGGAGACGGCTGCTCTTCAGGACAGCGGGAGTTCGTTCCTGTGCTTGCCAGGGCTGCTGCCGCCGTGGGGGCTGACGGATTTTTTATGGAGGTGCATCCCGAACCTGACAGGGCCCTGTGCGATGGGCCAAACAGCCTTGAACTGGATAGTGCGTCTGACCTGCTTGCACAGTTGGCTGCCATACGGGATGCCCTGGGCCAGGCTAAGTCCCAAGGTGAAAGTTGATTCTTTATGAGGCTTGATCCGGCATTGCTCATGGAACGGGCAGCCCGCGTGAGGCTGCTGGTGCTTGATGTGGATGGGGTGCTTACCGATGGCCGTATAGTCTATGACTCCAGGGGGCGGCAGATACAGGCGTTTCACGTGCATGATGGCCTGGGGTTAAAGCTCCTGGATATGGCAGGAGTGTACGTGGCGATAATCAGCTCAAGGCGTTCAAAGGCCCTTGCAATAAGGGCGGAGGAGCTGAATATACGGTTTGTGTATCAGGGGGTGTCTGACAAGATATCTGTGTACAGGACCATGGCAGGGGACCTCGGCGTCACGGAGAGTGAGACAGCATATGTGGGTGATGACTGGGTTGACATAAAGATGCTTAGGCGTGTGGGGCTTGCCGTGGTGGTGCCGGATTCTCCTGAACCTGTAAAGGATTATGCGCATTATGTGACAGAGAGGAGTGGAGGGGCAGGCGCTGTGCGTGAGGTGTGTGACCTCATCCTCAGGGCCCAGGGCAAATGGAGTGAGCTTTTGAACAGGTATGCGGCAATATAGGCGGGTGATTGTTTGAAGGACAGCGCTGTTACTGTATTGCCAGATACTGACATGGGCGGTTTGGTTGGTGCTGACAGGTCGCATTCATGTGATGGTGAGTAGGAGGGTATATGAGGGAGACAAAAGGGCATGGAGCCCGGGGCGGTTATATTATCCTGGTATTGGCAGTATTTATGCTATCTGCTTGCAGTACAGTGTACTACTCCACCATGGAGAAGTTCGGCAAGTACAAGCGGGACCTGCTCCGCGACAATGTTACTGAGTTGCGTGAAGATCAGATAGAGGCAACTGAAGAGTTCAAGGATGCCCTCACAAGGCTTCAGGAGCTCACCAACTATGATGGTGGCAAGCTCCAGGAGGTTTATGAGCAACTCAAGGATGACTACGAGGACTGCAGTGACAGGGCAGAGGCCATAAGGGACAGGATCAGAAAGATTGACACCATCGCCAACGACCTGTTCGAGGAGTGGGAAAACGAGATCGGTACCATGTCCAATCCTGAGTTCAGACGCAGGAGCAGGCAGAAACTGGTGGCCTCCAGAAACAGGTACAGAAAGTTCTACCGTGCCATGAAGAGGTCTGAAGAGAAGATGGAACCTGTGCTCACAGCGCTTCATGATCATGTCCTCTACCTGAAACATAACCTCAATGCCAGTACCATCGCAGGGCTAAGGGGTGAGGTGGGCAGAGTAGGCCTGGATGTGCAGTCACTAATCAGGGACATGAGGGCCTCCATCGCAGAGGCAGATGCGTTTATAAAGACGCTTCCTGAATAGACGTCCTCTTTTGCTTGCAACCCTGTTCCTTTGGCGTGCCGCTTTGTCCCGCATCCTGTGTGGCTGACTCAGGGACCAGTGTGAACAGGGTTCCCAGGGCACTGCTCCGGGCATTCGATATGGGGCTTGATGTCTATTATAGGGGTCTGATCAAACATGTCGATCCCCTCTACCTCTATGATATTGCCCTTGACACCCATGACCTTCAGTACTGACATGCCTATGGGATTGGGCCTTTTGGGAGAACAGATACTGAATACCCCAAAGTGCCGGTCTCTGTGAGGAGGTTTCTGTATCAGCATCTCTCTTGAGAAGGGAGGGCTCTTGTGAAAGTGGAACAGTACCACAATACGGCTGCCGGGTTTTATGTCACGAATCCCCTCCTTGTACTCAGGGTCCACTACAAGTTGGCCTTTCACGTCTGATACTGTCCAGTGGCGAGGTGGTACTGCGCACCGGGTTTTTACATGGCCGATTGGCTTCAGTTCTATAGTGGTTTCCATGCTGTTTCCTCCCTGTACGAGTTGCTGTCTGATCCGGTTTTTGCGCTGCCATAATACCCATATTGTCGCTGCTGACCTGATAGACATCCCCGTTTTCATGTGAGCGTTTGGGTATAAATTTATTGCGCGTGATACTTTTATTTTTTGATTGACATAGCCACTGATGATGAATACAAGTGAACACAGTTGCCCCGGTGTCTCAGTCCATGCTGGGCGCAGGTATTGTTTCTGCGTCGCTCCGCCTGGCCTGGGCTTTATGGCGGTGATATCAACTGGTTATGTGTGTAATATACTACACGACACCTGAAATGCAGAAGCAATTGGCAAAGTACCTCTGTGGTATGGTTGTCATGTGGTCTGATGTGCGTAATAGCACCTTGTGAGGCAAAGGTCCATGGTGCTGGTCATGGAACGGCGATATTTGTCTCTGTTATAGGCTATGCCTTATACTTCAACAGCAAATGGAGGTTTCAATCATGGCTTGCAAGAGCAAAAAGAGCACTACAGGAACAAGGCGCACCACAAGGAAACGTAAGAAGATCGTTTCCACCGAGTTTGTTTTCTATGCCCCGGATGCGGAGAAGGTGAGTGTCGCAGGGGATTTCAACGATTGGGATCCTGAAAAACATCCTATGCGCAAGTTCAAGAGTGGTATCTGCAAGAAGAAGATCAAGCTGAAGCCAGGCTCCTACGAGTACCTGTTTGTTGTTGACGGAAAGTGGTGTCCTGACCCTGAGAACAGCAATCGCAGAGTCAATCCATTCGGAACCGAGAATTCTGTGATTGTGATTGGTGAGGAGGTCATCCAGGAGTACTGAGGGGGACGCAAGCCTTGTTGTCAAAGCCTTGGCCCGGTTCCTTGCTGCAGACTCCTGTTTTCCGCCGGTGTTTCACATGATGGGCCTGCAGACTTTTTGAGGTTGGTTTGAGATACTGCCTGAGAGTTGAAAGGTAGGGTCTTGCCTGGCATGGCCAGCCTCGAAAGGCCACAGGCCATTGGCGTTTAATTAGACTGTGGTCCCTGGGTATCAGTAAACAGCCTTCCTGCCAGTTCCAATCCATCCCTTTTTATATTGTAGGCCCAGTTTGGGTAATATAATGTCAAGTTGCAGCTCATGTTGCAGGTGATTGTGCAGGTAACCATACTGCACGACATCTGGAATCCGAAGCAATTGGCAAAGGCGGATGGTGCTTTTCTCATGGTTTTGGCCGCGGACCAATATATCCTTAACAAGACATTGCAACTGATGAGCTTTAAGAGCACGATAAAAAGCGCCATCCGCCGTATAGATGTCGTGTAGTATGGTTGGAGTGGTGTTGGATCATCACGCAAACTGCACAGATGGGAACAGATTCCTGTCAGTGTGAGGCAGGAACAGACACGATACGTAGTGATCCATAAACTGTGGATTGTCACTGAGGTCAAAGTGGGTCATCATCTGGCTTGCCTCGTTCATCTCCCTGAACGCCTGCCATGAAAATGCGGCTGCCCTTGCCCCTATGAGTGAGCTGTTTCCTGCAAAGAAGAACTTGTCCCGCGGCAGGTCTGGAAGCAGTCCTATGGTTATGGCCTGGTCGAGGTCCAGGTAGCTGCCAAAGTTTCCTGCGAGAATCACCCTGTCGAGGTCTTCTATGCCCATGCCTACCGATTCTAACAGTGTCAGGTAGCCGGCAAACATGGCCCCCTTGGCCCTGATAAGGTTCTCTACATCTGCTTCGGTAAATACGATGTCCTGGCCGGTGGCCGATGCCTCACCCTCCACCACCACATACTCCCATCCGTCAGTGCCAGGACGTACCCTGTTTGTGGCAAGGTCGCGTTTGAACTTGCCCTGCTGGTCCAGCACACCGCTCATGAACAGGCCTGCAAGCAGGCTTATGATACCTGAGCCGCATATGCCCTTTGCCTTTTTACCTCCTATGGTCAGGGCCATTGGCTCAAATGTCTCCGGGTGTATGTGCACCACCTCTATGGCCCCTGTGGTGGCCCGCATACCGTGTTTGATGCCACCACCTTCGAACGCCGGTCCTGCGGAACACGCGGCACACGCCATCCAGTCCTGGTTTCCCAGTACTATTTCGCCGTTGGTGCCTATGTCAATGAACAGGGTCAGTTCCGGCTGGTGGTTCAGTCCAACCCCCACTACGCCGGCAACTATGTCGCCTCCCACGTAGCTGGCCACGCATGGGGCGAGGAAGATGCGTACGTGCTCCGGCACCTTGATGCCCAGTTCAGCCGCTCGTACCGGCATGAACCGGCTCGCCACAGGGACATACGGCTGTGCCCTGAGATAGCGTGTCTCAAGGCCGAGGAGGAAGTGTGTCATTACGGTGTTGGCAGCAATGGTCATAAGACTCAGATCGTCTGTTGATATTCCCCTTTCCTCCACCAGTTCATGTATGAGTCCGTTGATGCATGAGGTGATCTTTTCCTGGAGTACCTGGAGTCCATCGCCTTTTTTGGCAAACTCCATTCTGGATATTACGTCTTCTCCGTAGCTTACCTGGGGGTTGTAGTTTGACTTTTCGCCAAGGACCTCTTCATTTGTCAGGTCCAGGAGTTGGGCCGAGACTGTTGTGGTGCCTATGTCGATTGCTATGGCACAGTGCCGGTTGCACCTGTCGCCTGGCTCAACACGTATCAGGCGCCGTACATCACTCCTCCTGCCCTCCATTATGCTTGCAGTCACCTTCCAGCCAGCACTTCTCAGTGACTCTGGCAGTGAGTACAGGACCTGGCTGTCAACGTTGAAGCATATGCCCTGGAACAGCCCCTGGCCCAATTCCCGCCGCAGTCGTGACAGGTCACTCTCGTGGTCCTGCAGCGAGGGCTCAGGCAGGTCGAGTTTGATCTTTGCCACAGCAGGATGCAGCCGCCATTTTACCGTGGCGCCATGCGCGCTTATCCAGGAGACTGCCTTTGTGGCTCCGGGCCTTGCCAGGGCCTTTCTGTCCATTTCGGATTCCACTGGCACCCGGATGGTAACGTCTGTGAGAGGATATGTGGCGCAGGCCTTCCATCCCCCGCCTTCAATCTCTTCGCCCTTTACCTTGCCTGCCTCAAGAAATATCTTGCACTTGTTGCACACGCCTGCTCCGCCACACGACGCGTTGACATGAATGCCCGCACGCATGGCGGCTTTGAGGAGATTCTCATCAGAAGGCACTTCTATAGTGGTGTTGGAGGGTAAGAATGTTATTTTGGGCATGTTGTCCGTATCCTTGACAGTGATCTTTTGGAAGGGTTGGGAACCTTAACATTTGATAAAAAAATATCCTGCCTATTCAACCAATAAAATGGGAAGTTTTCAAGAAAGTCTTTGCGAAAAATTTTGCTGCTAACTCCTGCATTTGGCAGAATAATTACAGGAGATAATACCTGTTCATGGCGGCCACGGGCCCTTTTCCCATAGCTTGTGTGCCCTTTGATGCAACAGGTCATATCGGGCGGTTATGTGTCTGTTAACTGCCGTAAGGAGTGCTCTGGTGCTGCTTCCGAATTCAGTAATAATCTTTGATAGGCCGAAAGGGATGATAAAATGCCTGATTGGGCCGGCTATGTGAGATTGGTTTACATCATAATGTTAGGGCTGTTATGATGGTATTTTCATGGGTTGCCATGAAAGATTGTTGTGTAGTGCCTGAATTGAGCGTTTCAAATCATGTGGCAATCAAAGCGGTTACGCCAGGCCCGTTGGGTGACGGGGATTTTGTAAAAAGCAGTAAATCTCTGTAATTAAAGATAAAACTTCGCATAATTTGAAACGCTCAATTCAGGTAATAGCTATTTCATAGGGGGTTATCGTGAAGATTCTCGTTACTGGTGGTGCTGGTTTCATAGGTTCCAATGTGGTGGATGCCTACATTGACGCTGGACATGAGGTGGTAATAGTTGACAACCTGTACTCTGGAAAGTGGGAGAATATCAATCCAGAGGCAAAATTTTATCTGATGGATATCAGGGCGGCAGAGTTCCAGGAGGTGCTTAACAGGGAAAAGCCGGATGTGATAAACCATCACGCTGCCCAGATATCCGTTCCGGCATCGGTGGAGGACCCCAGATTTGATACCTCTGTGAATGTTCAGGGATTTGTCAATGTGCTTGAGTGTGCGCGCAGCGCAGGTACCGGGAAGGTAATATTTATCTCGTCCGGTGGCGCCATTTACGGAGAGGCCACAGAGTATCCCACCTCAGAGGAGTATCCGCCTCAGCCCCTGTCTCCATACGCCATAGCCAAGTCTGTCTCCGAGGACTACCTGGCCTTTTATAACCACCAGTACGGTATGGACTACACTGTGTTGCGTTATGCTAACGTGTATGGGCCCAGGCAGGTGCCCCATGGTGAGGCGGGGGTGGTTGCAATCTTTATGGACAGGCTCATAAACAGCAGGCCATGTACCCTGTTTCACTTTCCTGATGAACCTGACGGCATGATTCGTGACTATGTGTTTGTGGGGGATATCGTAAAGGCAAACCTTAAGGCACTTGAGTCTGGAAGTGGTATGGCATTCAATATCGGAACCGGCAAGGAGACCCGTACCCGCCAGTTGTTTGACGAGATATTTCGGGCCGTGTCTGCCAGGATAGATATCCCGAAAGAGCTGTCCGAACCCATTGCCAAGGCGGCTCGTGGAGGTGACCTCACCCGGAGCTGTCTGAGGATTGAGCGTGCAGCAAAGGAACTTGGCTGGAGGCCTGAGACTGATTTGTCTGCAGGCCTTGCAAAGACCCTTGAGTGGCGTCTTGGAAAATAGTTTGCCGTGAAGATAGCCATTTTTCAGTTCTGTCCTGATTCGTATAATGTTGACCGGAATATGGAGGCCGTTTCTCTGGCTGTTGAACAAGCCTCCTCAAGCGGGGTGTCCCTGCTGCTATTGCCTGAGTTGTGGTCAACAGGCCTTCTGTCTGTTGACAGGGTGCGGGATGCTTCTGCGAAAACCCCCGGACTGGTAAGCCAGCTCGTGAGTCTGGCCTCGAGGTTCAGTATTACAGTGGGAGGCAGTCTTCCGGAGCCAGGTATGGAGGTCGGAGGCAGGCGTGATCCTGATATCTGGAATACCACCTATGTAGTCGGTCCAGACGGGGTATGCTGCACGTACCGGAAGATAAATCTCTTTAGGCCCATGGGAGAGCACCGGGTGTTCAGGCCGGGTGACACCCCGGTGGTCTTTGATGTGCCTGGTCAGCCTGGCCTGCGGGCAGGCCTGATGACCTGTTTTGATCTGAGATTCCCTGAGCTTGCAAGGGAGCTTGTATGGCGTGGCGCCTCGCTCCTGCTGGTGTCAGCCCTCTGGCCAATGGTGAGGAGGGGGCATTTTGAGCTCTTGCTCCAGGCACGGGCCATTGAAAACCAGTGCTTCGTGGCCGGGGCCAATGCGTGTGGAATCAATGGCAGCACAGAGTTTGCAGGGGCATCATGTCTGGTTGGTCCGGCAGGTGATGTTTTGGCTCAGGCCGCTGGAGATACATCTCTCCTTGTGCAGGATGTTGACCTCTCTCTTGTTGACCAGGTCAGGAAGCGTTTTCTGACCGCCTGTCCGCCAAGACAGTGGGCATGTAAGGGGGAAAAGATATTGCAGCTTCCTGCGTTACTCGGGGAGATTGGCCAAAGGCGTTTGGCAGGGCAGAAGATGGTATTTACCAACGGCTGTTTTGATATCCTGCACGCCGGTCATGTGGATTATCTGCAGCAGGCAAGGCGCCAGGGTGATCTGCTGGTGGTCGGTCTTAACAGCGATCGCTCTGTGCGAGAGATAAAGGGGCCGGAGAGACCGATAAATCCCCAGGAGATGAGGGCTTCGGTGCTTGCGGGCCTGTGCAGTGTGGACTATGTGACCATTTTTGATGAACCTACTCCTGAAAGACTCATAGAGCGTTTGCTCCCGGATGTCCTCGTAAAGGGTGCTGATTGGGCAGAGGATGAGATCGTGGGGGCCTCTCTCGTAAAGGACAGGGGGGGGCGGGTCGTGCGTATTCCGTTTGCCCACGCCGTATCCACCACTGAGACAATAGGAAAGATCAGGGACAGGGGGGCTGCCTGAACCGCACGGTGCTTGCCCTCTGTGGGTAACGCCGCCTGCCTGGCTTTCAGCGGTTTACATGCAGGTGGTTCGTATCGTAGGCACCATCATCTTCTGTCCTCCCCTTGGGCAGTTCTGGCATGTTGGAGATGATATAGAGCTTTCTCCAGCATGACGGGCCTGATTTCATGACCCAGGGGATGTGAAATCCCTTTTTTTCAAGCTTTTTCATCTCCTTGTCCCTTAACATTATAAATATTTTCTGATCCTTTTGGTAAAGTAACTCTTTCAACTTTTCCGGACCGATTTTCGGTATGGCACGTCTCCCTATGTAGTAGGCGCATTCCTCATCCCAAAAGTGATAGGAGTAAAGTGGCGCCTCACCTATGGTGGTTGCAACCTTTTGGGCCCAGGGTTCCATTGTCTTGCAGTGGTAGATAAAGGCAAGCACTGTGCCTGCCGCGAATATCCAGACGGCTGTGATTACACCTGAAAGAAGCATCAGGTGTCTTGCAGGTTGGGTGGCGTTTCTGAACCTGTGAATGGTCCAGGCGGCCATGGCGCAGGAGGTCATCACCATAAAGAGGACAGGCAGATCTGCGGTATGGAACCATTGGAGGTGGGATGAGAGGGGTTCAGGTATCAGGGTGGCGGTGAAATCCCTTGCTGGTGTGGAAAGGGATAGTATCAGTGAGGTAAGTCCAAGTATGCCCAAAGTAACGGATAGAAGCAGTGATAGGGTAACAGAGAATATTCTGAATGTGCTGCGCCACAGGGTGTCTGTGGCCGTGTGGAGGCGAACAATGAAATCTGCTGTCAAGAGGGCTGCCGCAGGATACATGGGCAGGATGTAGTCGCTTCGCTTTACGCCGCACACAGAGAAGAAGAAAAATATCCATGCCATATAGAACAGCAGGATTTTGTGGGTATCGTCCATGCGGAACCGTTTTCTCCAAGGTTTGTCATCTGACTGTTTGAAAAGCAGAGTGACTGCCACCGGAAGGATCAGGCTCCAGGGAAAGAAGCCGGTAAGGAAATAGACAACGTATATGCCTGGCGATGAGTGGTTGAAGTGCTTGAACTCTATACCTTTCCACAGATTCCCGAAACGTGAGACGCTTTCTTCAAGGAAAAAATGACGGAAGAAATCAAGATTGGTGGATAGGCAGGCATGAACATACCAGGGAAGTGTCATGGCCAGGAACAGCAGTATGCCTGGACCTATGAAGAAGTGTCTGAGTTCCCGCCAGTTTTTTTGGGCTGCAAGGAATATGAACACAGGAGGCCATGTGATGAGTATGCCCACTGGCCCCTTGGTCAGGACAGACAGGGCGGATGAAGTGAAAAATAACCAGTAGAACAGGGATTTTTTACTACTGATTTTTTCATTGAGGTATAGGACGAACATGGTCAGTGTGGCAAAGCACAGCATGTTGAGTGTCATGTCCATCCTGCCTATCTGTGTCATCCAGAACACCTTGGGGCAGGAGATGAATATGAAAGCCGCGGTGATTGGTAGTGAAATGGGATGGTTTCCATGGTTATCCTGTCTATAGGCCCTGAACATGAGCATTATGCAGGCAGAGGCTATGAGTGAAGGTATGCGTACTGCGAATGCCGTTACCTGGCCGAAGGGCAGGGAGGCAAATGCTATCAGCCAGTAGAAAAATGATGGCTTGTCGTAGTCTGGAAGGCCGTTCATGTGGTTGACAGACCAGTCTCCAAGCCTCAGGAACTCTCTTGCCGTTATGGCTGATTCTCCCTCAAGTGTGCTGGTAAGGCCCCTGATGTGCGCGAGATACAGGGCCATAAGGTAGATTGCCACGGTGGAG
>Ga0256914_1000841_pt1 | contig 29634 bp, 17 predicted proteins | sample HulkmetaG_FD_191571 | JGI IMG/M metagenome (GOLD analysis project Ga0256914, IMG submission 191571) | Hydrothermal chimney microbial communities from Main Endeavour vent field at the Juan de Fuca Ridge, Pacific Ocean - Hulk | ecosystem: Environmental > Aquatic > Marine > Hydrothermal vents ... | reverse complement strand
ACGGCCGCGGCTCTTCCGCCTTGCGGGCCCACTGTCACCTCAATCCCCCCCCATCCCATTCCGCCTCCGCCCGGATCCTCCTAGAGCCGGGTTTCTTTGGCCAAGGAATACAGGGTGGGAACGACGAAGACCGTGATGAGCACCACCGTCATGCCGCCGAAAGAGGGAATGGCCATTGGAACCATGATGTCCGAGCCCTTCCCCGAGGAGGTGAGAACGGGGAGCAGGGCCAGGATGGTCGTCGCCGCCGTCATCAGGGCGGGACGAATCCGCCTCTTTCCGGCCAGGATCACAGCCTCGCGGAGTTCCTCCTTCGTGGCGGGCTTTTCCTTTTCGATGCTCTGCTCGATATAGGTTGCAATGATAACTCCATCGTCAGTCGCGATCCCGAAGAGGGCCAGGAACCCCACCCACACGGCCACGCTCAGGTTGAGAGGATGGACCTGGAAGAGGTCCCGCATGTCGGTCCCGAAAAGATTGAAGTCCAGGAACCAGTCCTGGCCGTAGAGCCAGAGCATGAGGAACCCGCCCGCCCATGCCACGAAAACCCCGGAAAAAACGATCAGGGTCGTCCCGAACGACCGGAACTGGAAGTAAAGAATCATGAGGATGACGAAGAGCGCCAACGGGAGGACCATCTTCAACCGCTTCTCGGATCGGACGGAATTCTCGTAGGTCCCGGTGAACCGGTATGTCACCCCTGCTGGAAGAACGAATTTCCCCTCTTTCCTCATTCCCTCCAAATACTTTTTACAGGATTCTACGACGTCGACCTCCGGAAAGCCCGGTTTCTTGTCGAAGGTGACGTAACCCACGAGGAAACCGTCCTCGCTCTTGACGGCCTGGGGGCCTCTCCTGTAGACCACCTTCGCAATCTGCGCCAGGGGAATCCTTTCCCCGCCCGGGGCGGGGACGAGAATCCTCCCGAGATCCTCGATCCTGTCCCTCAACTCCCGCATGTAGCGGACTCTCACCGGGTAGCGTTCCCGTCCTTCCACGGTGACGGTGAGAGGCCGGCCCCCCACGGCGATCTCGATCACGTCCTGGACGGCCTTCACGGTCAGGCCGTACCTGGCCATTGCCCCCCGGTCCAGGTCGTACTCCAAGTAAGGCTTTCCAACGATCCGGTCCGCCGTCACAGTGGAGGGATCGACCGAGGGAACCTGCTTCAGGAGGGCCTCGATCCGGATCCCCACCTTCTCGATGGTCTCCAGGTCGGGACCGAAGACCTTTACCCCCATGGGGGCCCGCATCCCCGTCTGCAGCATCACCAGCCTCGTTTCGATGGGCTGGAGCCTGGGCGCATCCGTGACCCCTGGAAGCCTGGCCGCCTTCACGATCTCGTCCCAGATGTCCCGGGGGCTCTTGATCCTGGGACGCCAGTTCCTGAAATACCGTCCCTCCGGGTCGGGGATCAACCGGCCCGCCTCGTCGCGCACGAACTCCTTCTTCGCCTCGTCGTACTTGAACCTGAGTGGGCGCCCGTCCTTCCCGACTTTGTATTCCGGCTTGTAGTTGATCACCGTCTCCACCATGGAGATGGGGGCCGGGTCGAGGGGACTCTCCACCCGGCCGATCTTCCCCACCACGCTCTCCACCTCGGGTATGGACTGTATGGCCATGTCCTGCTTGTGGAGCATGTCCAGGGCCTGGCCGATGGAGGCGTGAGGGGAGGTGGTGGGCATGTAGAGGAAAGAGCCCTCGTCCAGGGAAGGCATGAACTCCTTTCCCAGCCCCGGGAAGGTGCGGACCACATCCGTCCAGGCCGCGCCCTTCTTAACCGTATCCGGGAGAAAGAAAAACACTTTCCCCGCCCCGAGCCAGATCGTGAATCCCAGAAGGACGACGAGGGCGGGAATGGTGAGGAAGAGGGCCTTGTGGTTCAGACACCACCGGAGGATGGGCTCGTAGAAGAACTGGAAGAGGAAGATGCCTCCCAGCAACCCGCCGATGAAGAGCAGGGTGAAGAAGAAGTTGAAGATCCCTCCCTCGGGGCCAAGCGGCATCCAGTGCCGGGAAAGGAGGAGGGCAACGGCCAGGGCCGCGACCGCGTTGGCCCCTCTCCGGATCCAGTGTTTCATTCTTACCGGAATCTTCGGCGAGAGGAGAAGCCAGGCCCCTCCGGCGACAGGGATCATTCCGGCCCACCAGGAAACCAGGAGGAAAAGGGGAATCCCGAGAAGGACCAGGGCCGACGCGCCCAGGAGCCGCCCTCTCCCCACGGTTCTCCCCCCCGAATCCCTGGTGAAGGTCAAATAGGCCAGGGGAGGAATCACGGTCAGGGAGACCAGGATGGCCGCCACGAGGGCGAAAGTCTTGGTCCAGGCCAGGGGCTTGAAGAGCTTCCCTTCGGCCGCCTCCATGGTGAAGACGGGCAGGAAGCTGACCACAGTCGTGAGGACCGCCGTCAGGACGGCGCTCCCCACTTCCGACGAAGCGCGGAACACGATCTCCTTCCTGTCCGCACCCGGCTCCGCATCCTCGAGGTGCCTCAGGATGTTCTCGCAGATCACGATCCCCATGTCCACCATGGTTCCGATGGCGATGGCGATCCCCGAGAGGGCCACAACGTTTGCGTCAACCCGGAACTGCTTCATGGCGATGAAACACATGAGGACCGCCAGGGGAAGGAGGCCGGAGATCAGGATGGAGCTCCTCAGGTGCATGACCATGAGGAGGACCACCACGATGGTCACGAGGATCTCGTCGGTGAGCGCCGTATTCAGGGTTCCCAGGGTCTCGTAGATCAGCCCCGTCCTGTCGTAGAAGGGCACGATCGTGACCTTGGAGAGCCGCCCGTCCTCCAGGACCTTCGAGGGAAGGCCCGGTTCGAGCTCGGCGATCCTGGCCTTCAATCTCTTGATCACCCCAAGGGGGTTGGTGCCGTAGCGGACCACAACCACCCCGCCCACGGCCTCGGCTCCCTCCTTGTCCAGGGCCCCCCGCCGCAGGGCCGGTCCCGCCTTCACCCGGCCCACGTCGCGGACCAGGACGGGGGTCCCTCCCCGGGCCTTCACCACGGTCCGTTCCAGATCTTTTACGGTTTTGATGAAACCGAGGCCCCGGATCACGTATTCGACCCGGTTGACCTCGATGGTCCGGGCGCCCACGTCCAGGTTGGAGTTCCGCACGGCCCGGGCCACGTCCTCCAGGGTCACGCCGTAGCCACGCATGGCGTCGGGATCCACGTCGACCTGGTATTCCTTGACGAAGCCCCCGACGGAGGAGACCTCGGCGACCCCGTCCACGGCCTGGAGGGCGTACCGGACCTGCCAGTCCTGGATGGACCTGAGTTCCTGCAGGTTCCATCCTCCCGTGGGGCGCCCCTCTTCGTCCCTCCCCTCCAGGGTATACCAGAAGACCTGGCCGAGCCCCGTGGCGTCGGGACCCAGAGCGGGGCGGACGCCCTCGGGAAGGGTTCCGGCGGGAAGGCTGGCGATCTTCTCCAGGAGCCTGGACCTGGTCCAGTAGAACCCGGCCTCGTCCTTGAAGATCACCGAGATCGAGGAGAACCCGAAGAGCGAGGTGGCCCGGATCGACTTCACGGCCGGCACGCCGAGAAGGGCGGAGACCAAGGGATAGGTCACCTGGTCCTCCACGTCCTGGGGGGAGCGGCCGGGCCACTTCGTAAATACAATCTGCTGGTTCTCACCGTAGTCCGGGATCGCATCCACGGGGACGGGGTCCCTGGGGAGCCCGGCCATCTCCCAGTCGAAGGGTGCCACCATCAGGCCCCACCCGGTTACGACGACCAGGAAGAGAAAGACCACCAGCTTGTTCTCCAGGCAGAACCGGAGCACATGGTCCAGGGGGGACGGCTGGGAAGGACTCACCGCTTCCCACCTCGGGCCCGGCGGAAGGTTTCCTTCACTTCCCCGCACTCGAGCATCTTCGGGCCGAAATAGGGGTTCCGGACATCCGGGTCGGGCTGGAGCCAGAAGGCCCCCTTCCCGCCGAAGGCCATGGGACAGAAGATCCTGTAGACTGCTCCCTCCACCCCGGAACCGTAGACCCGCACCACCTGGACGAGCAGGTCCGACAGGGCGGCGAATTCCTTGCGGAGGCCCTCCAACCCCCGGGCTTCCTCCGCCCGGCCGGCCGCTTCCAGGAGAAGCCTTCTCCGCCGGACCCAGGCGGGCCGGTCCTTGAAGGGGATTTCCTTTTCGTCCATCCCCTCCAGGGCCTTCCGGAACTTCCCGAGGGCTCCCTTCGCCCCGGCCTCGTCGTCGCGGGCCAGGGCGGCCTGGAGGTCGAAATAGTCCCCCAGGAGGGCCCTCATCCCCATGGTGAAGACGCGGGAGACCCGGACGCTCCCGGAAGGGACGGGTTTCTTCCCGCCCGGGCTCATCATGGAAAGCTTCGCCTCGAGCTGGAGGGCGCTGTCGATCCAGAACTCCCCCTCCACCACGACCCGCTCCCCCTCGGAGAGTCCCGACAAGACCACGTAGGAATCCCCCGCCCGCGGGCCCACCCGGATCTCCCTCCCTTCGAACACGGGCGGTCCCTCCCCTGGTTTCTTCACGTAGACCAAGGCCCGCCTCCCAGTGAGGAGGACGGCCGTGGCGGGGACCACCAGGGGAGGCTCCCCTCCGGCCCCTTCGGGTCCCGCGAGGGGGGAGAGGATCCGGGCCCTCACGAACATGCCCGGCTTGAGAAGCCCCCGGGGGTTGGGAAACTCCAGCCTCACCCGGACCGTCCTGGTCCTCTCGTCAAGGAAGGGATCGAGGAAAGACACCTTTCCCCGAAATTCCCTCCCGGGAAGGGCCTCCTCGGCCCGGACCCGGGCCTCCAGGCCGATGCGTATCCATGGAAGATCGGTCTCGTAGGCCTCCAGGTTCACCCAGACCACGGAGAGATCCGCGATGGTGAACAGCGGAGAGCCCGTTTTCACGTAATCCCCCTCGTTCACCAGCTTTCGGATCACAACCCCGCCCAGAGGGGCCGGGATCTCCAGGTGCACCTTCACCTTCCCCGTCTTCTCGATCTCCCTCACCCGGGCCTCGTCCAGCCCAAGGAGCCTCAGTTTCTGCCGGGCGGATTCCAGGGTGTCCAGGCTGCTCTTCCTCAGGAAATCGTTCTTCTCCCCCGCCCCTTCCTTCACCTGCCTGAGAGCCTGGAGGAGTTCCTCCTGGGCCTCCAGGAGTTCCGGGCTGTAGAGGAGTGCCAGCCTCTCTCCCTTCCTCACCGTCTTTCCCGTGAAATCCACGAAGAGTTCGTCGATCCTGCCGGGGATCCAGGCCGGTAGGGTCTTGAGGCGGGTCTCGTCGTATCCGACCTTTCCATAGAACCGGATCTCCCTCGCCACGGGTCTCCGTTCCACCGGGGCCGTGGCGATGCCGGCGATCCTGGCCGCCTCCTCCGACAGGGTCAGTTCCCGCGGACCACCTCCCGCCGAAGGACCTTCCCGGACAGGAACCAGGTCCATGGAGCAAATGGGGCACTTTCCCGGCCGGTCCCGGATGATCCAGGGGTGCATGGAGCAGGTCCACTTGACGGCCTTCTTCCTTGCCTGGGCCGGCGCGGGGGCCGAGGCCGCTCCCCGCTTGGATCCCCCCCCTCCCCGCCCCAGGAAGAACCCTCCCGCGCCGGCGGCGAGAACGAGAAGGACCACGACCAGGTACCTCTTCATCGAACTTCCCCCCCGCACAGGGCTTCCAGGTCCGCCAGGCTCTTTCCGCGGTCCGCCCTTGCCCGCCAGAGGGCGAGCCGGAACTCCAGGAGGAGCCTCAGCTGGTCCACAATGTCCCACAAGTCCGCCTTGCCCGCCTCGTAGGCCTTCCTGGTCACCTCGTAGGACCGGAGGGCCCTGGGAACGAGGCTGTCCCGGTAGAGGGCGATCCTCCTCTCGGCGTCCCTCTCCCTGTAGAGGGCCAGCTCGAGGCCGGACAGGAGCCTGTTTCTCGTATCCCGCAACCGTCCCGCCACGGCTTCCATGGAGGCCTGGGCAGCGCGGATTTCAGAATCGTATTTTCCGGCCCACAAGGGGATCTTCACGCCGATCGTGAACCCCCAAGGGTCGTTTCCGCTTCCCCTCACCCCCCTCGACCTGGCGCTTCCCGTCTGGAACCAGGAGGCCCCCAGGAGGAAATCGGGGTAGCGCTCCATCTCGGCCAGCCCGACTTCCTCACCGGCTCTCTTCACCTCCTCGGCCAGGACGGCCAGGTCGGGGTTCTTCGAGAGGAGAAGGTCCGCGAGAGCCTTCCCGTCGAGCCGGACCGCCTCCGATTCCTCCAGAACCGGCCAAGGCAGGAGGGACCTGGCCTCCCACCCGACCAGGCCGGCCAGGACCGCACTCAGGGCCGGCCTGGATTCCGCCAGGGAGTCCAGTTCGTTCTCCACCTTCCCGATCTCCACCTGGAGACGGAGGAGTTCCCCCTGGTTCCCGCCGGCCTGGACCCTGCGTTGCACCACGGGTTCCAGGAGCTTCAGGAGGGCCAGGTTGGACCTGGTGATCTCCACGGCCCGCCCCAGCCAGGCGTATTCATACCAGGCCTTCCGGATGTCCCTGACCAGGTCCGCCCGCTTCTTCAAGGCCCTCGCCCAAAGCTCGGCGGCCCCGGCGGCGGCCACCTTCTTGCGTGCCTTCAGCTTTCCCGGCCAGGGAAGGGGCTGGGTGAGACCCAGCTTGTTCCTCTGGGGCCCCGTCCGGGTCTCGAGGGCCTCCACGAAGTGGGTCCAGGAGAGGGCCGGCTCAGGAAGGGCGGCGGCCCATTCCACCCTGCGGGCCGCGGCGCGCCAGGCGTCGAAGGCCGCCCGAAGCCCCGGGTTCCCCTCCAGGCCCATGCGGATATAGGCCTCGAGCCCAGGAGCCTTGCGGGGGAAGCGGCTCTCCCCGGGCCCGGAGGCCGGGGCGCCCCCCTCCTTTCCCGGCGGAGAGAAGAGCTCCCTCCCCCGGGATTCCTCCAGGGGAAGGAATCCTCCCCCGCACCCCCAGCCCAGGGCGGCCAGGCCGGCCCATGCGAGGAAAAGAGCGGGTCGCATATCCACCTCCTCGTCCGGCCTCCCACCGGACCGGGGAGGCCGGTCCGGTGGAGGAGAGGGTCACTTGCCTCCCGTCGATTCGGCGTCGACCACCTTCAGGTATCTCGCAGGGTTCTTCTTGAATGCAGGAATGCACGCCTTGCAACAGAAGTAGATCCTCCTCCCCTCGTAATCCACGAAGATATCCGGATCGATGGGATTCCCCATGACGGGACAAGTCTTCTGGGCGGTCCGGGGAGTTTCCGCAGTCCCGGATCCCTCTCCGGCGGAGGAGGATCCGGCGGGAGCGACGGACCCTCCCCCTCCGGCGGGAGAACCGTGCCCCCCGCACCCCGCGGCGGGAAGGAGAAAAAGCGCTCCGGCGAGAATGGTTGCGGTCTTCGAATACATGGTTTTTCCTTTCACTCTGAAAGACTTTCCAGGCCCCGGGAGAAAACCCGGCGTTCAGGATCTTTCCTTTGGCTGCGCCCTGTTCCGGCTCCAGGGCCGAACAGGAACCGACCCCCGTGCAAAAGCCGTGCCGGACCGGGGAGAAATGGATCCAGGACCGGAAAACACGGAATCCACGCCTTCCGACCCTGCACCCCCTGCACGCCTTGCGCAGGAATTGCACAGGAGAAAAGAAAACTCTCTTTGGAGGATAAACCCGGCCGGCGGGAAGTGTCCGGGGGAGGAGGCGCACTCCGCCCCCCCGCTCCCCCGCCACCCGGGGGGAATGCTCCTGTTCCTCCCGGCCCGACCTCCCGGCCAGGGGAACGGCTTCACAAACCCCGCTCCCCCCGCGTAGTCTGGAGGGAACGGTTCCCCCCGGCCGGCCCAGGCGAAACGAAAGCGGAGACGACTCCTCGTGAAGGGTTTCCTTGCAAAAAGGGTCCTCCTCACCCCCCTCCTCTCCTTGGGGCTCTTCTCCGTCCATCTTCAAGCCCAGGAAGAGAGCGGGAAGGACCCCAGGATCACCAAGGTGGAGGTGCCCCTGCCGACGGAACTCCCAAGCGCCCTGGCCAGGGCCCGGGCCCTGGCTTCCGCCGGGAAAGCCCAGGCCGTGGTGACCCTCCTGGAAAAGCTGTCGGAAGGGGCGAAAACCCGCCTCTTTCCCGCCTCGCCGGGAAGATACCTTCCCTTCTCCCGGGTCCTGGACCGGCAGATCCCCGCCATGGGGAAGCCCATCCTGGAGGCCTGGAGGCTCCGGAACCGTTCCAGGGCGGCCCGCCTTCTACGGGAAGGCCTGGAAAAGAGGGACCCGGCCCTCCTCCACCTCGCGGCGGACCGCTTCCCCGCCACTCCGCAGAGGAGAAAGGCCCTCCTCGCCCTGGCCGACATCGCCCTGGAAGGAAGCCGCCTCCTGGAAGCCCTGGCCCTCCTGGAAGGCGCCTTCGAAGGAGCCCCCCCGGAGGAAAGGCCCCCCATCCTGGCACGCCGGGCCTTCGCCTGGGCCTGCCTGGGCGCCGCCGGAGAAACGGCCCGGACCCTCGAACTCCTCGCATCCCTCGGAAAGCCCGTCCCCTTCCGGGGAAAGGAAACCCCTCCATCCCTTCTTGCGCAATCACCCGCCTTCCGCCCCCGGATCCACCCCAGTCCCCCATCCTGGCTCCCGGAGAAGGAAGCCCGCCTCTGGCGCCGGCCCTTCCCGCCCCTCTCCAAGTGGACCCCGCCGAAAAGAAATTACACTTTCCTGGGTTTCCGCGGCGGAGGGTCCCTCCTCCCCGCCGGAACGGGCCCCCAGGAAAACACCGACCCCATCCTCCCGGAGGTCCGTTTCGGCGGAAACTTCCTCTTCCTCCGGCGGAAAGACGGGGCGGACATCCTGGAAATCCCTACGGGACGCCTCCTGGGGACGATCCGGAGAGGCCCCTCGTGGGACTCCGCCGATCCCGCCCTGGCCCAGCCCACCCGGCCGGCCTGGGCTCTGGGGGAGCGCCAGGTCGCCCTGGCCGGGAAGGAGGCCTTCTTCCTCTGCCGCCGCCCTTCACTGAGGAAAGGCCACGGTTCCCGCTTCGTTCCGCCCAAGGCCTTCAACCTGGTGACCCCCGTCTCCTCCCCCAATACGGTCATCGCCTACGGTGTTCCGGAAGGCACCCTCCTGTGGAAATTCGACCTGGCCTCCATCGAAGGACGCCGGGCCGAGGCCTGGATCCACGCAGGCCCGGCTACGACGGCGGGAGTCGTGGCCGTCCTCGTCCAATCGGACCGGATGTTCACCCTCCTCGGTCTCTCCGGAGAGACGGGGAAGGTCCTCTGGCGCACCCCTCTCCACTCGGGGGGATCGGGGTTCACCAGGCCCCCTTCCCTGCCCATTCTGGCCGGCGACGGAGTCTTCTTCGCCGCCACCGGGGCCGGGGCGGTCTCCGCCGTAGCCGCCCGGACGGGAAGGATCCTCTGGCTCACCGCCTATCCCAGGACCGACCCCTCCGCCCCGGCCTCTCCCCCCCCCAAGGGCTCCTCCGGGGCCTGGCTGGTCCCTTCGAAGGGAGCCGACCACACAGGCTTCCAGACCTCCCCCATGGTCCTCTCCGGAGGAACCCTGGTCCTGGCACCCCCGGACGGGGATTACCTCGTCGGGCTCTCACCCCTGGACGGAAGGATCCTCTGGCTCTCCTCCCGGAGGGACCCGCGGGAAGGTCCCGACTCCCCTCCCTCGGCGGACCACCTGGTCGGAGGGGACGGAGAGAACGTATATCTTGCAGGACGTAAACTTATCGCCGTCCGGGCCCGAACCGGGGTTCGTCTCTGGGAGGAATCCTTGCCGCCCGTCACCGGAAGGGGCATTGTTACGGCGGACAGAATTCTTCTTCCGACCCGAAAGGGTGTCTTCTTCGTGGAGAAGGAACCGCCCCACCCGTCGGGCATCCTCTCTCTCCCCGGCCGCCCACCGGGCCCGATCAGGCTCTTCACCTGCGGCCCATTCCTCGCGGGAGCCACCAAGGACTACCTCGCTCTCTGGGTCCTGAAGGAAGAGTGGATCCGCCTGGCCGCCACTCCCATGGAGAAGGCCCGCCGCCTGGCCATCTGCGGTTTCTTACCCAGGGCCCTGGAGGAGCTGGACGCCCTTCCCCCCGAAAAGGCCCGCTCCCTCCGCGCCCTCTGGACCCTGGACCTGGCCCGCTCCTACCTGGAGGAAGACAAGAAGGAGGAAGCCCTTCGCCTCCTGGCCCGGGCGGAGAAGGAGATCCGGGATCCCCTGGGGCGGGTCTCCCTGCTGGACCTCTACTACCGGGTCCTCCTGGTTTCCGGCAGGGAGGCCGAGGCGGACCGGGTCTTCTTCGAGCTGCTCGGGGCGGCACGGGCCGCCGCCGGGGAGGAAACCCGATGAGACCCAAAGGAATCCTCCCCCTGGCGTGCCTCTTCCTCCTCCCGCCGGCCTCCGGCCAGGTCCTCCCCCCCGGGATGACCCCGAAGATCCTTCGAGCCGTCCGCAAGGGATTGGAGTGGCTGGCCCGCAACCAGAACCAGGACGGATCCTGGCGCTCTTCGGGCTCCTACGGAACGGTTCCCATGGCCATGACCTCCATGGCCGGCCTGGCCCTCCTGGCCTCGGGATCCACTCCCACCCGGGGGCCCTACGCCCCGGTGATCCAGAAGGCCCTCCACTTCGTCCTCCGCAACGTCCATTCCTCGGGCCTCCTGGCGACCCAGCCCCCCGAGCCCAGCCCCATGTACGGCCACGGCTTCGCCATGCTCTTCCTGGCGGAAGTCTTCGGCATGGAGGAGGACGCCCGGACTCAGGCGGCCATCCGAAGGGTCCTGGAGAAAGCCGTGGCCCTCACCGCCGCCGCCCAGTCCAGGGACGGAGGCTGGTACTATTCCCCCACCTCCTATACCGACGAAGGCTCCGTCACGGTCACCCAGATCCAGGCCCTTCGAGCCTGCCGGGACGCCGGGATCGCCGTGCCCAAGGCCGTCATCGACAGGGCCGTCCGCTACATCGTGCGATCCTCCAATCCGGACGGCGGAATCCGCTACAGGGTCCATTCCGGCGGGCCGGGACGGCCGGCCATCACCGCCGCCGCCGTGGCCGTCTTCTACGAGGCGGGACGCTACGACCACCCCCTGGCCGAGAAGGCCCTCGCCTTCGCCCGCCGGACCATCTCCATAGAGAACCTCTCGGGGAGCTTCTACTTCTACGCCCACAACTACCTGGCCCAGGCCCTCTTCCAGCGGGGCGGAAAGGACTGGAAACGATACTACCGGGCCATTTCGGCCAAGCTCCTGGACATCCAGAGGCCCAACGGCTCCTGGACCCGGTCCCCCGCCGGGCCGATCTACGCCACGTCGGTCTCCCTCGTCATCCTCCAGCTTCCCTTCGGTTACGTTCCCGCTTTCCAGAGGTAGACCCATGGCGCGCCACCGTCCCATCCATCCGCCGGGCACACCCAAGGGAGGAACCTCGTGACGGCCGCCTTCCTCCACCCGGGTCTTCTTTGGGGACTCCTCCTGGCAGGAGTCCCCATCCTGATCCACATCCTCAACAGGAGGCGCTATCGCAGGAAGGCCTGGGCCGCCATGGAGTTCCTCCTGGCGGCCCTCGAGAAGACCCGCCGGAGGATGTTCCTGGAGGAGATCCTCCTCCTCCTCCTCAGGACCGCCGCTGCGGCGGCCCTGGCCCTCCTGGCGGCCCGTCCCCTCTCTTCCGGGCCCGGGCTCCTGGCCTCCCTGGCCGGAGAAAAGGGGACCCACCACGTGCTGATCCTGGACGACTCGGCCAGCATGGGCCAGTCCAGGGGGGGAAGGACCCTCCTCTCCCTCGCCGCCGGAAACGCCCTGGAACTCGCCCGTGGTCTCCTGGAGCGGAGAAAGGGGGACAGGATCACCGCCTGCATCTCCTCCCACCCGGATTCCCCTCTCCTGGACGGCCGCCCTCTCACCGAAGAGACCCTGGATCTCCTGGAGAGGGAACTCCGGGACCTGGAGCCCACGGGCCTCCGGCTCCGGCCCGGCAGCCTCCTGGCCCTCCTGGCCTCCCGCCTGGCCGACCTGGCGGGCCCGGAGGAGCGCAAGGTGACCCTCTACCTCTTCAGCGATTTCCGGAAAAGCGATTGGGAAAAGCCGGAAGGAGCCTCCCTCCCGGACCTCAGGAAGGCCCTCTCCGCCCTGGCCTCGGCCGGGACCGACCTGGTCCTGGTCCCCCAGGAAGGAAGCTCCGCCGGGGGGGCCGGGCTGGTCTCCCTGCGCCCGCTGGGACGCCTGGCCGCCGCAGGGGTCCCCCTGGAGATTCGAGCGGAGATCCGCAACCAGGGCACCCTTCCCCTGGGGCCCCTCACCCCCCAGGTCTCCATGGAAGGCCGGGTCCTGCCCCTGAAACCCATCCCATCCCTCCCTCCCGGGACCAAGGCGGCCCTCACCTTCCAGGCCCTCTTCTCCACGCCCGGGGACCACTCCCTGGCAGTCACACTCCCCGGTGACGACCTGCCTGCCGACAACACCCGCTTCCTGGCCCTCCACGTGAAGGAGTCGGCCCGGGTCCTCCTGGCCTCTCCCCCCTCGCCCCCCGGAAGGGAGAGCCAGGCCTTCTTCCTCCAGGCCGCCCTGGCTCCGGGGGAAGTGCCGGCGGGCTTCTCCACCGACACATGCACCCCCCAAAGGGCCGCCTCCCGCCCCCTGGATCCCTACGACCTGGTCGTCCTGGCCGGCACGGCCGCCCCTCCTCCCGGCCTGGCCCGGCACCTGGCGGACTTCGTGGAAAAAGGCGGCGGACTCCTCCTCTTCGGCGGCCCCGACCTGATCCCTTCCGCCTGGAACCGCACCCTGGGCACCCTCCTTCCTTATCCCTTGGGAGCGCCCCTCACCAGGCCCAGGACCCCGCTGCCGGGCTTCCTCTCCGACCCGGCCCACCCCATCTGGGCCAAGGGGAAGGAACTCTTCTCCCGCTGGCTCGCCCAGGCGGCCTTCACAGGCTACGTGCGCCCCGGCGGTCCCCTCCGGCCCGGCGCGGAGGTTCCCGCCCGCCTGGGAGGCCCCGAGGGTCCACCCCTGTTCGCGGTGATCCGCAAAGGAAGGGGAAGGGTCCTCTTCTCCTCCGTCCCGGCCGACGGCACCTGGTCCGGCTGGGTGGGCGAGCCTCTCTTCCCCCTCTTCCTCCAGGAAGCGGCGGCCTGGGCCCTCCCCGACCCCCGCCACCCGGAGTGGAACCTCGATTGCGGCACACCGATTCGGGTCCCCCTGGACCCCGAGACCGACTCGGGGAGGGCCGACATCACGCTGCCGGGCGCCCCCGGCCCGAGGATCCTCCAGGCCGAAACGGACCGGATCACCTGGCGGGACACGTCCCGCCCCGGGATCTACACACTCATGATCCACTCGTCGGGGGCCGGGCCGTCCAGGAAGATCCTCCGCGCCCTGAACGTGGATCCGGACGAATGCTTATTGGCGCAAACTACCCGCTCCGAGCTCGAAACCCTCTACCCTTCCTCCCGCATCACCTGGGTCCCTCCCGCCGAGACCGGCGCCTGGGCCCGCTCCAGGAAGGGCGACAAGACCTGGAGGATCCTTGCGGGCGTCCTCCTCCTCCTGCTCCTGGGGGAGACCTGGCTCGGGCGGCGTTCCGCCCTGAGAGGAGGGGCCTGACATGGGTCCGGGACAGGCCTTGCTCCACGCCGCCGCCGGACTCCTGGGGATGCATCCCTCCCCGGGGGAGAGGGTCCGCCTGGTCTTCCAGCACTTCCCCCCGGGCGGCCTCGGGATGCTCTCCGTCCTGGGACTCCTCCTCCTCTTCCTCCTGGGGTTCTGGTCCCTCGAGGGCCTGGGACGGGACCGGCCCGCCTGGGCCCGGATCGCCGCCGGCCTGGCCAGGGGGGTCGTCCTGGCCCTCCCCCTCTTCCTCCTCCTCGGCCCGGCCCTGGTCCTGGAGAAGGAGAACAAGATCCGGGGGACCACCTTCGTCCTGGTGGACACATCCTGGTCCATGAACCAGAAGGACCCGGGCTCCCGGGCCTCCAGGGAGGCCGGGGTCCTCCGGTTCTTGAAGGCCGGAAACCCATCCTTCCTGGAGAGACTCGCCGGGAAGAACCGGGTGCGCCTCCTGGCCTTCGACAGGACCGTCCGGCCCCTTTCGCTCCCTGCCGGAAAGGCCCCACCAGGGAAGGCCCGGGGAAAGGCCACCAACCTGGCCGCCGCCCTGGAGGCCGTCCTGGAGGGGGAGAGCGCCGGCCGGGTGGCCGGGGCCGTGATCTTCACCGACGGCAGGTGGAACGAGGGAGGCGACCCCTCCCGCAAGGCCCGGATCTTTGCGGCCAGGAAGATTCCCCTCCACCTGGTCGGCGTAGGATCCCCCTCCACCCCTCCCTCCCTCAGGCTCTCCGCCCGGGAAGCCCCGGAGCGGGCCTTCCTGGGGGATCCCTTCACCCTCCGGTTCCGCCTCCAGGCCCCGCCGGGCCTGGCAAGGGTCCGGGCCGTCCTCTCCGACGCCCTGCCCGGGAAGGAGGCCCGGGTCCTCCGGGAAAAGACCCTTTCCCCCGGGTCCTCGGGCGAGGCCCTCCTGGAGTTCCGGGTCCGGCCGAAGGAACCGGGAGTGCACGTCTTCACCCTCCGGGTCTCCTCCCATCCCCCGGGGGCGGCCCTGGAGGCCCGGGAGAGGATCGTCGTGGAAGTGGGGACCCTCCCCGCCCGGGTCCTCCTCCTCGCCGGCGGCCCCACCTGGGAATACCGGAAACTCCGCCGCCTCTTCACCAGGGACCCGACGATCGACCTGTCCTGCTGGCTCCAGTCGGCCTCTCCAGGGTATCCCCAGGAAGGAAATCACCCCATCACGGAACTCCCCTCCCGGGAGGAGGACTTCCGTCCCTACCACGCGGTCCTCCTCCTGGATCCCGACCCGGGCAGATTGAACCTCCTCTTCGCCGCAAACCTGGAGAAGGCCGTCCGCCGGGGAGGCACGGGCCTTCTCTACCAGGCGGGGGAGATCTACTCCCTCAAGTTCTTCTCCGAAGCGGTGAAGGCCGCCTCGACGGCCCCCCTGGTGGAACTCCTCCCGGCCAGGGCGGACCAGTCCGTGGCGGAGGTCCTGGTGGGCATGGGGAAACCCATGACCCGCTCCTGGCCCCTGGAGCCGACCCAGGCCGGCCTGAAAGACAGGATCCTTGCCCTGGGAAACAGCCCGGAAGAGACCCGCAGGATCTGGACCTCCCTGCCCGGTCTCTACTGGAACTACCCCTTCCGCTCCCCGGCGCCGGGGGCCCACGTCCTGCTGGTCCATCCCGGCTCGGGCCCCCTCCACCGCGGCCCCGGGGGCAAGAGACCCATCCTGGCCTGGGAATACGCCGGAGCGGGAAGGTCGGCCCTACTGGCCGTGGACTCCACCTGGCGCTGGGCGGCGGCCTCGGAAAAGGCCTGGGAACGGTTCTGGGTCCGCCTGGTCCGCTTCCTTGCGGAACCCAAGCTCCTGGGGGATCGCACTCTCCACCAGCTCTTCACCGACAAGAACTCCTACGAGACGGGCACGGAGGTCCTCCTGGCGGACAGGCCCCCCAAGGGATGGTCGGGCAAAACCCTCGAAGTGGAAATACGCAAAGACGGCGGAGAGAGCTTCCAGGTGACCCTCCGCCCCGACCCGGCGGGGGGAGGGGAGATCCAGGCCCGCTTCTCCGCCGGGGAACCGGGCATCTACGAAGCCCGCCTTCCCGGCGGGAAGAAGTGCCGGCCCGCCCGGTTCACCGTCCGGCCCCCGGCCCTGGAGCTCTTCGGCCCCCCGGCGGTGGAGACCCTGAAGAACCTTGCCCGCCTGGCAGGCGGAACCTACAGGCCCCTGGCCCGGGCCTCGAGCCTGGCCGACACCCTGGAGGAAGCCTCGGAGATCGTGGTCACCCAGTCCCCTCCCAGGAGCATCTGGGACAACTGGGGATTCCTCCTCCTGGCCGTCCTCCTCCTCTCGGTGGAATGGATCCTGCGGAAATGGATGAATCTCCCTTGAAGGAAGCAGGGAAAGAGAAGACCCCGCGGGCCGTGGAAGAGCGGCTGAGGCGGCTGGCGAAAGCCGCAGGGGCGGTCCTCCTGGCGGGAGGACTGGGAAAGCTCCTCCTCTCGGTGGAAGTCTTCTTCTTCGTAACCCTGGCCCTGGACCGGACCTTCGAGCTGGAGAAGGGCTTCCGGGCGGCACTTTTGGCCGCCGGGGGAGTCGGGATCCTGCTCACCGCATGGAAGCGCCTCCTCCAACCCCTCCTCCGGCCCATCCCCGAGTTGGAACTCGCCCTGGCCCTGGAGCGGGGCCATCCCTTCCTGCGCCAGGCCCTGGTGAGCGCCTTCCAGTTCCACCGAAAACTCCTCCAGGGCGGCCCCTTCGGGGGGGAGTCCCCCCTCCTGGCCGAGAAGGCCGTGGAGCAGGGCGAGGCCCTCGCCGCCCGGATCCGGGCCGCAAGAGCCCTGGAGGGAAGGAAGCTCCGCCGGCACTTCTTCCTCCTGGCAGGGGCCATCTTCGTCCTGGCCGGGACCTTCACCGCCATGCCCGCAACCATCTCCCTTTGGGCGAAGCGCCAGATCCTCCTCTCGGACCTCTCCTGGCCCAGGCGGACCACCCTGGAAATCCTGGGGGTCCGAAAGGGGGTCCTCTACACCCCCAAGGGGGAGGACCTGGCCGTCCTGGTCCGGGCCGGCGGGGTGATCCCTTCGAAGGGGACCATCACCTGGACCGGTCCCTCCGGGAGCGGAGAGGATCGGCTCACCCGGTTCGGCCGGGACCGGTTCCGGTATCTCTTCAAGGCCCTCACCGACCCCCTGACCTTTTCCGTGGCCGCCGGCGACGGGAAGGCCGGCCCGGTGAAGGTGATCCCCCTGGCCAGGCCCGCCGTCCTCTCCCTGACGGCCCGGGTCCGGGAGCCCGCCTACACGGGCCGCACCCCCGCCCGGGTGGACCTCCTGGCCTCGGGAGGCACCCTCCGGGTCCTCCGGGGATCCACGGTGATCCTCCAGGGAAGGGCGGACAAGAGACTCTCCCGGGCCAGGATCGCCTCGGGCCGGGAGAGCCTCCCCGGCCGGGTGGATCCCCGGGATCCCGGGAAATTCACCTTCACCCTGAAGCCCGAAAGGAGTCTCACCCTCCAGGTCCTCCCGGCGGACGACTTCGGCCTGGAGCCCAATCCCGCCCCGGCCGTGACTCTGACGGTCCTTCCCGACCTCCCACCCGCTCTCACCCTCTCCTGCAGGGGCGTGGGCGCCATGGTGACCCCCCGGGTCCGGATCCCCCTGGTCCTGAAGGCCCGGGACGACGTGGCCCTCTCCACCCTGGCGATCCAGCAGTCCTTGGATCCGCCCGACCGGAATCAGCGGAACTTCCGGACCGTCCCCGTCCGGGGCCTCGAGGCCTTCGAGCCCGGTGCGCCCTCCTTCGAAGGAGATCTCCTCTGGACCCGGGGAAAGACCGAACTCCTCCCTGGAAGGACTCTCTCCCTCAGGGCCCGGGCGGAAGACCGGTTCTCCCCGCCCCCTCCCCACCGGACCTTTTCGGGGATCCTGGAGTTCAAGGTGGTCCCCGAAGAGGTGCTCCGCCAAGAACTCAACCGCCGCCAGGAGGAGGTCCGCTCCCAGTTGGAGGGACTCCAGGAGTCCCTCCAGGCCCTCAGGAAGGACCTGGCGGCCCGGCCCCGGCCCGAACAGGGCCTCCCCGGGGAACTCCAGGCCGACTCCACACGCTCGGAAGGAGCGGCCCTCAGGCTGGCGGGCATCCTGGACGAGTGGGAGAACAACAGGCTCCCGGGATGGGACCGGGTCCCCTCCCTCCGCCGGATGCTCGTGGCTCCCTTGCAGGAAAGGGCCGCTCCCGCCCTGGCCAAGGGAGCCGAAGAGGCCTCGGCCTGGCTCTCGGGCACGAAGGGATCCCTCCAGGCCCTCCGGGCGAACCTGGACCGGGCCCTGGAGGCCCTGGCCCGGGTCCTGGCAAACCTGGCCCGGGTGGAGAGCTTCGAAAAGGTCCTGGAACTCACCAGGAACCTCATGCGCACCCAGGACCGGGCCAAGGAAGCCTTGAAGAAGAAGCTCGAGAAGAGCCTGGACGAACTCTTCGGGGGCAAGAAGCGATAGAATATCCACTTTCTCCCTGAACCCAGGGCCCCCAGGACCGCCGGGAGGTCGAACCGCCATGAGGTGCATTGGAATCTTCGGGCCAGCCCTCCTTCTCCTGGCCCCCCTTCTCCTCCGGGCCCAGGAACCCCCCGCTTCCGACCCGGTCCTCCTGGAACGGAGGGCCGTGGAGAAGCTCTCCCGCCTGACCGAAACCCTCTCGGACATCTCGGCCAGGCTGAAGGCCGCCGACCCGGCCAAGTCCCGCCTGGCCCGGGCCGCCTTGAAGTACCTCGGCGAGAAGGGCGTGGAAGACGAGATGAAGGCCGCCCTCGAGGACATGACCCGGGGGAAGTGGCAAAATGCTCTGGACCGGATGGACAAGATCCAGAAGGACCTGGCCGCCCTGCTGGATCTCCTCCTGGACCGGAACAAGCAGCTCCTGGACCTCCTGGAGAAGATCCAGGACCTGGAAAACCTCCGGAAGGAATTGAAGGACATCCTGGGGGAGCAGGAAGCCGAAAGGGACCAGGCCCGCAGGACGGCCGGGCTGAAAGACCTCGGGGAGAGGCTGGAAGCGGCCGCCCGCCGCCTGGCCGGCCTGGAAAAGGAGCAGAGGGACCTCCTGGGCCGCCTCCCTGCCGGGCCGGCGGGGAAACTCGCCCCTCCCCAGGAGGCCCTGCGTCGGAAGACCGAGGCCGCCGCGGAGGAACTGGAGAAACTCGAGGCCCGGGCCCGGTCCGCCTTGGGAGAGAAGCCCCCGGCCGCCTCCTCCCAGGTCCGACTGGCGGCCCGTTCCATGGAGTCCGCCGCCAAGGCCCTGGAGAAATCTTCCCCCGGGCGGGCCGGCTCCTCCATGGAGAAGGCCGCCCGGCGTCTGAAGAAGGCCCGGGAGGCCCTGGAGAACCTGGCCCGCCGGACCCGTGACAAGATCCACCGCCTCTCCCTGGGCGAACAGGCCCGGGCCCAGGCCGCCACGGCGGCCCGCACAAGGGCCCTGGCCGAAAAATTCCGGAAGGGCGGAAAGGACCTCCCGGGCGGCAAAGGGGTCTCCCAGGCCGTGCCCTTCCAGGAGAAGGCCGCCGGGGAACTGGGCAAGGGGAAGGCCAGGCCGGCCCTGTCCGACCAGGAAGAGGCCCTGAAGAACTTGAAGAAGGGCCTCCAGGAGGCCGAGGAGGCCCTCCGCCAGGCCCGCCGGAGACTCCAGGAGGAACTGCTCCGGGCCCTCCAGGAACGGATCGCCGGGATCCTGGCCCGGCAGAAGCAGGTCTCCGCCGCCACGAGGGTGCTCCACGCCAGGGCCCGGGGGGCCGATCCGCCTCCCCGGGCGGTCCGTGTCCGGGCATCCAAGCTCTCCCAGACCGAAGGGGCCCTGGCGGAGGAGGCCCGGAGAGCCGTGAAGATCCTCCGGGAGGAAGGCACCACCGTGGTCCTCCCGGAAATCTTGGATACGGTGAAACGATACCTCCTCTACCTGAAGGAAGATCTCGGGAAGGGCAGGACGGGTCCTCCCGTCCAGGCCAGGCAGGCCGAAGTGGAGAACCTCCTCTCCGCCGCACTGGAGGCCTTGAAGCGGGAGCAGGAGAAGCGGGACGACCAGGAGAGCTCCTCCAACGACCGGCAGCCCCCCCGGAACCAGCCCCTCGTGGACCGGAGGGCCGAACTCAAGATGATCCGGCTACTCCAACAGGACGTGTACGAAGCCACTCTCAGGGCCAAGATCCTTTCCGAGAAGGACCCGGCCTCGGCCGGGAGGGAGGCCGAAAGGCTCGCCCCCAGGCAGAGGAAGATCTACGAGCTGACCCGAAAGCTCGCCGACCGGATCCAGAAGGACCTGGCCGAGGAGGAGGAAGGGAAATGAGAACGAGAAAGAGCGCCCTGGTCCTGGCAGGCCTCCTGGCCTGGGCCGGCCCCTCCCTTCCGGCCCGCCAGAAGCCCTCGCCCCTGGGAGCCAGGATCTCCGCCCTGGCGGCCCACATCCGGAAGGCCGCAGGCAAGGCCGGAAAGGCCCTTGCCCTGGCCCGCCGGGCCGCACGGGAGGAGGACCCCCGCAAGGCCGACCGGGCCCTGGCCCTGGCATTTCCGGCTTACGGCAAGGCCCTGGCCCTCCTGGAGAAGGGCGATCCCTCGGCCGCTGTGGAGCTGGCCCGGCTGGCCGACGGGGCGAAGGATCCCTACGTGAAACTCCACGCCCTCTACCACCTGGGCCGCCTCCTCCTGGATGGAGACGATCCCGAAGGAGCGGCCGACGCATTCAGCCGTTTCTTCGCCGGGAAGAGTCACCTCTCCCCCCTGGAACCGGAGGCCTCCTTCTTCTACGGCATCTCCCTCAGCAAGATCCCGAGCCCCGAGGAGGCGGCCGAGGTCCTGGCCTCCTTCCTGAAGGGATTCCCCCGGGCGCCGGAGCGCTACAGGGCCGTTGCCGCCCAGGTCCTGCAGGAACTCCGGGCCCCCCAGGCGGATCCCCTGGAAGGGATCGCCGACCTCATGAAATCGGTTGAGCGCAACCTCAAGCGCGGCGACCCCGGAGAGAAGACGGTCCGGCGGGAGAAGGAGATCCTGGACAAGCTCGACGATCTCCTGAAGAAGATGGAGCCCAAGAAGAACTCCAGGAAGAGCCCCTCCTCCGGCGGAGGGGCCGACTCCAAGCCGTCCCGTCCCGCCTCGAACTCCAAGCCCCACGGGAGCCCCAAGGGCCTGGGAAGTCTCCACCGGGGGAGAGCGGCCCTGGCCGAACGCTGGGGGAAACTCCCCGGGAAGGAACGAGAGAAAGTGCTCCAGGAGCTGAGGAAGCGCTTCCCTCCGCGGTACAGCGCCCTCCTGGAGGCCTACTTCCGGAAGCTCAGCAAGAAGCGATGAGATGAAGAGGCTCCACCTTCTCCTTCTCCTTCCCCTTCCCCTCCCGGCCCCCGCCCCTCCCCGGGCGCCCCTCCTCCTGGTCCGGCCCGTCCTGGGAAAGGCCTTCGGCGCGCGTCCCCTCTCGGCCGGAGGGAACCGGCTGGTCTTCCTTGGAAAGAAGGGAAGGAGGATCGTCCTCGATGCATCCGCCGTGGAAGAAATCCTCCCGGGCCGGCCCGGCCCCCGCCCTCCGAGAGGCCCATTCCTCTTCCTTCCCGGCGGCGAGTCCCTCCCCGTGGAAGCGATCCGGAGCGGCAGGAAGGGAGGGGTCGTCCCCCTGGTCCGGGGGACCCGCATCGGGGAGATCCCGCTGGACGAAATCGCCGGCTTCCAGTGGCCCAGGAGGCCCCGGAGGGGAATGCCCGAGACCTTGAAGGAGCTGGACCCCTCGAAGAGACCTTCCGGGAGGGATCTCCTCTTCCTCGTGAAGGACAAGGGCAAGATCCTGGAGGTGGCCGTCACCGTCCTCGGCCTGGCAAGGGGGGGGCTGCGCTTCCAGTTCGCCGGAAAGGAGAGGACCGTCCCCCTCTGGAGGGTGGCGGGCCTCCTCCTCGGAAAGGCCCCGGGAGAGGAGAGAGCCGACCGGCCCCGGCCGAACCAGTCCGTCGAATTCGAGCGTGGCGGGTATCTCCTGGGCAAGATCCCCGCCTGGGATTCCCGTGGGATCCGTTTCCTCCATCCCCTCCTGGGGGAGATGCGCTTCTCCTGGAAGGACCTGTTCCGCCTCAGGCCTTCCCTCGACCGCCGCCGGGAGCTCGCCTCCCTGGAACTCCTCTCCGACCGGGCCGTTCCGGCCTTCGACCGGGTCTGGCCTCTCCGGAGGGACAGGAACCTGGAAGGCGGCCCCATACGTATCCACGGAACCTACTTCGAGAAGGGGTTCGTCTTCCTCCCCGAGAGGAGCCTCACCTTCCCGGTTCCCCGGGGATTCCGCCTCTTCAGGGCCGTCCTGGGAATCGAGGATTCCGGCGGGGGCCGGGGAGCGGCGGTCTTCCGGATCCGGGCCGGCGGCAAGGTCGTCTTCGAGGAAACGATCCGGGCGGGCCGGGATCCCCGGGATGTCGTCCTGGACCTGGGGAAGGCCCGGACCTTGACCCTCCAGGCCGATTTCGGCCCCGAGCTGGACCTGGGGGATCACTGTGTCTTCGCCCGGCCGAGGCTCCTCCTTCCTCCCCCGGGAAAGGAGGACGCCCCATGAAGGGCCTCGCCCCGCTGATCCTTCTCCTCCCGGCGGCCGCCCTACCCGCCCAGGTGGGAGAGGCCCGGATCCGCCTGGTGGAAAGGCTCTCCCCCACGGTGGTCTCCGTCATGTCCCTCACCCGTCCCGGGGGGGGTTCGGGGGTGATCCTGGACGAGAGGGGAACGGTCCTCACCAACTTCCACGTGGTCATGGGCTCCATGAAGGGACCCCGCCCGGGGAGGATGAAATGCGGCCTTCCGGGAGGAAGAATCCTTCCTGCCCGGGTCCTGGGCATCGACCCTGGAGGAGACCTGGCCCTCCTCCGGCTCCAAGGGAGGGAAGGAGAGAGATTCCCCTGGGCCCCCCTGGGGAGCGAATCGGACCTGGAACCCGGGGATTTCGTCCTGGCCATGGGCAACCCCTTCCTCCTGGCGGCGGACTTCACCCCTACGGTCACCCTGGGGATCGTCTCGGGCCTCGGGCGCTACATGCCCGGAACGAAGGGCATGCTGGTCTACCCCGACTGCATCCAGACCGACGCCGCCGTGAACCCGGGCAACTCGGGGGGGCCTCTCTTCGACATGCAGGGCCGGGTCGTGGGGATCAACGGGAGGATCTCCATCGGGCCCAGGGGGAGGGTGAACGCCGGGGTGGGGTTCGCCGTATCGGCCGACCTGGCCCGCCGTTTCCTTCCGGACCTCCTTGCAGGGAAGGTCTGCTCCCACGGCTCCCTCAGGGTGGACGCCCGGGAGATGGGAGGAAAGAAGGGCCTCCTCGTGGCGGCCATCGAGGAGGACGGACCCGCCTGGAACGCCGGAATCCGGGAAGGGGATTTCCTCCTCGCCCTGGACGGGCGGCCCTTCCGCGGCCAGAACGACCTGCTCCGGAGGATCTCCTCCCTTCCCTCCGGGTGGGGCGTGAACCTGGACTGGCGCCGGGCAGGAGAGAAGAAAGTCCGTTCCTCCTGGGTCCGCCTCGCCCCCTCGGCCCCCCTGGACCCCAAGCTCGCCTCGTGGGAACCGGAGGACCTGGACCGGGTCCTGGCCGAGGAAACCCGGCTGGCCGAAAATCGTGCCCTCCGGGCCCTGGGGCTCTCTCCGGGGTCCACGAGGCCCGTCCCGCCCCGACTTCGGAGGAGGGTCCTCCGGGGGGACCCGTCCCTCCTGCACAGCCTGGACCCGCCCGAAGCCGTCCTCCCCTCCCGGGGAGCCTGCCTTCCCCCCTTTCCCGGGGGTGCGGAATTCGACGGGGGCGAAAAAGTGGATGGAAGGACCGCCCTGGTGATCCTCCTTCCGGGAGAGAAGGGGGAGAAGCTCTTCCTCGACGCCGAGACGGCTCTCCCCCTGGGGACGGCCTTCCTCCCCTCCCCCGGGGAGGAAGAGGTGAGGCTCCTGGTCAAGAAGTGGAACCGCTCCGGGAGGGTTCCCTTTCCCGAGAGAGTCGCCTGGGTCCGGGGAAACCAAGTCCTCCTGGAGGAGGCCTTCTCCCCACCCGGAAAGGAGGTCCGGTGAAGCTCCTCCTTCCTTTCCTCCTTCTCGCTTCCCCTCCGGGCCCTTCCCGCCCCATGACGGCCTCGGTCTTCCGGAAGGTCCGGCCCGCCCTGGTCCAGGTCCTGGCTCCGGGAGGATTCCGGGGGATTCCCTCCCGGGGATCGGGGGTGATCGTCTCCCCTTCCGGCCTGGTCCTGACCTTCTATACCGCCGTATTCGAGGAAGGGACCGTTCGGGTGGCCCTTCCCGACGGAAAGGAGGTCCCCGTCCGGGTGGCGGCCAAGGCCCCCGATCTCAAGGCCGCCCTCCTCCAGCTCCCCGGAAAGGGCCCCTTCCCCTTCGTGGAGCTCCCGCCGCCGGGGTGGAAACCCCGGCCGGGCCTTCCCGTCGTACAGGTTTCCTTTCCCTTCGGAATCTCCGGGCCGGGAGACCCCCCCTCGGTCTTCCTGGGCCTGGTCAAGGCCAGGATCCGCCTGGACCTCCGCCTCAGGCTCCAGGACTTCGGCCTGGAAAGACCCGTCCTGCTCGTGGGCACCCCCTCCAACCCTGGCGCCCAGGGCGGAGGGATCTTCGACCTGGAAGGAAGACTTGCGGGAATGGTGGGGCGCGCCGTGGAGGCCAGGGAAACCAACACCTACGTAAACTACGCCGTACCCGTGGACCTCCTCAGGGACTTCGTCCTCGGCAAAGGGCGGAAGGGAGGGAGGGCCCCGGTCCCGCCCGGGAAGAAAGGACCACCCCCCTACCTTGGCCTGAAACTCCTGGACTTCGGCTTCCATTCCTCCCCGCCGGCCTACGTGGACCGGGTCCTCCCCGGCTCCCCCGCCGCCCGGGCAGGCCTCCAGCCGGACGACCTGATCCTGGAGCTCGCCGGCAAACCCGTCAGGACCTGCGCCGAGTTCAAGAAAGTCCTGAAGGGCCTGGCACCGGGAAAGGCCGTCTCCCTGGTCTTCAAGAGGGGCCCCAAGGTGAAGTTCACCCGGATCACCCCCCTTCCCGGAAAGGAAGAAAGGAAGAGATGAAAGCTCCGCTCCCGTTCCTTCCCTTCCTTTTGGCCGCCCTCCTCCCCGCCCAGAAGCGGGGGGAGCTCGAGATCCTCTCGGAGAAGATTCCCTCTCTCCTGGAGCGGACCTCCCCCTGGCTGGTGACCATCCAGGTCTACGGAGGGAGCAGGGCGGCCCTGGCGCCCCCGGCCCGGAAGGATGGGACCTTCCGCAAGAAAGAAGGAAAGGAGGAGAAGAAGAAGGGCGGCCCACTCCCGGTCCCCCCCGGGCTCCCCTTTCCCGTGGCCAGGGGCGCCACCACGGGGGTGCTTCTCTCCCGGGACGGCCTGGTCCTCACCTCCCTTTGGTCCTTCCAGCTCCAGCCCGTTGCGGTGGTGGTGACCCTCTCCGACGGAAGGAAATTCACCGCCCGGGCCCTGGGAAGGGACTTCTCCCGGGGCCTGGCCCTCCTCCGGATCGAAGGCCGGGATCTCCCCGTCCCCGAACCCGCACCACCGGAATCATTCCGAACCGGGTCGTGGGTGGTCGCCCTGGGGAGGGTCTTCGGCCGCTCCCTCCCGGAGCCCTCCCTGGGAATCGTCTCGGCCTCGGGAAGGATCGGCGGAAAGGCCGTCCAGACCGACGCATCCACCTCCCCGGCCAACTACGGCGGGGCGCTGGTGGACCTCTCGGGAAGGATCCTGGGGGTCATCGTGCCCCTGTCGCCGGCGGGATACGCCGCAGGAATCCGGTGGTACGACTCGGGAATCGGTTTCGCCGCGGACTGGAGGGGGATCCTCCGGGTCCTGCCCAGGCTGAAGAAAGGGGAAGACCTCTTCCCGGCCTTCCTGGGGGCCCGGCCCTCTCCCGGGGACCTGGGGCCGGGAATGAGGCTCGCCGGCGTAACGGGCCCGGCGGCCCGGGCGGGCCTGAAGAAAGGGGACCGGATCCTGGCCTTCTCGGGCGTCCCCGTGAGAGACCCATTCCACCTGCAGCGCCTCCTGGCCTCCCGCTACGCGGGGGAGAGGGTCCGCCTGGTGGCGAGCCGGGGAAAGAGGGCCTGGAAGGTGGAAATCCTGCTGGGAAAGCGGCCCCTCCCCGTTCCCGGGAAGACTCCCTTTCCCGGGAAATGATCCGCTCCGGTCAGGCCTTCACGGCCCGGAGCATCCGCACCATCCCGCGGAAGAAGATCTTCTCCCCTCCAGGCCGCAACCCCATCCCCCCCAGGATCCCCTTCCAGTCCTTCCCGATGAAGTCGAAGGCGTAGGGACACTCCATCCTGGTGAAGGCCCACCGGAAGAACCAGGGGAGATCGGAGATCTCGAACTCGTTGTAGTCCAAGAGCCAAAGTGATCCGTTCTGCCGCAAATGCCGCCCGGCGTTCTCCAGGATGACGGGGCGCACCTCGTGGGGGAAACCGTGGAGGACGAAGGAGATCAGGACGTGGTCGAACTCTTCGCCCAGGTCGAAGGGAACGTCGATCCTCTGCTCCCGGACCTCCACGTGGGGGACGCGGGCGAAGCGCTTCCGGAAGGCGGCGATCATCTCTTCGCCGATGTCGAGGCCCACGATCTTCCCACCGGGTCCGGTCCGCCGGGCCAGGAGGGCGTCGTTCCGGCCCGTTCCCGCCCCGAGATCCAGGATCCGGTCCCCCGGCTTCACATCCATGAACCCCAGGGCCCTCCTGAGGAAGAGGGGGTAGTAGCCCAGGGTCATGAGGTTCATGAGAAGGTCGTAGTGCCTGGCCATGAACCCCCTGACCTCCACCTCCGAGTCGGGGTAGAGCCTGGGTTTCTCCTTGCGGGCCGCCTCGTTCATTCCCCCTCCTCCCACTCGACCCGGAGGACCCCCGGCGCGGCGGGAAGGTCGATCTTCCTGTAGAGGAGGATCCCCGTGTCGGGCCGGCGGACCTCCTCCACGGCCAAGGCCTTCCCGGAAGAATCCCGGGCCGAGAGGATCTTTCCTTCCGCCGGCAACCACACCTGGAAGCCCGCCGGGGCTTCCGGCGCCTTGGATACGGTGAGCTTCCACCCCCCACGGAAAGCCTCCACGGTGTAAGCCGCCTCCCCCCACCAGGTGGGGGCCCCTTCCACGCCGAAGCCCTCCTTCCACCACTCCAGGGGCGCCCCCGCCCCAAGGACCAGCACCCCCGAAGGCCTCTCGAAGAGGAAGAGGGACCGGGCCAGGTTCACGTAGTCCGCCGCCACCCAGCAATGGGGCATGTCCCCCGAGAGGAAGGAGTGGCCCTTCACCCGGACCTGTTCCCCCCAAGCGTATACGCCGGGGAGGGTCTGGTGGCCCAGGTGCCAGCGGAGCATCTTCCAGGCCCTCTTTCTCTCTCCCAGGACGACGTAGCACTGGGCCAGCTCCATTCCGTAGGGCCAGATCCGCCCCTGGTGGAAGTAGGCTCCCCCGTAGGGCTCGATCCAGCGCTTCCAGTACTCGTCGAAGGAGGAGTATAGGAGGGCGTCCGGGCGGGGATAGAGGTCGCCGGGCCAGACGGCCGGCGAGGTTCCCCTGGCCATGCTGGTGCCCTCCAGGTCTTCCGGGCCGTTGGGGATCCAATGGATTCCCTTGGCCCGGATGAGCCCGGCGATGGATCGGTCCACCGCCGCCAGGAGATCCCTCCCCAGGGCCTCCGCGTCGGAGGCATCCCTCTCCTTTCCCAGGACCCTGAAGGCCAGGGTCGCATCCCTGAGCCCCAGGACCGCCCAGAAGTCGTCCCAGTAGTGGTGCCACGAGCCGGGCCCCAGGTCCTCCGCCGAGACCGACGGCGGGAGGATCCCCTCCTCGGGCCGCCCCTTCCACTTCGGGCCCAGCCTCCGGGCCCGAAGGGAGCGCAGGAAGCGGGCGGACTTCTCAAGGACCCCGGCCTTCCCGGAGAGCCATTTTCTGTCCCCCGTAAACCGGTAGTGGTCCACGATGGAGAACATGGCCTGGCCCTGGCTGTCCCACTCGTCGGGACCCACGCACTTCCCCGAAAGATTCACGATGGATGGAAATTTCCCGTCGGCCTCCTGCCAGCCGGCCAGGGCGTCCACCGTGTCCCGCGCCGCCCGGGCCAGGCCGGCCCGGTTCAGGGCGGCCAGCATGTAGGCGCTGTCCCGGTACCAGAAGTTGTCGTAGGCCAGAGGACCCGGGTGGAGCTGGGCCCCGTCCTTGCCCACGAGGATGTAGCCCAGGGAGGCCTGGAAGCAGGCCGGGATGGAAGGTTCCGGGCAGGAGAGCTTCACCCTTCCCAGCCTGGAGGCCCACCACTCCAGGGTCTCCCGCACCAGGCGGGGGATCTCCTGCGGCGAGGGGAAGATCCCGCCGAAGGCCGCCGGGTTCACAGGGGCGAGGAAGGAGAGGGTCACCTGGTCCCCCGGAGGCACCCGGACCGGAAAGATCCAGGCCCCCTCGGCCAGGCCCAGGGCGGACTTGCAGGAGTCCCGCCCGGGAACCTCCTTCCCCGGAAGAACCTGGGAGACCTCCCTCCCGCCGATCTCCAGGGCGTGGAAGGAGGCCGGATCCTGGAGGGAGAGGAGGAAGGGCCTTCCATCCACCAGGAGGAGTCGCTTTCTCGCCGCGATCTTCCGCACCCAGGCCGGCCCCCGGACCCCGAAGGGCCTCACCATGGCGGCCGCCTCGAGGGAGAGCGGGGTCCGGCCTTCGTTCTTCACCGTGAGGGTTGCGAGACCCACCGTCTCGGAGTCCGGACCCGGGCCGGCCCCGAGCACCATGTGGGAGGACTCGATCACCAGGCCCGGACCGGTCTTCCAGCGGCAGACCGGCACAGGACACTGGGGAAGGCCGCCCCCCGAAAGGAGCCTCAGGCTCCCGCCGTCCTTCTCGGGGGAGTAGACCCGGCCCGTTCCCTCCACCGCCACGGCGAAGGAGAGGCCCGCCGTCCGGTTCCCGGGCTGGATGATTCCGTCCTCTGAAACCAAGGCCTCCGAAATCCCGGACTCCCGGCCCGTCATGGTCCAGCCGGCGGGCCTCCCCCTGAGCCAACCGGGCAGGATCCACTCCGGCCGCCTCTTCGCCAGTTCCCGGAGCCAGGCCTTGGCCCCACCGGAAGCGATCTTCTCCTCGTCCGTCAGCCAGACCCTTCCCCGGAGCCCTCCCTGGAGGAACCAGTCCACCACCCGGAGGGCCACCAGGCAGGGCCCGGGACGTTTCACGAAAGAGGTGATCTCGGCGTAGGTGCGCCGGTTCCAGACGCTGTTCCGGGGCTTGGGTCCGCCGAACCGGGCGATCTTCCGTCCGTTGACGAAGAGCGTATATTCGTCGTCCACCCCGTCGAAGGCCAGGAAGAGCCGGCCCTTCCCGGCGGGGACGTCCAGGTGCAACCGGTACCAGCCGACGCCGTCGGCCTTGTAGCCCTGGCTCTCCCAGTCCCTTCCGGGGAGGATCTTCCGCCACTTGGAATCGTCCAGCCAGGGATCGGCCCATCCCTCCTTCAGCCCCGTGTCCCCAGGGTCCCCCTTGAAGAGCCACCCCTCATCCAGGCTCACCAGGAGGGGACTCCCCCCCTCCCGGGGCGGGGAAGGGGAGGAAAAGGCCGGGGGAAGAAGAAGCAAGAAGAGGGCGGGGACTATCCGATTCATGGGAAACCTCGCTTCCTGCAGGTCCGGCCCCCCGCCGGGCCGGAGGTCACCCGCCCAGGACGACCTTGGCCGCGCCGGAGAGCACCAGGCCCCTGGCGTTGGCGCCGGGATCCCTGGAAAGATACTGCAGGAAGAGGGTGGATCCCAGGAGAACCGGGTTCGCCGGGACCAGGGTCTCCCAGAGGTTCTTCACCGGGTTGGAGAAGGAGTAGACCAGGAAGTCCGGGCTGACGTAGAGCCTGCACCCGGGCATCCCCAGGGGACCCAGGTCCAGGGGCAAGGGAACGGCCCCGGCCCGGGAGGACGAAGCCCCCAGGATCATCCATCCGAATTGCCAGGGCGGGAGGTTCCAGATCCGGACCTGGAGCTTCTCCCCGATCCTGGGGGAAGAGCCCGGCTCCAGAGAGAGGTAGGGAACGCCCTTGGAGCCCTTGCAGCCCACTCCGAAGGCCTGGAAGCTCCCCTTCACCGCACGGATCTCGGCCGTGAAGAGGCCCCGTCCGTGGGTCGCCGCCAGGAGGGTGGTCGAA
>Ga0256914_1000840_pt1 | contig 29643 bp, 31 predicted proteins | sample HulkmetaG_FD_191571 | JGI IMG/M metagenome (GOLD analysis project Ga0256914, IMG submission 191571) | Hydrothermal chimney microbial communities from Main Endeavour vent field at the Juan de Fuca Ridge, Pacific Ocean - Hulk | ecosystem: Environmental > Aquatic > Marine > Hydrothermal vents ... | reverse complement strand
TCCCAGTCAACAAGTTCATTAAGCCTCTTCACGGGATCGCCGTTGCTGTCTATCTTTCTCATCCGAAATTCTAAGTCAAACAGGCCCTTCATCTGCATAAGTCTCCTCACTATTTGCTATTATTTTATTTCAGTGAGTTATTATACAATTGCCCGATTTTTCTTAACTATTTTTAGAGGTACCTTTCCTTTCTAATAATAAGGACAAAACAGAAAAAGGGATTGCAGCAGTGACCGCAATTCCTTTTTCTGTTTTATTGCATGGTGCCCCCGGCACGATTCGAACGTGCGACACCAGGATTAGGAATCCTGTGCTCTATCCCCTGAGCTGTGGGGGAGCGGATTGGTGTGATCCATACCTCTTATCTCCTCTATCCCAATCACTGAAGAGCAGATCCCCTATCACTCAGCCAGGATGAGCAGAGTAAAGGAGCCGTAGAAAAATATAGTCAAATATTGCACCTTCGATGTGAAGTCTATCAGCTGGATATGGCGGTATAAAACAGTTGGAAGCAGACTTAAAATGAACCGATGGATATATAAAAATTGGGTTCCACTTCGTCTTTCTGGAACCAACACTCTAAAATTTACAAAAAATCACCCAAGTATCCTGAATAACTTCACTTTGGCAGATGAAAACAGGACTTTTAGGTGTTTGCCCAAGGCCAATTGTTAAAGACGAATAAAATAAAGTTAATGTCGAAAAACGGTTAACAGATGGTCTGACTGCTACTTTGCCTGCGCTCCTCAAGTGTCACTTAGCCCAGTGTTATACCGTTTTGAGTACAGCTTTTATTTCTGACTTGATGGCTTTGACCTTGTCGAGCGGATCTGGACTTTGGGTTATGGGCCTTCCTATGACAAGAAAGTCTGCTCCAGCCTCTATTGCCTTGGCAGGAGTTTGAATCCTTTTCTGGTCATCCATTGGATCAGAGTGGTGTTCAGGTCTAATTCCAGGGGTGACGATAAACAGCTTTTCTCCTACAGCTTTTCTGATTCGAGCCGCCTCAACAGGAGAACATACTATCCCATTACATCCGGCTTCCTTTGCTGAAATAGCCCGTCTTTCCACCAGATCTTCAATAGTTATTTGGGAATCCATCTCTTTTAATTCCTCATTCCCCAAGCTAGTAAGCACTGTTACTGCAAGGATAAAGTAGTCTTTTGCACCAGCTGCCGCGGCCTTTATAATGCTTTTGTGCCCATGTGCAGTGGCAAAAGTTATATTTCTGTTGTTTAGCTGTCTGCATGCAAGCTCAACAGTTTTGGGAATGTCATAAAATTTGAGATCAAGCATTACCTTGCATCCCTGTCGGGCTATCCATTCTACCATGGGGAATCCTTCTGCCAAAAAGAGTTGCAGGCCGATCTTGAAAAATCGTATTTCCTTTTGGAGCAGGCCTACCAGTTTTCTGGCCGATTTGCCATCCGGGACGTCCAGGGCCAGTATTATTCTATGGTCAAGGTCAATGGTCTTTCTGTCCATTTTTGCCCCCTTTCTTTGCTATCAGATTGAGGTTAGATTGTCTCTAGCTGATTTGTAAAGGACAATAGCAGGTACAGGCTCATGGCAAAAGAGATAAATAATAGGCTTTCAAGGCTGAGAAAGGCCTTAGTGGCAAGGGAGCTTGATGCGGTATTGATAACCTGTCCAGAGAACCGGTTTTATCTAAGTGGTTTTCTTGCCGAGGACGTTGGACTTAACGAATCTGCTGGCTGCCTTTTGATAACGAGAGACGAAAATTTTCTCCTTACAGATGGCAGGTACGAAGAGCAGGCCAGGTCACAGGCACCGTCCTTCCATACCCTCCTGTACAAAAAAGGACTTGATAGGCTTCTTTCCAAGCTATTTAGGGAACTTGATATAAAAAGGTGCGGGTACGAACCGTCATTTATTTCTTGTGCAAGATTAAAAACGATAAAAAAGTCAACATATCCTGTCATTTTTAAAGAATTTGGTGATCTAGTCTTTAGAATGAGGGCTATCAAGGATATGAAAGAGATTCAATTGATAAAGGACGCCCAGCAGGTCGCAGAGGAGGTTTTTGCACAGGTCCTGAGCGGGCTTGGTCCTGGTCTTAGCGAAAAGGAGATTGCCTTTGAGATCTTGAGGGGGCTTTATCTTAGGGCAGATGGTCCATCGTTTCCTCCCATAGTGGCCTCTGGCCCTAATAGCGCCCTTCCTCATGCTGTGCCAACCCAGAGAAAAATAAGGCGGGGTGAACCAATAATAATTGACATGGGAGCACGTCTTCACGGCTACTGCTCAGATATGACAAGGACGGTTTTCCTTGGAGAGCCAGGATCTTTTTTCAAAAAGATATATATGGCAGTGAAAGAGGCTCAAGAAGCGGCTCAACAGTTTATCCGGGCGGGTATTACTGGTCGGGAGGCAGATCTTGCCGCGAGGCAGGTGCTGAAGAAATATGGATTTGATAGCTACTTCTGCCACGGTCTTGGTCACGGGGTTGGCATTGCCATTCATGAAACCCCTGTACTTTCTTATAGAAATAGAAAGAAGCTTTGCAATCAAATGGTGGTGACAATAGAACCTGGCGTATATTTCCCAGGGAAGGGAGGGGTAAGGCTTGAGAATATGGCGGTGGTACACGGACAGGGGGTAGAGATAATTACATCTCCAAAGTGGTGCTATGAGTTTTGAGTCTGATGTTCAAAAGGAATTAACCCTGACAGAGCACCTTGCTGAGCTCAGGACCAGGCTCATTCGTTCCATTTTGGCAATTGTAGCGGGCTCTTGTCTCTCTTACGCATTTATAGAACCCATATTTGCCCTTTTGTCCAAGCCTCTTGAAGAGGTAGTACCTCCTGGTACAAGCCTTATCTTTACATCATATCCAGAGGCCTTTTTTACATATTTGAAATTGGCCCTTACTTGCGGAATTTTTATTGCGAGTCCCTTTATACTGTATGAAATTTGGGCCTTTGTGGCACCAGGGCTATATCCACACGAAAAGAAGTGGGCCCTGCCCTTTGTTGTTTTTTCTAGCCTTTTTTTTGTAGGCGGAGCACTTTTTGGTTACATTGTAGTGTTTCCGGCTGCATTTAATTTTTTGGCAAGCTATGCAGGGCAGGACCTTAAACTGCTTCCTAGTGTTAGTGAATATTTCAGCCTTACGGTTAAGTTGCTTCTTGGTTTTGGAGCAGCCTTTGAGCTACCTATTTTCATGGTGTTTATGGCGCTTATCGGTGTGCTAGATGCAAAAATGTTAAGAAAGAACCGCAAGTATGCCCTGTTAATAATCTTCATACTTGCAGCTATTCTTACTCCCACGCCAGATGTGGTAAATCAGTGCCTGTTGGCTGTTCCCCTTCTTGTGCTATATGAGATAAGCATTTTTTTTGTGGCCCTTATTGGCAAAAGGAGAGAATTTTCATGATCGCTTCAATGTTGTAAATATCATCTATGCCCCATATTCTTGACTGGAGCAGGGCATTGTGAGCAATTTTTTCATGTTCGTCTCTAGAAATTTTGAGATCGGCCAGATTTTTTGGGCATCCTATTTCAGATAGCCAATTTTCAAAGGCCCCTATCGCATTTAAGGCCACTTTTTCGTCAGCCTCTTTTGTTTGGCAGCCGAGGCATTTTATACCTAACTGGGCCACCTTTTTGGGTTCCCCATTTGATATCTTCCATTTCATCCAACCTGGAAGCAATGCTGCGAGGCCGGCACCATGGGGAATTTGATAAATTGCGCTTATAGAATGCTCGATTAGATGGACTGGAAAAGGATGATCGCCAACTCCCGCCCTTGTAAGACCGTTTAAGGCAAGGGTTGCAGCCCACATGAGTGCTGCCCGGTGTTCATAGTCCTGGGGCTTGTCTATGCACTCCTTGGTTTCAGTCATAATGGTGCGGATAAGTCCCTCTGCAAGTTCATCTTGTACTGGAGTAAATGGATCAGGTCCGTTAAAGTAGGGCTCAAGAAGATGGCATACTGCATCAACTCCTCCATAGGCAGTGTAATCTCGAGGTACAGAAAAGGTGAGTTCAGGAGACAGAAAGGATATCTTGGGATAGAGATAAGGAGAACCCGCTGCCAGTTTGTATCCTGTCTGGTTATTGGTTATGACCATAAAACCGTTCATCTCAGATCCAGAGGCAGCTAGTGTTGGGATACAGATTACTGGCAAGGCATCTGTTACCTCTGCCTTTCCTTCAAAGACCAGCCATATGTCTTTATTTATCTTCATGCCAGCTGCCACAGCCTTGGCCGTATCCATCACGCTTCCTCCGCCAAGGGCAACTATAAAAGATATTCCCTCTTTTTTGCCGAGTTGTATGCCTTCATATACCTTTGAGAGAACAGGGTTAGATTGGATACCTGAAAGTTCAAAGACAGTTATATTGGCTTCTTGGAGTTGCCTTGTTACCTGATCATAGGCCCCAGTCTTTTTGGCGCTCGACATTCCCGTGACAAGAAGGCATCTGTTTCCGTAAGTCTTAACATCTTGACCAAGCCTTTTAAGCACACCTTTGCCAAATATGATTTTGGTGGGGTTCCAGAATTCGAAGTTTTCCATATCCTTTTATTCCTCCCTTGTTTCCGTTTTGAGGTCAGCCTAAAAAGATTATATCAGAAAACAAGAACCTTTTGGGAGACCTGAGACCTTGAAATAATAAGATGGGTCATTTGGACTAATTTTGTCAGGCAAAAATTTTGCTACTTACTGCCCATTACTTGCATACCTTTTTAGAGGACTTAATTTTTATTGCAGCGTACAAATGGATAATTGTAGGCAGATAGTGGAAAAGGAGGAAGAGAAAAATGGCAGTTACAGGAGTCCATAAAATCGAGGCGCTTTACAAAAAAGCAGCAGGATTGAGAATAGATAAGAGCAAAGTCAAGATGATAAGCGATGTGGTGGATCAGAAGCTTTATGATCTTCTTGTCGTGGCAGAAGCAAATGCCAGATATAATAATAGAGATATAATATGGATGTGCGATGTGCCACTTACAAAGGCCATGAAGGAGTCAATGCAAAGGTTCAAGGAACTTGAAGAGGAGCTTGAACTCCAGCCGATACTTGATCACTTGGCCACCCTGCCGCCTTTAAAATATGCCTTAGAGGAAGAACTTGAGAAAAAATTGCCAGATCTTGTTGGTACCCTTATCTATATCTTGGCAAATATTACCAAGGAATTCTCTCCAAAAGACAAAACCATATCAATCGATGAGATGGAAAAGGCGGAAACCATATTAAACCTTGTGATCTGACCCCATTAGACAAGTCGTTCAGAATAAATTATTGACAAAGGGCAGGCATGGCTTGCCCTTATCTTTGTTTACACTCGTGATCATTTACCAGAAGTACCGGACACCTTGAAAATTCTATCACCCTCTCTGCAACACTTCCGAGCAGGATTCTCTTGATACCGCGACGCCCCAGTTTACCCATAACTATCAGGTCAACGGACTCTTGGGCAGATATGTCTAGTATAACTTCATGCGGCGTACCTCTTATTACTATGGTGTGCGCTTCTAGGCCAAGGGTGGAGAGTTCTCTTTTCATGTGCTCAACAAGTCCTTGTGCCTCTTCTTCCATGTTTATCTTGATGGATTCACATTGTTCTTTATTAAACCGGCAAAGCTGTTCCTCCACCTGGATGTCGATCACATGTAAAATTGTCACCTTTGACAAGTGGATTTTGGCCAAGCGGCCAGCGATACGGACAGCAGCCAGGCTGTAACTTGATCCATCTACTGGTATCAGAATATTTTTAAAGATTTCAGTGGAATGGTTCATAGTTCACTCCGTTTTTTTGGTTTGGTTCTCGCCTTTATTCTCTTAAGCTGGAAAAGTCCCTCTCTGTCCTTTTCTTCAAGACTTTGTTCTATGAATTTTAGAGTTGCCTTATAGAGAGGGATGTAGATGTAAGAAAGGGCATTGATGCGTTTTAGGGTCTTTTTTGTTTCGTGCATGAGCCTTTGCAGACCTATTTCTACCTCTGCTAGCTCTCCTAGGACATCCAATGCAGACAGGATTGTCTGTCTAACCTGATCCATTGAGGCAGTAGTGGTTCCAAGGCCATATTCTGGCTTGAAATCAGGTACTTTGATAGATACAAGCGGAAGAACAACACCCATGAGGCTCCTCTCTCTCACCTCTATCTCAATGCCAGCATCAACTGCAATACCGGCTGCCTCAACATTGCTTCTGCCAGCTTCTATTATCGCCATCTCGAGCTTTGAATAGGCATCAAGGAGTATTTCATCCAGGTGCTTTCTAGCCCTATCCGCCTTGTCAGTAAGGAGATTAATGTGGCTGATTAGTATATCTTTCTTCTGGTCCAAGAGTTCCTTTCCGTCTTGAGCTATATCAAGCTCTTCTTTTATCCTTATCTGGTTGCTCTTGGTAGCCGGTATAGACAGCCTTTCCATATTTTTCGATTTCCTCCTCAGTAACCCTTACAAGCTCGTTTTGTGGTAACATCATTACGAGTTTCCAACCAAGGTCAAGGGTGTCAAAGATGGTGCGGTTTTCGTCTTTTGCCTGATTGACAAAACGGTTTTCAAATTCTTTCGAAAACTCAAAATATTTTTTGTCAGTAGTACTTAAATCTTCTTCTCCTACGATAGATGCTAGCCTCTCAACCTGTTTGGCCCTGGAATAGGCTGCATACAACTGACTGGATATGTTTTTGTGGTCCTCCCTGGTTTTCCCTTCTCCTATACCGTCACTCATGAGTCTAGAGAGGGATGGCAGCACATTGACTGGTGGATAGATGCCTTTTCTGAACAGGGTACGGTCTAGGACTATTTGTCCTTCTGTTATGTAGCCAGTAAGATCTGGAATTGGGTGTGTTATGTCATCGTCCGGCATGGTAAGAATCGGGATTTGGGTGACAGATCCTCTCTTTCCATGGATGCGACCCGCCCTTTCGTAGATTGATGCAAGGTCACTGTAAAGATAGCCTGGGTATCCCTTTCTGCTTGGAACCTCTCCCTTGGCTGTAGCAACCTCTCTCAAGGCCTCACAATAATTTGTCATGTCGGTTAAGATAACGAGTACGTGTAGCCCCTCCTCAAAAGCAAGGTGTTCTGCAGCAGTCAAAGCCACACGTGGAGCAATGAGTCTTTCTACCGCCGGGTCGTCTGCTAGATTCAAAAACATGGCAACATTGTTTAGCACGCCGCTTTTTTCAAAGTCTTGCCGGAAGGCTTCTGCCTCATCATGACGAACTCCCATGGCTGCGAATATGATCGCAAAGCTGCTTTCCTCTGTAAGTATGCGTGCTTGGCGCACTATCTGCATCGCAAGCTCATTATGAGGGAGGCCACTGCCAGAGAATATGGGGAGCTTTTGACCGCGCACCAAGGTGTTCATCCCGTCAATGGTTGATATTCCTGTCTGGATAAAATCCTCTGGATAGGCCCTGGCGACCGGGTTGATAGGTAGCCCATTTACGTTTCGTGCTTCGCCCTGAAATGGTATTGGACCTCCATCCAGAGGCATTCCAAGGCCATTGAAGATTCTTCCCAGGGTTTCTTCTTTTGATACCACCACTTCAAAAGGTCGGCCTAAGAATCGCACCCTTGTTTTTTCTTGGTCTAGGCCTGATGTACCATGAAAGACTTCTACCACGGCTGCTTTTTGAGATATGGCGAGAACCCTGCCTTGTCTTATTTCGCCAGTAGCAGTAATAACCTCAACTCGTTCTCCAAACCCAACATCCCTGATATTATTTATTACTATAAGAGGGCCTTGCACCTTGCTAAGACCTATAAACTCCAGACCAGGTCCATTTAATGATTGGTTGATGTTGCTGCTTTCAGGTTTCATGTCCTGTTTCCCTGTTTTTCTCAATAAGTGCCTCTATTTGTTGATTTGTTTCATCTATTATTTGTAAAAAAGGTTCAGGACTATCACCTTTTATGGTGTATTTGGCCCTGTGTATCTTTTCTACCACTGGGAGCTCCATTGCCCTGAAAAGGGGTATTCGGGCCATTACCACATCTTGCAGCTTGTCTATGAAATTGACGATGATTTTCAAAAGGTAGAACTGTTTTAGAGGTTGGCAGTAGGTATCTACAGGATCAAAGGCGCTCTGCTGCAAAAAATCGTTTTTTATAAGTTTTGCCCCCTCAATTATCCGTCTTTGATCATCTGGCAGGGCCTCTTCCCCCAGTAGTTTTACAATATTTTGGAGCTTGGCATCCTCTTGGAGAATTTTTACTGCCTTGTCTCTCAATTCCTGCCATTCGGGAGAGGTAGCCTGTTGCCACCATTTGGAGACCGCCTCCACATATGCAGAGTAACTCTCGAGGTAGTTTATTGCAGGGAAATACCTTGCGCTTGCAAGTTCCTTATCTAGGGCCCAAAAACATTGGACAAAGCGTTTGGTGTGCATGGTAACAGGTTCCGAGAAGTCTCCCCCAGGTGGTGATACAGCACCTATAAGAGAAACCGATCCTCTTTCCCCTGCCAAGGTCTCTACCTGTCCGGCACGCTCGTAAAAGGCTGCCAGTCTGCTGGCCAGATAGGCTGGAAAACCCTCTTCAGCAGGCATTTCCTCAAGTCGGCCCGAAATTTCTCTCAATGCTTCAGCCCACCTGGAAGTGGAGTCGGCCATAAGGGCAACGTCATAGCCCTGATCCCTAAAGTATTCCGCCATGGTAATGCCAGTATATATACTGGCTTCTCGGGCTGCTACAGGCATATCTGAGGTGTTGGCAATGAGAACGGTTCTCTCTATAAGGGGTCTCTGGGTTCGCGGGTCCAGCAACTTGGGGAAGTCTGTGAGGACACCTGTCATTTCGTTACCGCGTTCACCACAGCCAATATAGATAATGATGTCGGCATCTGCCCACTTTGACAACTGGTGTTGGGTGACCGTCTTGCCTGTACCAAATCCACCTGGGATGGCTGCTGTGCCACCTTTGGCCAGAGGGAAAAAGGTGTCTATAACTCTTTGGCCTGTAAAAAGCGGAATAGATGGCATAAATCTTTTTTTACAGGGACGCGGTTGTCTTACAGGCCATCTGTGAAACATCTTAAGCCCTTTTAGCTCCCCGGATTTGGTCTCTATCTTTGCAACCGTGTCTTCCAGGGTGTAGTTTCCTGTTGGAGCGATGTCTTTTAGGATTCCAGATATCCCAGGAGGCACCAGGATTTTATGGATGATGGCCTCTGTCTCTTTTACTTGTCCTACAATCGTGCCAGGCGAAACCGTGTAGCCTTTTTCGATAAGGGGTTCAAAACGCCATACCTTGTCCCTTGAAAGGGCCACTGTTGTCTTCCCCCTTTTTATAAAATCACCCCATTGTTCTTTTAAGATATTAAGAGGTCGTTGAATGCCATCGAATATTTGGCCAATCAGGCCGGGTCCAAGCTCGGCAAATAGAGGGATAGATTGCCCAAAGACCTTGGCCCCGGGTCTTAGTCCGGTAGTGTCTTCATAAACTTGCACAGTTGCAACGTTGTCATCAAGACCAATGACTTCTCCTACCAACCTGTTTTCTCCGACTTCTACCATTTCATTCATAGAGAGCAGGTAAGCAGGTTCTGCCTTTACTACCGGCCCACTAACATAGGTTACAAGAGCTGTCGGCCTTTGCTTTATGCCCTTCATGGCTATTCTCCAACGAATACCTTTTGTGCAACTATGCGTCTTATTTGAGGTTCTAGCCTCTTAAGTAGGGCATTAAATGTCATATCAACCATCCTTTTCCTTGTTTGGCTCATGACCACTATCCCTCCCTCTATATCGCGCTTTGTTTCCCAGGAAATCTTGCAGTGAATTTCCTTTTCCAACTCCTTGCAGACCTGACTGACTACTGGTTCATCTTCTTGAGAAGATTGAACTATTAGCCCAGATTCGTCTGTACCGTTAAGAACGGAACAAGCCATTCTTATCATCTCTCTCACAATATCCTTGTAGGCCTCTTTCTGGCCTTTAATGACTTTTAGCATTTCGTAGGCTCCATCAAGGGCCTGTTTGAATAGTTCTTCTTTGGTGGCCATTACCATTCGTCTTGCCTCAAGTTCAGCAGAGTCGGTTTTTCTTCTAGCCTCTTGAAAGGCCTGTCTCTTTAAAGAGAATTTTTTCTCCTCTATTTGCCTTTCTAAGGCCTGCAAACCTATTGAGACCATACGGTTGGCCCTCTTTTGGGCATTTTGTATAATTTTTTCAGCCTGGCTTGATGCCTGTTCCTTTATGGCTATACATAAGAGTTCTATATGATCTGGCAATGGCATACCTACCTCCTTAGGATGGCAGCCATCCTTTCTACATTGCTCATCCTCTTTCTCGCAGGCCCCCGGGTGTCTGGTATCTCAATGAAAAGGGGGAGGTTTACTGTGTTTATTAGCTCCTTAAATTTGTCACCAGCCCTCATCGCCAGTCTTTCTGTAATAAGTACCAAGCCTATCTCTTTGTCAGTTATAATCTTTTTTATGATCCCGATGGGCTCTTCCTTTTCCAACACAACGGTCTCTATACCGGCAAGCCGAAAGGCAAGGGCTGTTTCTGGATCTGCCACTGCAACAATCTTCATAAATGGCCACCTAGATCTTCCCTAGTATCATTATGGCTATTATGAGGCCATAAATGGCAATTCCTTCTGCTAGGCCTAAAAAGATGAGAGCCCTTCCTGCGACCTCTGGCCTTTCGCTGATGGCTCCCATTGCTGCTGCTCCAACAAGACCAACAGCAATTCCCGCCCCTATAGTGGAGGCTCCTACTGCAAGTCCTGCTCCTATGTATCCCCATTTGGCTGAAGTGCTTGTAGCCGTTGACATTGGATCTGCAGCCAGGGCTGTCAATGGGATGAAAAATAACAGGCTGGTGAGAATGCCTGCCTTTGATAAGCTGTTTTTTATGCGTTTTAAAGGTATCATGTTTTTTCAACCTCCTTTTGCAAGTCTTCCAAGTTTGTATCAAGTACCTGTTTTTTCGAAGTGTTCATGTACAACTATTGGTCTGAAAATGGTCCCGCCACCTCTAAAAAATTTGCTAAAGAACTCGTAATACTCCAGACGGATAGTCTGTATGGAGACCACCATTGCCTCCAGCAGGATGATTACAATGTTGCCAAGTACTAAGGTAAGTATGTAGGCAACCCCCTTTTGCGTTCCATGGCTGAGCATATCTGCGATAGAGAATACGCCAAGAAATAACGCTGCATGGGTTAATGCAAAGGCAGCAACACGTACAAAGGATACTGTGTTGGCAAGAAATCTAAGTATCTGGTCCAAGACTTCTATTACAGATTCAAGGACCAAAACGGGCATAGAAGGCCCAGATTTTGTAACTTGTTTCTGTCTTTTCCTCTTAAGAATTACTCGTATCGGTCTTTCCACTATCATGATAAAGAGTAGCAGACCAGCAACAAGGCCAGCCACCAAACGTTCCATAGATCCTGGAGGGCCTGAGGTCAGGTATCTGATACCAAGACCTGCAAGGAGCCAATAGAGCAGGGCCCCTGAAAGCCCGCTTGCAGACAATAGCTTGTTGTATTCTCTTGCCCTAAATATATTTATCAAGTTTAGGATAAAGCCTAGGCTTATCATGGCTACGCCAATGGCGGCTGATATCAGCATAAACTTGTTTATATCCCTCATTGGATGGAGCCATAGGGCAGGCACCAGGTCTTCTACGCCAAAGATGCTTCCATAAAGCAGGCCAAAGAGCATTGAAGAGACACCACATTCCATGAGGATAATGCCATAGTCCATGTACTTGTATAGACGTTTGAATATATAAAAGCCTGCAAGAAACAGCACCAAACCGTGGCCTATATCCCCAAACATCATGCCAAAAAGGATCACAAAACTTATTGCTAAAAATACAGTGGGTTCAACCTCCTGATAGGACGGTATACCATAAAGGGTGGTTAATCTTTCAAAGGGCCTTATAAGAAGAGGATTGTTAAAAAGGATTGGTATCTTGACTATTCCTGATCTCACTTCTTTAAGATCTTCAGGGTCCACAGCATCCACAATCGCCTGCTTACCTGTTGCGTTGAGGATCTTTTCTTTCAAAGGCTTGTAGAGATCGACTGGAATCCATCCTGTAAGCAAATAGGTATGATCTATTTTCCCAAATTTTGATGCAGCTTCTATGAGGAGCTTGGCTAGATATGCCTTTTCTCTAATTATGAGCAGTTCTTGACCATAACGTCTCCTTGCATCCTTTTTCTCTTTTTCAAGCTCTTGGAGCCTTTGCATAAGAGGAATCCTCTCTTGTTGGAGCCGTTTCATTATTTCATAGACTGTTCCAGTCAGGTGGGAAGGCAGGGTTATTTCATTAAAAAAGGCGCTTTTCAGTGCCCTTTCGAGCACCGGGAGGTCTTCTTTTAGACAAAATGCAGCAAGTACTAACTTGTCTTTAAATGTCTGGATTTTTATAAGGGCATGATGAATGTCTGAAAGACTTTCTTCCAGCCGCTGGAGGTTTTCTGGCGGTATAATGCCAAAGCGACAGGACGTAAACAGAAGTCTTGACAGCCTTGTAAAATCGACCTGTGCAGGAGCGATCAATTCCAATCGTTTGAATAGTTCGTCCTTTTGGCCAACTTGTCTTTTGAGCTGTTTTTCTTCTTCAAGAATAGGGTGGAGTTTGCTAGCTATGCTAGATAATTTGTCTTCTAGCAAGAAAATGTCTTTTTCTGGTCTGGGAGCTTTATCTAACGGAGGAACAGGTGCCTTTACGTTTAGCTCTTTTATGAGCTTGTTGCATTGAGATACTATATTTTTATAACGGTTTAACAAGCCCTCGGGTGGGGCAGCAATATAGCCGAGCTTCCCAAGGTGAGTTTCGTTTATATTTATGAGATGGAGGAGCCTAAGGTCTCCTAATATACCAAGGACCTCTGACATATGTTTTTCTGGAACCTGAATGGTTATTCTCAAGAGCTTTACAGGTTTGAACAATGTGCTATTCCTCCCTTAGCAAGGCTTTTGGTATAAATTTTTCCATCATCATGGAATGCCTTTTCCCTTTTGTTTCCAAGAGTCTTATAATGGCTTCAATTTCAAGCTCTCTGTAAAGCAGCCAGGCTATTTCTACTCCTATATGAAAAGGTAGCCCCAGGAACGCCCTTTTTAATCTTTTGATGAGCCATTGTTCTGTGTTGATTTTGAGGGTCAACAGGTCTTCTGTTGTCAGGATATCTTTTCTCATGCTTATTGGTAGCGAATTGATGAAGTCTCTAAGGTTGGTTGCTCTGCAGATGGCATGCAGCCCTTTGAGATTCAAAATAGCACCGCCAGGATAGGTATAATTTAGGCTTTCTTCTGTACTTAGACCGTAAAGAAACCGGAGTCTCGCGGCATGGTAAACGTTTTTGCTATCCACCAAAGCGCCTATTAGGGTACGGGCCATCTGTTTATCTCGCCGGCATGGAATGGCCGAAAGGTTTTCAAGGATGCATCTGTATGATTGGATTTCAATGGCCATTTCAATAGGGAAAAGCCTTCCTTGTGCTTCAAACTGAGGAAGTGCATGAGTCAATGCCGGACCGAAACAGGTCTTTAAAAGGCTTTTCACAGCATCTTTAACGTCTTGGATATGCCAGATTTTTTCCCAGTCTATTGTTGAGAAAGTCTCCACAGGATACAGCAGGTGTTCTACCGTTTTGACAGGAAGATTGCTTTTTTTCGCCCTTAAAAGGATTTTTATATTTTCTGCCTCAAACCTGGAAAGCATGGACAGAAGAAACTTTCTAGGGCCTGGTTTGAGGTTACGCGAAATCTTTAAATAGTCGTTAAAGAGTGCAGAATATATCTGTCTTTCAAATCTATCAGTAATATACCCTGTCCAATTACCATAGTAGGTGGTTTTTAGATATTGAATAAGAGCAGGGACATCGGGACAACGGCTCAGGACCCTCCAGTCAGGCTCTTTGAGCCTTTGGGAATAAATGGTTCTTACCTTCGCATTGAGATAAGAGTATTTAAAGGCCAACCCTAGCAAGGCTCACCTCCTTATGGAAGGGCCAATAACAAAGGCCAGACGAAGTTACGGTTTTAAAGATGCCTTTATAAGATGCAGAACTTCTTCTCTTAATTCTCTTTCATGTTTTGCAAACCGTTTTCTCAGGTCTTTGCAGTAGCGTTTGGCGTCATCTTTTGTTTTTTTAGCCTTCTTTTCTGCCTCTGCCAGAATCTTAGCTATTTCTTGTTTTCTAAATTCTTCGATCTGTTTGGATATAGAGTGCTTGGCCTCTTCAATCTGTTTTTGTGCATTAAAAACAATCTCTTTTGCACGGTCCTCTGCCTGTTTCAGGATGAGCCGTCCGGCTTCGTCGCAGGCTATAATCTTCTCGATTTCATCCTTCATCTCTTACAAGCCTTTAATAAAGAAAGATGGTTTTCTTCGGCCTTCAAAATCCTTCATTGAAGTTAAGTATGATTTCAACAGCTGCAAGGGGATAGAAATAGCAATTTTTTGAACATGAATGTTATGGTTGATGGCTTTTTTATTGTTTTTTTACTTTTTGATTTATTGACATCTTGGAGGGCATGACCATTTTTTTATTAAATTAGATAATGAAAAAGGAGGTGGCATCATGAATATCGTAGAAAGACATGAAAAACTTGCAGCAATTACAAAGGAGTATATTGATGCCATTGAAGAGGCAGTTAAGACTTTAGAAAATGAAATAAAAGAGGCGGCTGATGTTGAAGAGGCTGGCCATCCTGAATGGGAAAAGTCAATAGAAGGGTATATTGACGAACTCCATACTGTAATTTTTTCCTTACCTGAGCCGCGGTATGGACATGAGGAGTTGCATAAGAAGATAGCAGAACTCAGAAAACGGATAAAGGATCTCTATGCAGAATTTAAGGCCATGATAAAAAAAAGCTAAAAATTTAGGAAGCTAAGTGCTTAAGGCCTGGTCAGCTTTCGCCAAGCCTTAAGCACCTCTATCATGAGTCTGCAGCTTTTGACCATATCTTCAAGCCTGATAAATTCTTCAGTGGTGTGGACCTTTTGCATTCCTATTCCAACTATCAGTGTGGTCAGGCCCTTCTTATTAAATATGTTTGCATCGCTCCCGCCGCCAGTCCTCTCTATTTTGAGATTTCTTCCGAGCCGTTTTCCAGCCTCTATCAGTGTTTGGCTCAGAGGATGGCCTTCTGGCACATTCATTAATGGATAATCGTTCTCTACTGTTGCAGAGGCGTAAGGATACGGGTCCGGGGAGTCTTTCTTAAAACGTTTTGTCGCATCATAAAAGCATGCGATGATTTTGTCTTGTATCTCTCTTAGCCTGTCTTCATTATGGCTTCTCACCTCCCCGTCTACTTGCACTAGATCAGGGACTATATTTGTGGCAGTGCCCCCTTTGATAAGGCCGATGTTGCATGTTGTTTCATTATCGATTCGTCCCTGGGGGGTATTCTCTATAGCATTGGCTGCAATCTTTATTGCGCTTATCCCCTCTTCTGGATTAAGCCCTGCATGTGCTGCAATTCCGTTAATCTTTACATGGAAACGTATGGCTGCAGGTGCTCTGTTTATAACAGAATCTGGATCTTCAGTATCGAGAGCAAGTCCTGCCTTTGATTCAACAAGGGATGCATCAAGGGCCTTTGCTCCAAGAAGCCCTATCTCTTCACAGGTGGTAAGTAAAAATTCAAAAGGACCATGTTTGATGTTTTGTTCCTTAAGACACAAGGTCATCTCCATCATAATGGCTATAGCAGCCTTGTCGTCGCTTCCAAGAATAGTGGTCCCGTCTGATCTAAATATTCCGTTTTCAAATACAGGCCTTATATTTCTGCACGGTTCCACAGTATCCATATGGGCGTTGAAAAATATGGACGGGGCATGAATGTCGCCTGGCAATTTAATGATCAGGTTTCCTGTATTTGAACCAGTGTCCATTTGGGAATTATCCTCCAAGACGCAGACTCCTGGTACATTCTCTTTGAACCATGTCTTTATAAACTCTGCTATCATGCCTTCCTGACGGGAAGGGCTTTCTATTTTTACAAGCTCCATAAAGAGATGAGCGAGTCTTTTGGGATTAATTCTTATTTCAGACATTCCTATTACCTTTTCTTTTTTCTATCCTCAGATGCTCCAGGAAGCAGTGAGATCTTCAAGGCCTCGTCCATTGTCTTAACTGGTTTGAAGTCGAGTTGTTTCCTGATTTGTTCCGGGACTTCATCTAGATCGGTCAGATTGCTTTCAGGTATTATAATAGTTGGGATAGATTTTCTAAGGGCAGCTATTGATTTTTCCTTGAGTCCTCCTATGGGTAATATTCTGCCTGTAAGGGTAATCTCTCCGGTCATTGCGACATCCTTATCTACAGGCCTTTTTGTAAAGGCAGAGACAAGAGCGGTGGTCAGGGTGATACCTGCAGAAGGACCATCTTTGGGTATAGCACCAGAAGGGATATGTATATGTATATCTCTTTCTTCAAACTTTTGGGGATCAATACCAAGTTCATCTGTTCTAGACTTAATCCAGCTAAGTGCTGCCTGTGCCGACTCTTTCATGACCTCTCCTAGCAATCCAGTCAGGGTAAGATTCCCCTTGCCAGGCATAATTTGGCATTCGATACGCATGACTTCACCGCCATAAGCAGTCCATGCAAGGCCAGTTGCAACTCCGACCTGGCTGTCTTCCTGTATGAAGTCAGACAACACCTTCGGAGGACCCAGGTATTTGTGTAAGTTACCAGCAGTAACCCTAAAAGGTCCTTGCTGACCTTCGGCCACCTTGCAGGCCACCTTTCTGCAAACAGCCGCTATTTGTCTTTCAAGTTCTCTAAGTCCGGCCTCTTCGGTGTAGTCTGAGATTATTTTTGAAAGGGCATTATCAGATATCTCAAGTTGAGTGTGTTTGAGGCCGCATTCTTTCATTTGTCTGCCAATCAGGTATCTCTTGGCGATCTCCATTTTTTCTTCTGGTGTGTAGCCAGAAAGTCTCAACACCTCCAGTCTGTCCAAGAGAGCTGTAGGGATAGTATCAATAACATTAGCAGTGAGAATAAATAGTACCTTTGAGAGATCAAATGGTACCTCGATGTAATGATCTGAAAAGGCAGAGTTTTGCTCTGGATCAAGCACTTCGAGAAGCGCGGCAGCTGGATCACCACGGAAGTCTATTCCTATTTTGTCCACCTCGTCTATCATAAAGACGGGATTCTTGGTTCCTGCCCTTTTTATTTCTTGAATAATTCTTCCAGGCATTGCCCCAACATATGTGCGTCTATGTCCGCGAATCTCTGCTTCATCCCTAACGCCTCCAAGGGAAAGTCTTACGAATTTTCTACCAAGGGCACGGGCAATGGACTTTCCAAGGGAGGTTTTGCCAACTCCTGGTGGGCCAACAAAGCATAGTATAGGTCCTTTGACACTTCTGTTGAGTTTACGGACTGCAATAAATTCGATTATTCTTTCTTTTATTTTTTCGAGGTCATAATGGTCTTCATCTAGAATCTTTCTGGCCCTTTTGATATCGAGTTTATCTCTTGTTGTAACAGACCAGGGGAGCTCGCAAAGCCAGTCAAGATATGTACGTACAAGGGCGGCCTCTGATGAGTCCGGATGCATGAATTCCAGACGCTTTAGCTGTTTTAGTGCCTCTTCTTCACTATGTTCTGGCATGTCAGCCTGGTCGATTTTTGCCTTGTATTCCTCGATTTCCTTTTGGCGTTCGTCTATTTCCCCAAGTTCTTTCTGAATAGCCCTCAGCTGTTCCCGTAAAAAGATGTCCCGCTGGGTCCTGCTCATTTCTTCCCGGGCCTCTGATTGTATCTTGGCCTGTACTGCAGAGACTTCAATTTCCCGGGTCAGGAACTCCGAGACTTTTTTCAAACGTTCTATAGGATGAAAGAGTTGAAGTATCTCTTGGGCCTCGGCAGCGTTTAATTTTAGATTTGATGCCACCACGTCTGCAAGTTTACCAGGATCGTTGACGGTACTGAGTATAATCCCTAATTCTGGACTAAAGACGTTCTTGAGGTTGAAAAGTTTCTCTGCCTGTTCTCTTACATGGCGCATTAGTGCCTCGGTTTCAACCGATATCTCCACTTCTTGGTCTTCTATAGGTTCCACCTTTACCTTGAAAAACGGTTGTTGTTTAACCACCTCTAATGTCCTCCCTTTGAGAAGGGCCTGGGTGAGAATCTTCAGCCTTCCATCAGGAAGTTGAAGCGTTCTCATTATGGCGGCAATAACTCCTGTGGAATAGAGGTCATCCGAGAGGGGTTTGTCTATTCGGGCATCCTTTTGGGCAACAAGGAAGATGAGTCTGTCGTTGGTAAGGGCTTCGTTTACAGCAGCAATGGAAGATTCCCTGCCTACAAACAGAGGAACTACCATTGAAGGAAAGACTATTACATCTCTTAAGGCCATAAGTGGCAAACATTCTGGTATTTCGTAACTTTCCGGTATGTCTAGATCAAAGAGATCCGTGATGGTAGCATCGAATTTCATGTTGACTGATTACTCCTTTGTTCTAACTGGAATAAATGACAGGCTATATGATGTCCTTTGGCAACCTCAACCATAGAGGGTCTGCTCTTGATACATTCTTTTGTTCTTCTGATACACTTGGTGTAAAATGGACAGCCTGATTCAAGCGCGTTGTTCTTTTGCCACAAGGGTCCTTCTTGTATTTCAGACCGTTTGGTGTCTTTTTGACAACCTACTTGTGACTTATGGAAATCCGGAACCGGTATCGAGTCTATTAGAAATTGTGTATAGGGATGATGTAGGGGATTCCGATCTCTTTGACCCGCAAGGGCAAATGCCTCTTTGGGCATAATCTCTACAATAGTTCCTCGATACATTACAGCTATCCTGTGGCTTACAAATTCTACTATAGGCAGATCGTGGGAGATAAAGAGGCACGTTATTTTTCGTGATTCCTGGAGGTCTAGAATAAGATTTATAATCTGTGCCTGAATGGAAACGTCAAGGGCAGAGGTTGGTTCGTCAAGTATTATCAGATCCGGTCTTGTGGCAAGGGCCCTTGCAATGCCGATACGCTGTCTTTGGCCCCCGCTAAATTCATGGGGATACCTGTTTTCTATGCCAGGATTATTAAAGCCCGCCATACTTAGCAATCGTTTAACCTCGTCTCTCATCTGAGTTTTAGGACATATTTTATGGATCCTAAGGGGCTGGCTGATTATCTGAAAGATTGTCTTTTTAGGGTTAAGAGACGAAAAGGGATCTTGAAAAACCATCTGGACACGTTTTCTAAATTTCCTGAGCTGTTTTGTATCAAGAGAAGATAGCTCTAGGCCTTCAAAGTAGATCGTTCCTTCTGTAGGTTTTTCCAAACCAAGAATTAGGCGGGCAAGCGTAGATTTGCCGCAACCGCTTTCACCAACAAGCCCCAGGATTTCTTGGCTATATATGTCAAGGCTCACCTCGTTTAGGGCCTTTATCTTTGTAGTGGCTCCTGCAAAAAAGCCTTTCTTGACACTATAATGTTTGCAAATCCCTTGAAGGGAACAGATGGCCTCCTTTTCCATATATCGATCAGGGTCAGTTGCCACCAAGGAGCGCAGCGGATTGGCGGTCAACTGCACCCTCTTGTTCGGTGGCGGTTTCAGAATTAATGTATTCAATCTGACCATCTCTCCATATTGGTACTTCTAAATTGTTTTGGCGGGTTTTTTCAAATGCTTTACGAGCTGCTCGTCTTAAGGCATTTAAACCCATAGTTGCATAGTCTTCAGTTGGTCTCTTCATAAGATTACTCCCACTTATCAATTTTTGAATGCTTCATTGATTTGCTGAAGCATGATCTTTCCAGCCTTAATTGCAGCCATTTCGGGTTGAAAAGGGGCCAGTCCCGCTGCTATCAGATCAGCATTTATAAAATTGATGCATCTTGCCTCAAATGGCAGAAATGCTGTTGCAAATGTTGTTTTATTTGCACCATTTGGGCCAGCTATAATATAACAAAATTTGATCATTTATTTGATTTTTCTACACCGAACAGAACAGGGAATGCCCTGTCATCTCCCTTGGTTGTTTAATAGACATCAATTTTAGTATGGTTGGTGCCACATCCCCCAAAATGCCCTTTTTTAAAGACTTGGCCTTATTTGAATCGTCTACCAGATAAAAGGGTACAGGGTTTGTAGTATGGGCCGTGGCAGGATTGCCATCAGGTAGCCTCATAACCTCGGCATTTCCGTGATCAGCAGTAATGATAACAGCCCCTCCTGTTTTTCTGAAAGCCTCTGTAATTTTCCCAACACATTCATCTACTACTTCGCATGCCTTGATGGCTGCTTCGAGTACACCTGTATGGCCCACCATGTCTCCGTTTGCAAAGTTGACCACTATCAAATCGTATATCTCTTTCGGGATGGTATCCATAAGGGTTGCTGCTATCTTTCTTGCGCTCATTTCCGGTTTTAGGTCATAGGTGGGTACATCCCGCGGAGAGGGAATCAGTATTCTATCTTCTTTGGGGAACGGTTCTTCTTCGCCACCGTTAAAAAAGTAGGTGACGTGGGCATACTTTTCTGTTTCTGCAATGCGGAGTTGTCTCAATCCAGCCAGACTGATTTCTTCTCCCAGGATGTGTTTCAGCTTTTCAGGAGGAAATGCCACCGGCAGGTCGAAGGTCTTGTCATACATGGTCATGGTGGCATAAGCTATAAGTTTCGGTCTGTCGCTTACGTCAAAAAAAGAAAAGTCTCTTTCAGTAAATGCTCTTGTCAGTTCCCTTGCCCTATCTGCTCTAAAGTTGAAATGGAAGATGGCGTCACCGTCTTTTACCGGTCCTTGCCCTTTTGAAAATGGGCAGGCCTCTGTTTGGATAAGGATTGGTTTTATGAACTCATCGGTTTCTCCGCGTTCATAAGCCGCTTTGACAGCCTCAACGGGATGTTTTTCTACACGGGCCTTTCCCCTTACTAACATTTCATAAGCAACTTTTACTCGATCCCATCTAGTATCCCGATCCATGGCATAAAAACGCCCGCAAATGGACGAGATAGTCCCAGCCTTGGTCTGGTTTATCCTATTTTGAAGTTGTTCTATATAATTGGCCCCGCTAGTTGGTGGCGTATCTCTACCGTCCATGAATGCGTGTATGCACATCCTGTCACCGATGCCAATCTTTGCTGCCATGTCTATAAGGGCATAAAGGTGTTCTAGTTGGCTATGGACACCCCCATCAGAAACCAGCCCCATAAGGTGGAGCCTAGAATCGGGCTTTGCCTTTACCTTATACATAATGTCTTTTAATGTGGGATTCTCAAAAAATGAGCCGTCTTCAATGGCCATATTTATCCTGGTAAGCTCCTGATAGACTATACGTCCTGCTCCTAGATTTAGATGTCCCACCTCTGAATTTCCCATTTGGCCTGGCGGTAAACCGACTGCCTCTCCAGATGCCTTTAAAAGGGTGAACGGATAGCGTTGATAGTATCTGTCGAGGTTTGGAGTCTTAGCGAGTCTCACCGCGTTGCCCTCTGTTTCCTCACGCCAGCCCCAGCCATCCATTATAACAAGCATTACAGGCCGAATCTCGTTACTTTTCATATCTTTCCTCCGGTCTTAAACCCTCGAGGGTCATAACGAGTCTTGGAGCCTCACTCCATAACCCTTCGAGATCGTAAAAGGCCCGCACAGGCTCGTAAAAAAGGTGAACCACAACATCATCAAAGTCCATCAGGACCCATTTGCCTTCTTCTTCACCTTCTATGCTGCGGCACTTTATTTTTTTCCTGCTGAGGTCCTTTTTCATACGGCTTGCCATACCTTGGACGTGGCGTGTGGATCTGCCCTGGGCAATGATAAAAAAATCAGCTATAGGGGAAATAGACCTCATGTCCAGCACTACGATCCGCTCTCCCTTGTTGTCCTGAATTTCTTTATAGATGCACCTTGCAGCTTCGATGCCTTCGATTGGCAGGTCATTATTAGCATTGGCCCTGCATACTTTGCCTGTGTATTGTTCCATGTATAATCCGTTTTTCATAATGTAGTTTCTAACGTCTTCTGGCAGTAAAAATCTAATTGACCGGTTTTGTTTTATTAGTTTTCTGATATTTGTTGAAGATATATCAAGGGCTGTTGTATCTAACATGATTATAGCCGGTTGTTTTTCAATTGCCATCGGTCTCCGGGTGATGAAGGCGTCAGGAAATATTGCTGTGAATTTTTTACTTATCTCTTCCATGGAGACCGGAGGCCTTTTTACTATTACCAGCGTTGCAAGAAACGGCAAGGTTTGCCATTCTTTCCAAGATTCTATGTCAATGGCAGCATCTGCGCCAAGTATGAAATAAAACAGATATTGATTTCCATAAATGGTGTGGAGCTGCTTCAACAGGTCCACTGAGTATGAAATCCCATTGCGTTTTGCCTCGAGATCCTTAACCTTAAAATACTTCGAGTCTTTTATGGCCAGCTTTACCATCTCAATACGTTGGATAAAGGGCGTTAGATTCCTGGATAGTTTGTGGGGCGGCTGATAGGCAGGTAGAAACCATACCTCATCGAGCCCGAGAACTTCATAGACCTCCTCTGAAACCCTCAGATGGCCGTAATGGATAGGGTCTAAAGTGCCTCCAAGCAGGCCTATCTTTTTTCTAAGTCCTGATTTGTCCGTCTCCAAAGGCGATAAATTTAGTAGTGGTAAGTTCTTTCAAGCCCATAGGGCCATAGGCATGCAGTTTGGAGGTGCTTATGCCAATTTCGGCTCCTAATCCAAGTTGGCCCCCGTCGTTGAACCTGGTTGAGGCATTTACTAAGACCAAGGATGCGTCAACCTCATTGAGAAATCGTCTTGCCCTTGCATAATCCCTGGTAATTATGGCCTCTGTATGATTCGATCCATATTGGTCAATATAGTCCATCGCCTCATCCATAGACGAGACTACCTTAACAGCTAGGATGAGATCCAAAAATTCTGTGCCCCAGTCTTTGTCAGTAGCCATTACTGCATAGGGAAGGATTTGACAAGTACGTTTGCAGCCCCTAAGCTCTACCCCTGCTTCTTTAAATTTTTCTCCCATAACTGGTAGAAAAGATTCTGCAATTGCCTCATGGACCAGCATGCCCTCCATGGCGTTACATACTCCAGGCCGTTGGACCTTGGAGTTGAAACAGATTTCTATTGCCATATCTTGGTCGCAGTCTTTATCAACGTAGCAGTGGCATACACCCTTGTAATGTTTTAGAACCGGGATCTTAGAATTTTCCACCACAAATCTTATAAGCCCCTCACCGCCTCTTGGAATAATGAGATCTATTTCTTCTTCTCTGGCTAACAATTCAGTAACAGCCGCCCTGTCTGTTGTGGGTATCACTTGTACCGCTTCTCCAGGAACGCCATTTTCAGCAAGGGCATCTTGGAGGATAGATGCAAGCGCAAGATTGGAATGGATGGCATCTGAGCCGCCTTTGAGGATTACAGAATTTCCGGCCTTTAGACACAATGCGGCAGCGTCTATGGTTACATTTGGTCGTGACTCATATATCATGCCTATCACCCCAAGGGGAATTCTCACCCTGCCAACCAGTAGACCGTTAGGACGTTTCCACATCTTTGTAACCTCGCTTACAGGATCTGGAAGGGCTGCTACTTCTTCAAGTCCCCGAACCATGGAGTCTATGACCTTGTCTGACAGCTCAAGCCTATCTAAAAAAGCAGAGCTGAGCCCTTTTTTCTTGCCATTTTTCAAGTCTTTTTGGTTTTCTTGTTGGAGTTGAATCTTAGAATCAACAAGCTTTTGGGCAGTGGAAAGAAGCACCCTGTTTTTCACATCTGTAGATAGTATGGCGACTGTTCTAGCCGCCTGTTTCGCCTTTTGCGCCATTGATTCGATAACGCTTTTTACATCAGCCATAATCACAATCCTTCCTTTAAGAAGATAAAAAGGGGGAAACCTAAAATCAGATTTCCCCCTTGATTTTAATATGAGCTAATGACTTATGCCAGTCCAAAGAGGGGTTATTCGACCTTTACCTCTATCTTTTTGGGCTTTACTTCTTCGCTCTTTGGCAGAAAGATCTTGAGTACCCCTGCATTCATGCTTGCCTCTATCTTAGAGACGTCAACATCAGGGCCAAGGGTAAAAGCCCTCTCGTAAGCCTTGCCGTTAAACTCTACGTAGAGCGGGGTTATGTCCTTTGGTACTATGTCACCAATTTCTCCCTTAATGGTAAGGACGTTTTTATCAATCTGTACATCCAAGTTTTCCTTAGGAACCCCAGGCATATCTGCAAAAAGTACAACTCCATCTTCCAATTCATATATGTCAACTGGCGGGGTGACCACAACAGGCCTTCTCCTTTGCTGTTCTTGAGGAGACCTGTCTTCGGTCTTTACTGCCATTTCCTGTCCTTTTACATCTGCCATTTCAACACCTCCTTGATATTAATCAACCTTTACCTCTATCTTTTTGGTTTTTTCTTCTTCCTTTTTCTTAATAGAGATATTTAATATTCCATTTTTATATTTGGCCTCTATGCTAGATGTATCCAGCCCATCAGGAAGGGCTATTACACGCCTAAACCTGCCGCTGAATCTCTCTTTTCTGTAATATCCAGTAACCTTAGCATCTTCGCCAAGCTCCTTAGATGTATCACGTCCTGCAGAAATAGTGAGCATATTTTTTTCAACAGTCAGATCTATATCTTGCGGATCAAGACCTGGAGCAAAGAGGTATATGAGCACCTGATCGGATGTTTCTCCAATATTTACCGCAGGAATAGGCACCCTTGTTGTTACAGTACCTGCCGGGGTGAAATAATTTTCGTTAAATATCTTTTCCATTTCCCTATTGAGCCTATCAAAGTCCTGCCAGATGGGATCGCTTAGGGAAAACCACGGTCTAAACATTTTTATATCCTCCTTAGTTTTCTATTTAATTCAATGTTTTTAGTAGGCTACAAATTACTTTATCTTTACGGTAAGCATAAAGAGGAACGAGTCAAGGCCGTGATGGCAAAAAATCTTTTTTAAATATTAAGTCGATAGGCAACGAGAGGGCCTTTATGGAAGATAAGCAAGAATGAGAGGAATTGTTAATAATCTCGATGGCTTTTTTCAATAAGGGGGCCCTGATGATTCAGGGCCCTTGGAATTTTTTTTGAAGAAGATTTTATCTTTCCCTTTTGCCTGCAATAAATTCTTCTGTACTTTGGCATGCTTCATCATCTGTCATCTGTTGAGGAGGGTGTTTCATAAAGTAGGCAGAGGGAGATGTAAGAGGTCCACCAATGCCCCTGTCCAAGGCCAACTTGCAACAGCGTATCGAGTCTATTGCAACGCCGGCTGAGTTTGGTGAGTCTTCAACAGACAATCTTAGCTCAAGGTGCATGGGAACATCTCCAAATAGTTTCCCTTCCATCCTTATAAAGGCAACTTTGTTGTCTTTTTGCCATGGTACATAATCGCTTGGCCCAATATGGATGTTGTCTGCTGAAAGGGGTTCTGCCAAGACAGCCTGAACTGCTTCGGTTTTTGAGAGTTTTTTTGAGCGAAGCCTGTGGCGGTTCAGCATATTAAGAAAATCGGTATTACCTCCGGTGTTTAATTGATACGTGCGTTCAAGCTTTACTCCACGTCTCTTGAACAGGTTTGCCAGGGTCCTGTGGGTAATTGTAGCACCAACTTGAGATTTGATATCGTCACCAACAATTGGAATATTCCGTTCATGGAAGCGCTGGGCCCATCTGGGGTCGCTTGCTATAAATACAGGCATGTTGTTGATGAATCCTACACCAGCTTCAATGGCGCACTCTGCATAGAACCTTACTGCCTCCTCAGAACCAACCGGAAGATAGTTTAAAAATACCTCTGCCCCTGATTCCCTTAGTGTATTCACAATATCTTCTTTGGTAGGTTCTGGATCATTTGCCAACACAAAGGTTTTGTCTTCCGGATAATCTTTCATATGTTCTGAAAAACCGTCGAGGATCTTTCCCATTTGCACATTGACCCCTGTTGGAGGTATGTCTCTGCAAAATACAGTAGTGCAATTTGGCGGTGCGAATATGGCCTCTGCCACATCTTTGCCGACCTTGCGTTTGTCAATATCAAACGCTGCCACTACTTCTATGTCATTAGGCCTGTAACCTCCAATCTCCCAGTGCATGAGACCAATGGCGTCTTCGGCAGATTTGTCAGCATAATAGTTTATCCCTTGCCATAGTGAAGAAAAGCAGTTACCTACCCCAGCCACGGCAATTTTGATCTTAGACATCTGTTGCTGCTCCTCCCTAAGCAAAAAAATCTAGATAGACTTCTTCAACTATTCTTCTGTCTCCTCAATGTTAATTTCAGCCTCAAAGAAGCTAGTGCCACAATCATAACACTTTATGTCAATAATTTTGTTATCAATTATAGAAACATATATTTCATCACTGCCACACTTGCATTTTCCTTGAATGGAATCCCTTACAAGCTGTTCGATTTGTGGCTGAATATCAATTGGTATATCAGGATCAAAAGTGATTTTCACGTGTATCCTCCAAGGCCCATGAGAGGCCGTTTCTGTTAAACACTATAAAAAAGCTAAATATGCAGTCTACCAATTAATTTTTTACTTTGCAAAACATTTTGGCCATCTTTATGGATATTTGATGTGATAACTTATGAAAATTGTTGATAAATTAAAACAGCCTTTCAAAGTCTTCATATAAAAAAGGCGGTCAGATAGATCGGACCGCCCCATATAAAGTCCCCTTTGGCGAATTATTTTTGTATAGGGTTATTTTACTTTCTTATGTATCGAATCATTAGGCATGACAGAGGTTTTATTTAGGAGGTCCTCATGGACTTGCACAGGATATTTTTTCTTTAATTTAGCTATTACCTCGTCACGTAGTTTCCTCTGTTTTTCTCTTAGGAGTTTTTGCCTGATTTCCTGTTGCACTTCCTCAAAAGAGCGTTGCCTGGCGGGTTTTTTTGCTTCTACCTTAATGATATGGTAACCAAAGGTGGTTTTTACAGGTTGGCTTATTTCGCCTTTCTTGAGTGAAAAGGCCGCCTTTTCGAATTCGGGGACCATTTGGCCTTTGCTGAAAAAGCCAAGATCTCCTCCCCTTGCCTTTGAGCCTGGATCATCCGAATACTTTTGAGCGAGCTTTGAAAAGCTTTCACCTTTGATTAGCTTGGCCCTAACTTCAATGGCCTTTTTCTTGGCTTTTTCCCACTGTTTCTTATCTGCATTGGCAGGCACCTTTATAAGGATGTGTCTGGCCCGGACCTGCTCAGGCTGCATAAACTCGGATTTGTGTTTGTTGTAGTAGTCTCTAACCTCCTTGTCTGTAACCTGAGCCTTGTTAGAGATATTTTCCATCATGTAATGTTGGGCTAGGAGAGCATTTGTCATGTCTTCTATTCTTTTTTTGACTTCTGGCTTGTCTTGAAAATTTTCTTTTCTAGCCTCAAGAGCCATAAGTGTTAGCTGAACCCACCTGTCAAGAAGCTGTTTTTTTAATTGGGGATTGCGTTGAAGCGCCATCTGGAGTTGAGGAGGCAGGGATCTGATCTGGTTGTTAAACTGTTTCAGTGTAAGTTTGTACTTGCCTACCTGTGCGAGGATCTTTTCCTGGTTTTTGCTGTCTCCTTTTGCCCAGCCAAGGCCAACAGACATAAAAAACACAATCAGAATTACACCAATGACTTTAAAGTGTTTCATCAAGGTTCTCCTTTACATTAATATAGTTATGATCAACGTATTATTGTCCTGGCTGGATAGTAGCCAGGTTTGACTGTAGAATTTGGTGCAACCACAGAATTTTTTCCGAGAAAGACACCTGGATTGGTAACGCTGTTACAGCCTGTTTGGACATTATCACCAAGTATGGCCCCCATCTTTCTCCTTCCAGTATCTATTTGTTTATTGTCTGCTCCTGTTATTTTAACCGATCCGGGAGCAAATTTTAAATTAGCAAGTTTTGTACCGGCGCCAAGGTTTACATTGTTTCCGAGGATGCTGTCACCAACATAGGCAAAGTGACCTGCCTTGGCATCTTCAAGAAAAATCGAATGTTTTAGTTCTGTGGCATGGCCTACTACTGCCTTTGGTCCTACAATGCAATCTTCTCGGATGTAGGCTGCTTGACGTATCTGGGCCCTGTCAAGAATAATTGTTGGACCTTTTATCATGGCCCCTGGTTCAACTAGTATTCCTTTACCAAACTGTACACGGTAGTCGGTAAAAACAACTCCTGCACATAAGAGCGTGGCATCTGGTACAGGTTCACCTTCTATCCAGACCTGCATCTTGCCTTTTGTTTCGTCACTGCAAACGGTTTCGAAACCATCACTCATCCACCCGCCAGGGAGAAGGACCATAGGCTCTGTAAGCGGAATTCCTGGTTCAATGCTATCTGGCAGGTTGGGCTGGATATACTTTCTGATAAACCTTTTCAGATCGTCAAGCACCTTCCATGGAGGAGTATCCTTGGCAAAAAGGGCTGTAAGTTCATTTGGCACTTATTGGAAGAATTCTTTCCATAAAAGGCTCATAAGGCCTCCTGTGTTTGGGATTTAGAAAATTCATCCTTTAAAAGTCTAATGGCTATCTCAATATCATACAGATGAATTGGAGGGCTACCTTGCCGCTCCTCTTTTTTGTAGAGTTCTGCTGCCTGCTGTATTGCCGTCCAAGGAACCCAGCCATGCTCTTCCCATAGTTTTTGATCGTTATTATCCCAAAGCCTGAACTCTATATCGTCTTTGCCAAGGCGAACATACATTCTCAGGTTTTTGTTTTCTAAAACGGGATAATAATAAACACCCAGCTTGTCTTTCACTTTTAAACTCCAAATTTTGCAACCTTAAATTTGTTTGGATAAAAGAGACCGTCCAATAAGCTAATCCTATGGACAGCACTGGTCAATAACGAAAGGGGTTTGAATAATGCAATCATAGAATGAAGTCCTTAAATAAGACTTCCGTTTTTTTACAGATATTCTGTTGTCAAACTAAAATTTTTAGTGAATAGTCATTCAGTTTGTGTTAATATTCTCAAATATTATTTGGGGTTAAAAGTTAGATTTTTTAATAGTTTCAAATAATAGGGTTGCGTTTTTTTTGAATTTGCGTTTAAAATCACACGAGGCATGTTAAAAAATACACTCCCTAAGGAGGACTATAAAAGTGAAGGTAAATAGGTCCGATAAACCAAATTATGTGACAGACGAGGAGAGAAGGGAATTTTTGAAATTGGGCCTCAAGATAACAGGCGTTCTTGCTGGAGGGTCAATTTTATCCCTTGTTCCGTTGCCAGAGGACGAGGCAAATGCTTTGGTGGAGCTTGAAGGTTATGAAAAAACTCCATACAAGCCGCACTATGTCATGGTGATCAGGCAAAACCATTGTGTAGACTGTGAAAAATGCAAAGAGGCCTGTGTAAAAACTAATCATGTGCCAGATTATGGCTACAGGACCACGATTTTGGAAAAGTTGGTAGAAGATGACGAGGGTAAAAAGTTCCCTGTTTTTATGCCGGTTCTGTGTAATCACTGCCTGAATCCTCCCTGTGTCAGAGTTTGCCCAACAAAGGCCACAACTAAAGACCCCAAAACTGGTATTGTGGTGATGCATTATCATAAGTGTATTGGCTGTAAGACGTGTATGGCAGCCTGTCCCTATAATGCCAGGTATTTCAATGAAGAAAAGAGGGCTATAGACAAATGTAATTTTTGCTGGGATACGAGGCTTTCTAAGGGT
>Ga0256914_1000839_pt1 | contig 29667 bp, 34 predicted proteins | sample HulkmetaG_FD_191571 | JGI IMG/M metagenome (GOLD analysis project Ga0256914, IMG submission 191571) | Hydrothermal chimney microbial communities from Main Endeavour vent field at the Juan de Fuca Ridge, Pacific Ocean - Hulk | ecosystem: Environmental > Aquatic > Marine > Hydrothermal vents ... | reverse complement strand
ACTTTGCGATAATGAAACAGGGTCTATTTTAAACAAAAACGGTAAATACTTTATTAAATTAAATAAAATTGAAACAAAAAATGGTAAAATTTTAACCGCGGTTCACAGCGGTAATGAAAACCCGATCAAACTGCCCTGTAAACTGCCTCCTTTTACTTTTTTCAGAAAATAAACAAAGAGGTTGCTATGAAATTTATCTCTATAATAATAGGCAGTAAGAGCGATTATGAGATCATGAAAGAGTGTGCCAAAACTTTGGAAAAGTTTGGCGTATTGTATGAAATCATTATCTCATCCGCCCACAGAAGTCCCGAAAGAACGCAAGATTATGTCAAACACTCCGAAGAAAAAGGGGCAGAAGTTTTTATCTGCGCTGCGGGAATGGCTGCCCACCTTGCAGGTTCGGTTGCGGCACTGACAATAAAACCCGTTATCGGTGTACCGATGAAAGGCGGAGCAATGGACGGAATGGACGCAATGCTCTCAACCGTACAGATGCCCTCCGGAATGCCTGTGGCAACTGTTGCAATAGGAAAAGCCGGTGCCGTAAACAGCGCATATCTGGCAATGCAGATTTTGGCTTTGGAAGATGAAGATCTAAAAGTAAAACTGCAAGAAGACAGGATACTGAAAGCAAAAAAAGTGGAAAGTGATTCGTACGAGATAGAAGTAAGGCTTTAAAATGCACTGGATGGAACTAGAAGAGTTTGCCAAAATCTCCCATTTGGAAAAAGACACCGTAAAAGATATGGTGCAAAGAGGCTCTCTCATCTCAAAAGAGGAAAGCGGAAAAATCTATATAGAAACAGCAAAAAGCAGCTCTTCTTTGATTCCCAAAGTCAATCAAATCGTACTGGATATGAATTCTCTCAATGCTCCTACTTTAGTAGGTTCAGATGCCATAGAAAACATTATAAACTCTATTATGGATATGCATGATCAGGCGATCAATGCAAAAGATGAAACGATAGAGGCTCTAAAAGGTGAAAATGAACTTTTAAGAGAAAGCTTAAAATCTCTTCAGGAACTCTATGAAGAAGATAGAAAAACGATAGAAACTTTAACCGAACAGTTAAAACAGACTCAAAAAGAGTTGGAATTTACAAGAAGAAAATATAAACTTATGTGGAATAAAACGATAGAAACTTTTGCAAACAGATAGGAGGTAAACGATGAGTGAAAACAGAAAAAGACAAAAAAAAGTGGTACTTTTCACAGGTCCCGGATGCCACTGGTGTGTAAAAGCAAAAAATTATTTTAAAAACAAAGGCATCAAATTCAGAGAGATAGATATAAGCCGCGATCAGGCAGCAGCAAAAGACTGCGAAAGACACGGATGCAGAGGCGTTCCCGCCGTACTGATAGGAAGCAGATGGATCTGCGGATTTGATCAAAACAAAATAAACAGAGAACTTGGAATAAGTTAAAAAGGCAAATTGTGATAAATTTCAGTGAACTTCTTTTAAAACTTCAAGAGTATTGGAAAAATCAAGGCTGCAATATCGTTCAGCCCTATGACATACCTGCGGGGGCGGGAACTTTTCATCCGGCTACTTTTTTGAAAAGTATCGATTCAAAACCGTGGGCAACGGCTTATGTGGCGCCTTCACGCCGTCCTACCGACGGAAGATACGGCGAAAATCCCAATCGTCTTGGAAGTTACTATCAATTTCAGGTACTTATAAAACCATCTCCCGACAATATTCAGGAGCTTTATCTAAAAAGTCTGGAATATCTGGGACTAAATCTAAAAGAGCATGATATCCGCTTTGTGGAGGATAACTGGGAATCCCCGACACTCGGCGCTTGGGGGCTTGGCTGGGAAGTCTGGCTTGACGGTATGGAAGTAACCCAGTTTACATATTTTCAACAGGTGGGCGGCATAGAGTGCAATCCTGTTTCTGTTGAGATAACTTACGGAACGGAAAGACTTGCTATGTATCTTCAAGAGGTTGATTCGGTATTTGATATCGTATGGAATGAAAACTCTCTTGGTAAAACAACCTACAAAGATGTTCACTTTGAGGGAGAATACGAATTTAGCAGATACAATTTTGAAACAGCAGATGTTTCGATGCTTTTTAGCCATTTTGAGGATATGCAAAAAGAGTGTAAAAGAGCATTGGAAGCAAATCTTCCTCTTCCGGCTTATGACTGCTGTATGTTGGCTTCACATATTTTCAATATTCTTGATGCAAGAAAGGCAGTATCGGTAACGGAAAGACAAAACTACATCTTAAAAATAAGAGAACTTGCAAAAGGGTGTGCCGTAAAATACAAAGAGGTAAGTGATGAAAATAGCAAAAATTTATGATTTTTTGGATACTCTGTCTCCTTTTGAACTTCAAGAGGAGTGGGATAACAGCGGTTTACTGATAGGAGAGAAGGATAAAGAGGTAGAAAATGTCTATTTAAGTATCGATATAGACTCCAATCTGATAGATAAAATAGAACCAAATTCTTTACTGATAACACACCACCCTCTTATCTTCAAAGGTTTGAAAAAAATAGATTTTTCAAAATATCCTGCAAATATCATAGAAAAACTGATAAAAAAAGATATATCCGTTATCAGTATGCATACAAATTATGATAAAACCCATCTTAACAAATATGTCGTAAAAGAGATTTTGGGATATGAACTTATCATCTCTGTGAATGAATTTTTCTGTACCTTTGAAGTTGATACAGATTTTGAAATGTTTGCAAAAAATATTGCTAAAAAATTAAAGCTTCAAAATATAAAATGCGTTAAAGCAGATAATTTTGTAAAAATTGCTACAATTACGACAGGAGCGGGAGGAGATCTGATAAATGAGGTACAAAGCGACTGTTTCCTGACCGGCGATATAAAATATCATCAGGCACTTGAAGCAAAAGAGAACAATATCTCTCTTATAGAGATAGGACATTTTGAAAGTGAAAGATTTTTCCCTGATTCTTTGGCAAAAGAGTTGCAAAATTTGCCTGTAAAAGTTATAATCACAAATTCAAAAAACCCTTTTACCTACATCTTATAAAGGATAAAAATAGATGAACAAATATTTGGAACAATTGGTTGAACTATCTAAGATAAATAAAGAGATTGATGATTTTTCTCCAAGAATAGAAAATATCAAAAAAGATCTAAATGTTATGCTCGATAAAGAGAACTCTTTAAAAGAGCAAATCACCGCTTTGGAAGAGAATATAGAAGAGTATCAGCAAAAGATCAAAAAAAATGAACACCATTTAAAAGAACTTGCAGAAAAATTAAACAGTTACAAAGAAAAAAGCGCAGCCGTAAAAACAGACAAAGAGGCAAAGGCTCTTCAGCTTGAAGAGGATATCGCAAGAGAGCAGATGGATTTTGCCAATGAAGAGATAGAGAGACTTCAAAACAACAAAGAGCAAAAAGAGGAACAAAAAGAGGAACTCTCAAAAAAACTGCAAGAACTCTCAAAAGAGGTGGAAGAGAAAAAAGTTGAAATTTCAAATCAACTTGAAGAGGTTGAAGAGGAGAGAAAAGAGATTTATAAGAAAAAAGAGGAACTTCTCTCAAAAATGGATCAAAAAATTATCTCCTTTTATGAGAAGATAAGAAAATGGGCAAAAGATACGGCTGTCGTGCCGGTTAAAAAACAGGCATGTTACGGCTGTTTTATGAGAATCAATGACAAAACCTACTCCGATGTCATCAAAGGAGAGGAGATTGTAACCTGTCCCCACTGCGGAAGAATACTCTATATCGAAAAGGTAACTCAAAATAATGAGGAGGAGAGCGCATAAAGTGCCCTCTTTTTTCCTTGTCTTTTACTATCTTCTTCTAACTCTTTTATATTTTATCTCTATACCCTTTTTAATACTTTTATCGTTTAAACAAAAATATAAAAAATCCATTCCAAAGCGTTTTTTTTTATATAAAAATACCCCTTTTGAAAAAAACGGTATCTGGTTTCATTCATGCTCCCTGGGAGAAACAAAATCTCTAAAACCTTTGATAGACAGACTGGAAAACGAAACTGTCAATATATCGGTTATAACAAATACCGGATATGAGGAGGCAAAAAAACTATCTAAAAATGTAAGATTTCTTCCTTTTGAGATATTTTTGCCTTTTTGGATAAAAAAGCAAAAGATTTTAATCGTAACCGAAGCGGAACTTTGGCTTTTGCTCTTTGCCTTATCTTACCACAAAAATATAAAAACCGTTTTGATAAATGCAAGGATATCGGACAGATCTTATAAAAGTTATCTTCGATTTAAATTTTTCTATAAAATCCTTTTTTCCTATATCGACAAAGTTTTTGCCCAAAGCCAAAAAGATGCCAAAAGACTTCAGGCTTTGGGTGCAAAAAATATCACTGTAAACGGAAATCTAAAATCATTTCAAAAGATAGAGATAACAAAAGAGTATCAAAAGCCAAAAGAGTTTATAACAACTCTTGCAAGTACTCATGAAAAAGAGGAGGAATTTATCCTCTCAAATATAGATATAAAACAAAATGACAAAATTATCGTTGTTCCAAGACATCCCGAAAGATTTGACGAGGTGGACATATTTTTAAAGGAATTTTCCGAAAAAAACAGTTTCACCTATGAAAGGTTTTCAAATTCTGCCAATTTTGATACAAAAATAACATTGATGGATAAAATGGGAGAGTTGATTAACATCTACAAAATAAGTGATCTTGTAATTCTTGGAGGTTCATTTGTCAAAAATATAGGCGGACACAACCCATTGGAACCTGCATATTTTGGATGTAAACTCATAAGCGGTAAAGAGATATTCAACCAACAGACTCTTTTTACACTGACAGAAAACGGTTACATCATCAAAAACAGTGAGCTTAAAGGATTTTTCAATATGAAAGAAAAATTAAAAAATTCAAAAATAATCTCAAAATCAGACATCAATCCCGTCATAGAAGAGATAAAAAATGTGGTATGAGATAAAAGATAATCATATAACCGTAAATATCAAAGCATTGCCAAATTCAAGTAAAAATATCATAGCAGAAGTTATGGCAGACGCTTTAAAAATCAAGATAAAAGCACCTGCTGTGGAAGGTGCGGCAAATAAAGAATTGATAAAATTTTTATCAAAATCTTTTAAAATACCAAAAAGTGAAATCCTCATTTTAAGCGGTGAAACGGGAAAAAACAAAAAGATAAAACTGCCTCTGAATGAAAAAATAAAAAATTTAATCAAGGAAAAAGAGAATGAAAACGGAAAAAGCCTATAAACTTTTGGCAAAACAGGAGGGTATATCAAACAGAGCCGCAAAAGAGCTGATAGATCGCGGAGTTGTTTACAACAGCGGCAAAAAAATCACGGTTGCAAGAGGAGAACTGCCTCTTAGTGCGAAATTTAAAATAACAAAAATCGAAAAAATCAAAAAAATCTTTGAAGATGAAAATATTATCGCCATAGACAAACCGGCTTTTTTGACAAGTGAAGAGATAGCCAAAAAAGCAAAATATCCGCTTTTGCACAGACTAGACAAAGAGACAAGCGGAGTGTTACTTTTGGTAAAAGACAAAGAATTTCAAAAAAGAGCCATAAAATTTTTCAGAGATCAAAAGGTTTTAAAAGAGTACATAGCATGGGTAGAGGGTATCATTTCCGAACCCTTGGAGATAAACGAACCGATAGAAACCGTAAAAACCGCTAATAATCTATACAGTAAAATTTCAAAAAACGGAAAAGAAGCAATATCTTTGATAGAACCTTTAATGATAGAGGGCAAATTTACAAAAATCAAAGTTATTATAAAAACAGGCAGAACACATCAGATAAGAGTTCATCTAAAAAGTATCGGTCATCCTGTTGTGGGAGATAGAAGATACGGAGGAAAAGAGTATAAAAGGATTTTGCTTCACGCTCACAAAATAGTCTTTGACAAATACAGGTTTAATTCCTCAGAACCTACGGAATTTACGAATATTTACTAAACTAAAATATAATATCATTGAAACATTGATCATAATCAAGAATTATAATTCTTTGGCATAATAATTTATAAAAAAGTTACAATTTGTAATCTAAAAACGGATATTTTTTTTAACGATAGTTTTTTTAAAGGATTTTTGAGTTACAATGACAAGGTACAAATTACAGCGAAAGGATGAGAATGGCTATCGAACAAAGCAGACGCGATTTTCTAGGTATGGCTTTCGGTGCAGTGAGCGCAGTAGGAGGTGTTCTTGCGCTTGGTGCAATGAAAGCTACTTGGGATCCGCTCCCAAGTGTTATGGCGGCGGGATTCACAACAGTAGATCTTTCACCTATGAAAGACGGTGAATTCAGAACTGCAGTATGGAGAGGAAAACCCATATTTCTTCTCAAACATACAAAGGACATGAAACCCGGTAAGACGAATGTCAAAGTAGGTGATGCATACTATACGGTTGTTATAGGTTTATGTACGCATCTTGGGTGTATTCCTGCATGGGAAGCCGATAAAAAAATATGGAAATGTGCATGTCACGGTGGTGAATTTGACTACAATGCCAAAAATACATTCGGACCTCCACCAAGACCTTTGGACATCCCTCCTTTTAAAATAACCGGTACAAAACTTGTACTTGGTGAAGAGGGACCGGAATATAAAAAATTAGCCGGTAAAGCGTAAGGAGAGTTAGAAATGGCACATTTTTCAAAAGCAAACAGCATTGGCGAGTGGCTTGATCAAAGACTTGCTATCAATACTTTAAACAAAGTGTTGATGACTGAATATTGGGTTCCCAAAAATATCAATTTTTTATGGGCTATGGGTGTAGTCTTGATGACTATGTTTGCCGTACTTGTTATAACAGGTATTTTCCTCTTGATGTATTACAAACCAGATGTCAACTTGGCATTTGACAGTGTAAATTATACGATTATGCAAGAGGTACATTACGGATGGCTTTGGAGACATATGCACGGAGTTGCAGCATCAGTTGTCTTTTTGGTTATCTATATTCATATGTTTACCGGTATATATTACGGCTCTTACAAACAAGGCAGAGAGATGATCTGGATAAGCGGTATGCTTCTTTTTGTTACATTTTCAGCAGAAGCATTCAGCGGATATATGTTGCCTTGGGGACAGATGAGTTACTGGGCGGCTCAGGTTATTACCAACCTGTTTGGAGGTATTCCTTTGATAGGACCGGATCTTGTTATATGGATAAGAGGTAATTTCTATGTAGCCGATTCAACTTTGACAAGATTTTTTATGCTTCATGTATTCTTATTGCCTCTTGTAATTATGGCAATTATAGGATTGCATTTTTATTCTTTGAGAATTCCTCATGTTAACAATCAAGAGGGAGAAGATATAGATTTTGATTATGAAGCTGAAAAATATAAAAACGGACAAAAAAGAGATTCCAAAGTTATTCCTTTCTGGCCTGTTTTTATCTCAAAAGACCTCTTTGTAGTCGGTGTCTTTATGATTTTTTACTTCTATCTGGTGGGCTTTCACTATAATTTTGCAATGGATCCTATCAATTTTGAACCTGCAAATGCAATGAAAACTCCCGCTCATATCTATCCTGAGTGGTATTTCTTATGGAGCTATGAGGTTCTTAGAGGATTCTTTTTTGATGTAGGACCTCTACATGCCATGGATATAGGTTTGGCGGCATTTGGTATAGCAAATGTTATATTCTTTTTGATGCCTTGGCTTGACAGAAGTCCGGTAGTGGCACCTGCACACAAAAGAGGAGCATTTAAATACTGGTTTTGGCTTCTACTTATCGATATGATCATATTAACCGTTTACGGAAAATTACCTCCTACGGGTATCAATGCATGGATAGGATTTTTTGCTTCAGTAGCTTTCTTACTCCTGTTATTGGTAATGCTTCCTATGATTACGAAAAAAGAAGCTAAAAGTGTAGGAGGTGCAAAATGAGAGAATTGAAGATTTTAGCGGTAGTTGTATTTTTTACAATTCTTACTTATATAGGTGTCGAGCCGTTTGCTCATTCTCAAATGCATGCTCATATAGACGCAGTTGATTACAAATACAGTGATCTTAAACCTACCGGCAAAAAGGGTGATGCCGTAAAAGGCAAAGAGACTTTTATGAATGCCGGTTGTATCGGTTGTCACGGAGTAAAATCACAAAGTATGCCTGCCCCTATGGATGCGGCAAGTGCATCAGCATCATTTGGTGTTGTACCTCCTGATCTAAGTACTGCCGGAACTCTTTATGATGAGACATTTTTAGCAAATCTTATCAAAAATCCTGCTCACGCTTTGATGGTTGAACATAAATTTAACGAAAACAAACCTCATCCTATGAGTGCTTTTATGGGACTTGGAGGAGATCTGAATCAAGAGGTGGCAGATATAGTTGCTTATCTTAAATCCATAGCACCTAAAAAGCTTGATGAAAAAGAAACCTTCATAAATGCATGCGGCAGATGTCATAATGTCAAATATGACGGTTGGAAAAGACCAAGCAATGAAGCTGCACTCAAAAAATATATGGGTACCAATCCTCCTGATCTATCCATTATGATCAGAGCAAAAAGCGAAGAGCATTTGATGAATTTTATAGGAGATCCTCAAAGAGTTCTTCATGGAACATCAATGCCAAGAGTTGGTTTAACCAAAGAAAATGCTGAAAAAGTTATAAAGTATCTTGAAAAAGTAGGTGACAGAAAAAAAGAAGAGAGAGAATCTCTTACTTTGAAAATCATCCTTTTCTTTGTAATTTTCACGGTATTTGCATATCTTTGGAAAGCCAGTAAATGGAGAGAATTACACTGATATAATCTCTTTTAATACATTCCCGCGTTTTAAACGCGGGAATACTTCAAAAATATACTGTTTAAAATTTATAGATGAAAAAAATATCGATAGTAACGATAAACAATCCCTCTTTAAAATCCGCCCAAAATTTATCTTGTTATTTGACAAAATATGAAGTTAAAATATTTGCTAAAAACAGAGATTTTAAAAAGTTGGATGATATCTTGCCCATTGTATGGGAAAAGAGTGATGCCGTTATCTTTATAATGGCTATCGGAGCAGTTATCAGAAAAATAGCCCCTTTTTTAAAGGATAAAACAACAGATCCTGCAATCTTGGTTGTAAGTCTGGATCTTTTGAAAATCATACCTCTTCTTGGCGGACATCTTGGAGGAGCAAATGAACTTGCTTTGGAAATATCTTCCAAAATAAAAGGTTGCATACCTTTTATCACTACCGCCACTGACCAGACAAAAACTCTCTCTTTTGATACATTTGCCAAAAAGAGAGGTTTTGAAATAGAGAATATAGACAAACTGGCATTTATCTCAAATTCTATGATAAATCAAAAAGAGATAAAAACGGCGACCTATAAAAAGTTGTTTGAAACAATTGAAAACAGAAAATATCTGAAACTGATAGATTTCAAAGATATCGATGAAAAGAGTGTTTTAATCTCCCCTTTTAGCTCATCTATCAAACCCCTGACACTAAAACCTCCGGTTTTTTTGGGAATAGGATGTAACAGAGATATAAGTTTGGATATCATGGAAAAAAGTGTAAAAGAGTTCTTAAAAAAACACTCTTTAAAATTTTCTCAGATAAAGAACATTGCCTCTTTTGAAGCAAAAAAGGATGAAAAAGCTCTTTTGAAGTTTGCACAAAAATATGATTTTGATATAAAATTTTTTGATAAAAAAAATATAAATCTTTTAAAATACGATTTCACTCCCTCAAAAGCAAAAGAGTTTTTTGCTGTCAAAGGAGTAGCAGAACCTTCTGCCATACTGCTCTCAAAATACCATGAACTTGTTATAAAAAAAGAGGTATTTTACAATTCGGTTACAATAGCTGCGGCGATATAAATTTTTTCACCCCCATACCAAAGTACAGGAGTGAAAAAAGATTCTTCTAAAAAAGAGGTTTTGTATTTATCGTATGAAACTGATTTAATAGATTTGGATTGTATTCATATACTTTAAATATATCAAATCCTCTTGAAGAAAGAACATAAAGCTTATCACCTTTTGGAATAATTTTATAAATTACACCAAAATTATAATTTTTTATTGTATAAACCTCTTTGGGATTTTTATATGATGAGATATCCCATATAGACAAAGCGCCACCTTTTTCTCCAAAAAGATATTTATCGGTTGCTGCTATAACAGTCAAAGGCTGTTGAATATATTTTTTCCAGACAGGATTTGAAGGATCACTCTTATCCACAATATCAAATGCATTTGCAAAAATATTATTTGTATAATCCCTAAAACCAAAGCCGACAAAAAGATATTTGCTATTTTCCGCCAATCTGGTTATATAGGCATAATCGGCATTTCCCCCGACATGATAATTTCCCACATCTGTCTGGGAGGATAAAGAGTAAACCCCCACATCTGCAATACCCCCATTGTTTTTTATATAATAACAGTAATTATCCCCATTATTTACGATATTGCCAAAAAAATCTTTGTGATATTTTGGAGTATAATGGATACGAAGGGGATCTGTTGCATCCAAAGCAACTATCTTGGAGTGATAAGGATATGCAAGATATAAAAGAAGTTTATTGGATACATATTTTATATCATAAAGATTTGGTGTAACACCGTTTTCTGTAAAACTGCTAAGCGGAGGATAGTAGTCATACTCATACATCAAACTGTATGCAGGTTTGTTTAAAGCATCTATAACAACTATCTGATCATTGTTAATCAGCATATAAATATAGTGCCCGTCTGTCGTTATGGTATTGAACTCTTCTCCATAAGAGGGAAAATTGTTTGTTATATTTTTTGACAAAAGATTATAAATATCAAGTCCGTCACTTCTCATCAGATAGACTTCATTACCTATAATTTCCATATTTGATGCGGTTGTAGGAAAATAACTTTGATGAGCCAACATCAAGTTATCACAATATGCAGCATTAAATACCAAAAGTATTGTAAATAATACTTTACCAATTAAATTTTTCATCATACACCTCCTTATAAAATTTAATCACTTTATAATAAAAGTGATTTTTATTAAATAATTTTATAACTTATACACTTTAAACAAAATAAATTTAATAACTAAAATAATTAATTAATATATTTAACAATCAATCCAAAAGTTTAGAATAATTTTTATATTCTTTTATTTTTCACAATTAACTTTTATGTTATAATAAAGAGTAACCATTAAGACATCTCTAAAAGAAGGTTTGAATGAAAACATTATATATCATATCTACAGGACCAGGAGGGATAAATTATCTCTCAAATGAAGCATTAAAAGCTTTAAGAGAGTGTGAAGTGGTAGTTAGTTACAGAAGATATGCAAAAGATCTAAAAGAGCTTCTTGATAAAAAAGAAATTTATACTTCGGGTATGACAAAAGAGATAGAGCGGTGCAATATGGCTATAGAATTTGCAAAAGAGGGTAAAACTACCGCTATCATATCAAACGGTGATGTAAATGTCTTTGGAATGGCCACTTTGATAGTGGAACTTGTTGATGAAAAAGATCTGTGGGATGAGATAGACATTGTTTCACTTCCCGGTATTACAGCTATGTTTGCCGCCGCTTCAAAATGCGGCGCTCCCATATCTCAGGATTTTGCCATTATATCACTTTCAGATAAACTGACGCTGTTTGAAACCATAGAAAAAAGAGTCAAAAATTCACTGGATGCCGATATGGTAACGGGGATATACAATCCCATGTCAAAAAAGAGAATAGAACCTTACAAAATGTTTTTAAGACATCTAAAAAATTATGATAACAGAGTAATCATCATAGCCTCTCATATAGGAAGAGAGAAGGAGAAGATAAAAATAACCGATTCAAAAGAGCTGATAGAAAAAGGTGAACAAAATGAGGATATTTCAATGTCAACTCTGCTTATTGTCGGAAACAGTACTACAAAACTCACAAAAAACTCTCTGGTTTTGACTCCAAGAGGCTATCTTAAAAAGTATAATTTGGAAGGTGAACTTCATCAATGATCCAGTTGATAGAGTTCTTTAAATAAAAAAGCTTCCATAATATCTTCAATATTTCTTTGAAAAGGAGCTATCAAAACAGGGATATTTTCTTCTATAAAAGGCCATGTATAGTCATTTTTATCTGGCAGAATAACGGCATCAATCATCTCTTCTATCTTGCTTCTGTCATCATAAAATCCTATATCTTGAACTTTACCATCCTCTAATACCACAAGCGCCCATACTTTTGCATCTGTCGATAAAACCAAAGAGGCATTTTCCCTGTCATCTGAATCGAGCGGTAACAGTATAAACATACCAAGTCCTTAATTTTTTCCATATTATATCAAATAAAAGTTTTTATGTTAAAATATTCTTATGAAACAGTTAGATTCAAAAAAATTTGAAACACTCTTTACCATTATCAAACCTTACCCCTCTTCTCATATTTTTCATATCGATGACGGGAATAAAGAATTGGTTTTAACATTGCATAAATTTGCAATGGATAATGAACTTGTTTATCATCTCTCATCTTTAGATAAAGATTTTTTAGAATATGCCAAAAAAGAGCTTACAAAAGAGAAAAACTTCAAGATAAGAGAATTTAATTTTGAGCAATCAAGATTTAACAGAAGCTCTATTTTATATGATACCGCTTTTTTAACTCTTGATCTTTTTAAAATACCTGATCTTGAAGATTTCTTGAGAAAACTATACCGTATTATGAAAAATGCCGGTGATGTTATCTTTTTCTCCCAAAATGAAAATGAAAAAAGAACCCTCATTTTAACTCTTGAGAAAACAAACTATGTAGCCATCAATACTATTGATGATTTTAACTCTTTCAGCATTGTTTTGGCAAGAAAAATGCACGGATGGCAAAAAGTATAAAATTTTCAACTTTTATAAATAAATTATATAAAAATTAAGCTTTTTGAAAGAAAATAAGATTTATTATTAAATGATAATAATATTATCAGAAAAGGGCTTATCATGAGGATAATACATCAAATAATTTTACTATTTATGGCACTGTCATTAGGTAGTATAAATATTTATGGAGTGGGAGATGAAAGTACTGTTGCTATAACAAAAATGGCCAAATTGGATGGAAACTATTCAAAGATACGGGTATATCAAAATAATATTTATCTTCTAAAAGAAAATTCCATAGAAAAAGTGGATATATCAGATCCCTCTTTGCCTCTTTACACGGATGAATTTAATACAACTGTTTTTGTATCAGATTTTTTTATAAAAAACAACAATATTTTTATATATGACGGTAAAAAAATTGATGTAATAGATATGAAAAATCATATTGAAAATGAACTGTTTAAAAATGTAAAAAACTTTTATTTTCAAGATGACAACCTGTATCTTGTTACAAACAAAGGTATAAATACTTTTAAAATATATGAAGAAGAAGGCTTTAAACTTATCAATACAAAGGAGTTGAATACAACAAATATCAAAAGTATTTTTGTCAAAAATAACGATATCTATCTCTCTTTTAATGACGGAAGAGTAGCCAAAGATAATATGGAATTATCAGATATGATCTATTTTTCCAAAAAGGATGCAAATTTATCCGTCGTAGGTGTGAATGAAAGACATATATTTTTAAGATGCAACAAAGGTGGATTACTCATTTTAGATAAAGAGAGTATGATGCCTATAAAACAACTTTGCAACTTTGATCTAAAAGAGATGGCTTTTGATAATATACTTTACAGTACCATATTAAACAGTGGTGATTTCATAATTCTGGGTGATGAAGATGATGATATCAGATCCTATACCTCTTATCATACAAAATCAGATAAAATTTTGGATATCCTGGTAGATAAAGAGGTGCCTTATGAGGGAAATATCTATGTCCTGACTTCAAATGGTGTGGAAATACTTTACCAACATTATGCCCATATCTCAACGGAAGGATGTGAGATCTATGAGGATGCACAAAACGCTCTGACTTCCAAATGGAATCCGATCTACAAAAACAATATTCTAAATTCAAAGATAGAAAATATTTATGACGATGATAAAAAAAGCAGAGTGATAAAATTTAGCGGTAACACCCTTTTGGCAGGTTATTTTATATCTATAAAGAGCATGAATATTTTTGATATGGATACAAATATCTCATGGAGTTTAAAAAGCAAAGAAACATTTCATCTGGAATTTGAAGTACAAACCGATAAAGGTATAAAATATATAGCTTATGAACCTTACAACAGTAACTATCTTGGAAAAGCAAATTATGTAAGATTTGGTATCGGAAAGATAAATGACGGACAATGGCACAATATCATCAGAAATTTACAAGATGATCTCAATCTTGCCCAAAAAGATGTCAATATAATAAACATTAGAAATCTTAAAGTTTACGGTAATATCAGTTTGGATGATCTAAAATTATGTTTTTAAAAAAAGCAGATAGTTTTATTACTATCTGCTAATCACTTGTATCCTTTTTCATAAGATTTGCAAGTTTTTTGAGATTTTCATCAAGAACAGGAGTATTTTTTATCAAAAAAATAAGATCCGAATCACTTAATTTGCCCTTCTTCTGAAATTTCGGTTTCATTTTCACCCATAGCTGTTTAACAATCATAAATTGTTTTTTAACTTTTGGATGCTGTATATCCAATGAACCGAATTTTTTGTTCCCTTTTAAAATATTATCAAATATAAGCAAAGAACCGGAAATCTTTTTTAGATTATTCTCTACATCTATATTTCCCTCTATCAAAAGCCTCTCTTTAGCCATTTTTTGCAAAAGATATCTCTCTCTTTGGATAAGTGCCACTTTTGAAGCCTGATATGCTCCGACACCTGAATTTGCTCCTTGAATTCTACTTATATTCAAAGTCAATGCATTTGATTTATGAAGCAGTTTCTCATTATTGTTTAAAACATAGATTAGAGCTTCTCTGTCTATATTTCCTTCTTCAAGCTTTTTGATATTTTCATAAAAAGGAGTCCACTCTTTTTTAACATTCTGAAGCTTTGCACGGGTTTTTGCATCACTTATCTTTGCAATCCCCAATTTTTCATCTCCATTTAAAAAACCGTTAAGAGTTTTATCAAAATCTTCGGCACTTTTCTTTAAAAGTTTTCTGTGAACAGCCGGATCAACTCCCATTACCATCAAAATAACTTCTTTTACCATTTTTTGCGTTCTTGCCTGTTGCAAATATGCCTGATCTATAAGATTGTCATTTTGCGAAAGTATCTTCTCATAAGAGCTGACAAGACTTGTTATCTGGGAAATTTTGATCTGCCTTTTAACAGACTGCTCATACATCTTAACAGCCTTGTCCATCTCTACCAAGGTAAGATTTAAAGCATCTGTTATAGCTTTCAATCTGGGTTTTGAATATTTTGTCTCATTCAATGTGGGTTTTATCTGTTTCCAGTAACCCTCCACCAATAAAAGCTGCTTTTTTATATGATTTAGTTTACATCCCTTTAAACCCATCTCTTTATCACCGTAAAGAAGAGCTTTTAGACTTTTATCAAAAAGAGCAATGGTTTTTTTCAGATTTTTTCTGTTATTTTTAACATTTATACCCAAATCTATCAAAAGAAGTTCTTTTGACATTTTTTGAGTTAACATTCTTTGACGACCTGCAACATTGATATCATTGGCAGTATCAATATTCAATTTTGACAATTTACCGCTCTTTGCAACAAACATAGTTACTGCTTTATGCATATTCTTAAGAAGCGGTACATTTTTCTTCGCAATATTATTTAATACCTCTTTGGAAGTATCTCCTGCCAATACCGCATCTATATATTTTTTAAAATCTATCCAAAGATTTTGAACTTTTTTCAATTGGGCAAAGATCTCTTTGGAATCTGTTTTTGCAAGTCTAAGCCCCTTGTCTCCATACATTAAACCCTTTAATGTTCTGTCAAACAGTTCGGCGGCCTTTTTTAACTCCTCGGTATTTTTCTCCACCTCTATCTTTTCTGCTATTAAAAGAGAGTGTTTTGACATTTTTTGAGTCAGCATTCTCTGTTTACCGGCCAAATTGATGATTATTCCCATCTCTTTATCCGTAATGGAAAAGGCATTCGTTACCGTTATAAACATTAAGATAAAGAGAGATAAAATAGAAGTTTTTAAAAAACTAAAATTTTGCAAGAGATTCTCCTTTTATATTATAAGCAACAAAAAATTTTTGTTGCTTACTCAGATTTAGGTACTTTTATGATCATACCCACCGTTACCAAATTCGGATTTGTAAGCTTATCTTTATTTGCCTCATAAATCAATTTATATTTAAATCCGTTTCCATAAATCCTTTTAGCAATATTCCACAGATTATCACCCTCTTTGATTTTTACAATGGTAGAATCTTTTTCAACTTTTAGAATATCTATTTTGGATGATGATACCTCTTTTAAAAGACCGACTACATAACCGCTCTCTTTTTCCGGACTCTGTTTTACAACCTCTTTGATAATATTCTTTATCAAATCTTTTTTAGATTCAGATTTGACCTTAACTGCATTGTCAGTTTGAGTCTCTTCTTCCAATAAAGATGCTATTTTTTTATCTTTTACATTAATTCCGGCATTTGATATAAGTTTTTTCAAATTCTCTCTAAAAAGAACATGAGAAGTTTTATCATCGGATATAACAGGTTTTACTGATTCTTCTTCTTTTGGCTCAATTTGCTCTTCTTTAATTTTTGTATCAGGTTCTTTTGTCATCCTGACTACATTGTCTCCTGCAGCATTTTGGGCTTCAGATGCAAGCATGGCTTCATATTTCTCTTCTTCGCTTTGAGGCGCTTTTTTCTCTTCTACGGGATTTTTTACTCCTTTTACCACAACAGCATTTTCAGTTTTCAGATCTTCATTTGCTTCCTGTGCCAACATATTTTGATAATCATCTTTTTCAACCGCATTTTGAGTTATCTTTTGAAGTTTTTCTTTTGCATCTTTTAGAGGTTTTATCTCTTTTGCTTCTTCTTTCTTCTCTTCTATTTTTATACTTTGGGTTTTACCTGAAATCAGATTTTCCAACGCACTCTTTTTTATTTTCACGGAAGATTCGCTCTGAGGTTTACTTTTACTTTTTGTTTCAGGCTTCTTCTCTTTTACGCTTTTTGTAACAACCTCAGACGGAGACTGCTGTGGCGTATTGGAAGTTCCAATATTCAGCAATCCAAGCTGCCAAATGACAACAGAACCGATAATGATAAATAGTATAAATTTCCACATGGTTTTTGTAACTCCTTTTTTGAATTATTCTTCAGGAATTACCGTTGTAAGTCCTAATATCTGCCAATTTTGCATACCGCCTCTGTAATAGAAAATCTTATCCGAAGGATATCCCATTTTTGTTAAAGCTTTTATAGCATAAGAAGATTGCGCACACCATGGACCGTTACAAAAGAAGAGAAGTTTTTGGGCATTTTGAAAATTCCATTTACCGTTGTTATATTCGGCTCCCAACAACTCCAAAATCTTTTGGGTATAAGGATCTTCAATCCCTCTTGTAAAAAGCGTAAAAGGAATATTTATAGCTCCCGGAATCGTACCGTTTCTGTACCATTGGGGAAGACGGGAATCTATAAGTAATCCTCTGTTGTTTTTGACATCCGTTTTTAAAAAGTTGAGAAGTTCCAACTCTCCGTATATCTTAACACCTTTTGCTACATGAACAGGCTGAATACAAAAAGGCGGACATGGTCTTGATGTTTTTGCATAGCTGTTAGTAAGTTTATGTTTGGTATCTTGAATTCTTTGAATTCTTACCGTTTTACCCCCGTGTTCCACATCTACATAAGGCAAACCTTTGGCTATGTTAACTTCTATCCCAAAAGCGGATAAAGATAACATTGTTATACCCAAAATCGTAGCTGTAATTTTCAATGATGAAAATTTAAATGACATTGTTGCTCCTTTTAAGTTATTGTTATAATCACATATCGGCAATTTTATATAAATCAATACACCTTTTAAAAATTTTCGTTATTAACTGTTTGACTAAATCGCAGTAAAAGCATTCTGTACTTAACTTTAAAATCATATTTTATCGTTTTATTAAAAAAATAAAGTTTAAATTTTACTTGAGTCGAGAAAATTTATTTTCCTTATAGTTTGTTAAAAAAATTTATTAATTTTTAATATTGAAAAATTTTCATGAATAAAAAACACAGAAAAATACTCTTGAATATTAAAGTATTGAAATAAAAAGCCGATATAGAAGAGTATGAGATTAAAATCAACTGTACTTTAGTGAAAGGTATGATTGATAAAACATTAAGGAGAAGACGGAATGAAAATTAGAAAATTAATGCTGACAATATTGTCCGTATTTGCAATAGCCGGTTTTATGAGCGGTTGTGCTCAAAAACATGCTCAAAGCAAATGCGAAGTACCAAGCTTTTGTAAACCTCAAGTAAGAGTAAAAGTAAAAAAAATTGCTGTCAGCGAATGCCCCAAAGAGGTAAAAACAGTTGTTTATAAAAGTATCTGCAAAGACTGTGAAAATTATCCTGTAAGCGTAAGAAAAAACAACTGTTGTACACCAGGAGGTTGCAAATGAAAACAAAAAAACTAAGCCTGATAGCATTAAGTTCACTTTTGGCAGCAAATTTGTTAATGGCAGATAACTATCCATCTGCAAGAGAAGTACAGAGTTACGGTTACGGATTTAATGCAAATGCCGCCGGATATGTCAATCAGATAGTAGGCACAATCGCCGATCAATTGGCTCAAAACAAAGATTTTAAAAATATCAAAGATACTCCCATAGCAGTTACTTCTGTTGTAAATCTTGAAAATTACAAAGAGACTGACAAACTCGGAAATGTTATAGAAGAAAATCTCATTCATGAGATGCAGGTAAGAGGTTTCAGAGTTATAGATTATAAAACCATGCCTACCATAAAAATAGGTAAAAAAGGTGATTATGTTTTCTCAAGACTTCTGTATGAACTCAAAAAAGAGCAGCATATCAACTATGTTTTGGCAGGTACATATACCAAATACAGAGGCGGCGTAGCTATAAACTGCCGTTTGATAGATCTAAAAAACAATGTTGTGGTATCAAGTGCGCAAACTTATATTCCCGGTCAGTTAATCAGTGCCGTGGATTATAAAACGGGATTTGATGTTTATCCTCAAGGTACTGTTACAAAAGTAAAAGTTGTAAAAGTAGTTCCCAAAGTTAATCAAAACACAATTCTTTTAGAATCTGACTAACCTTTTTAAAATTACATCGATATATTTTATCGATGTAATTTCCTCTTATAAATTTTCCTCTTTTTTTATGCTCTTTTTGAAACAGTAAAAAACCTTAAGTCAATATATTTTATAAAAGTAAAATATTAATATTAGATTAAGTATAGTTATCATAAACTCTAAATATAGAAGGACTGTGCAGTACTTTTTGGAATGATATTTTTCAAAAAAGGAGGGTAAGTTGAGGTTTAATCAAACCCTTGTCTTTTTAATCTTATTTTTAACAAGTAGTATTTTTATGGGTTGCAGTGCACCGCAAAAACAGTGCAGTGCATCATTTTGCAATCATACTACACTCAAAAAATCTGTTGTTAAAAGGGTAAGGATCAGCGAGTGTCCAAGGCGAGTCAAAACGGTAGTATATAATGATATTTGCAGTAAATGCAACTATCCCGTAAGTGTGAGAGAAAATAACTGTTGTTATAAAGGAGGGTGTAAATAATGAAAACATTAATAAAAAGTCTGGCGGCTGTTCTGGTGCTTGGCAGTGCGCTGAGTGCAGCAAGTGTAAATTTGGTGGGCGTAGGCGCAAATGTAAGCGTACTTGGTCTGAGTGTGGGTGCAGGTGTAGGTGTAAATATAGGATACGATTCACCTGTTGTCAGAAGTGCAAACGGAGGCAGTGCTGATTGTATGGGAATAGTTACCAAAACAAAATGCACATACATAAACAGCTACGGAGCACCTGCCGCACTTTTTGAAAAAGCGGATGCGGGAGAAAGAATCTTAGGAGTTGATGAATATTATTGCGTACAATGTCCCGTTTGTGTAACTTGTAATTAGGAGGGCATTATGAGCCTGATTAAAAGGTTGGCATTAATAGCAGTCTTACTTTTTCTCCCTCTTTTGGGAGGAGAAAACTATCCTTATCCGAAAAAAGTGCAGCTTATGGAATATGGAACAAATGCAAATGCAGCCGGATATGTCAATCAGATAGTAAGCGCTATAGCAGATCAGTTGGGACAAAACAAAGATTTTGCAAATATCAGAAAAACACCGATTGCTATAACATCTATAGTAAATATAGAGAATTTACAAAAAACGGACAAATTCGGTAATGTAATAGCCGAAAATCTTATCCATGAAATGCAGGTAAGAGGATACAGAGTCATTGACTATAAAACTATGCCCTCTATCAAGATAGGTAAAAACGGTGATTTTATCTTTTCCCGTATAGTAAGCGAACTTAGAAAAGAGCAAAAGATCAATTATGTATTATCCGGAACCTATACAAAATACAGAACCGGAATATCTGTAAATTGCCGTATTATAGATGTTTCTACAAATGTAGTAAAATCTACGGCTCAGGTTTTTGTACCAACCGGCTTGATAAATGCGGTAAATCATCCAAACAGTATTGCATACAGCCGAAGTAACAAAACAAAAGTTATAAGATATGTTCCCAAAGTAAAAGAACATACTGTCAGAATAGAAGCATTACAATAGAGAAGGTTAATCTTTCTTCTCTATTTTTGCTTTTTTAATAATCTCTTTTGCCACCTCTTTTACACTTTTAGCCTCTACATTTACAATGATATCGGCACAATTTTCATAATCCAGAACCCTTTGTTCAAAAAGTTTTTTTGCTTTATCCATATCTTTTAAAAGAGGTCTTTTTTTGATCTTGTTTTTTGAATTCGGATGTTCTTTTATCCTTTTTATTATAGCACCGAAACTTGATTTTAGATAGATCACTTTTCCTATTTTATGAAGATTAGGTACTTTGAAAAATCCTCCTCCGGTAGATATAACAGTGCATTTTACATTTTTTGCAAGCCATTTTGCCGTCTTTTTCTCCAAATCTCTAAAATACTCTTCACCCTCTTCTTTAAATATCTTTTTAATTTTTCTGTTTTCCAGACTCTCGATCAGATCATCGGTATCTATCGCATAAAAATCGGTATGTTTTGATATCTCTCTTGCAACAGTTCCTTTGCCAACCCCCATAAAACCTACCAAAATGATATTTTGTTTCATTTACTCTCCTTTTCCTGCGCCCCTCTTTTTTTGGGTATCAGTATCAGAGGCGTTCCTTCAAAATTAAAATTTTCTCTTAATTGATTTATCAGATATCTTTTATAACTAAAATGCAGTGCTTTTGGTCTGTTCATAACAAGGGCAATTTTTGGCGGTTTGGCATCAAACTGAGTTGCAAAATAGATCTTTATCTCTTTTCCCTTGTCAGTTGGAAGATGATGTTTGATATTTGCAAATTTGATAAGGTCATTCAGTTTTGAAGTCGAAATTCTACGGGAGTAGTTTTGATAAACTTCAAGTATTTTATCCTTGATCCTCTCAACTCTCTTTTTTGTCAAAGCTGAAACCGTCAATATCGGAGCATAGGAGAGGAATTTAAATCTATATCTCACATCTTCCACACTTTTTTCATAACTTTTTAGAGCTTTGTCCCATTTGTTTAAAATAATGATACAACCCAGTTGAAATTTATCAATCAAATTCGCAATCCTCTCATCAAGCTCTTTTAACTCTTCACTCGCATCCAAAACCAAAAGAGCGATATCGGCATCTTCCAACATCTTCTCGGTTCTGTTTAGTGCATATCTCTCTATTCCTTCTATTCTCCCTTTTCTTCTGATACCGGCAGTATCAACAAAAGTAAGAATCTTTTCCTGATAGGGAATATAATCATTTACAGGATCGATGGTTGTTCCGGCGATCTCACTGACAACTGCCCTATCCTCTCCCACAAGTGCATTCAAAAGTGAACTTTTACCGACATTTACTCTGCCGATAATTGCTATCTTTATCTCTTTTGAATCTTCTTCACTCTTTGTTTCCCCTTCCAAAGAGAGTAAAAAACTCTCAAAATCCTCTTCATCATCCTCTTGAATCATCTCGTTTTTGGCTTTTGGAAGGTGTCTTTCCAACCAGTAAAGAAGCTTTCCGACTTCTCTGTTATGAGAAACAGAAATGGTAAAAAGATTTTTGGCGCCAAAAGAGACAAACTCCCATGCCGCTTCTCTCATTTTGTCATTATCTACTTTATTGACGATAAGTGCTATTGGTTTGTTCAGTTTTTGCAGTTCAAAAAAGATCTTTTTATCTTCATCATCGGGCAGATACTTTCCGTCCACCATATACAGAATAATATCAGCTTTTTCTGCTGCCCTAAGAGATTTTTCTTTAACTTTCTTAAACATGATGTTGGATTCGTCCAGTCCCCCCGTATCGATGATAACCGCCTCTTTATCACCTATAAAAACCTCTTTTTCTTTTACATCTCTTGTTGTTCCGCTTACATCGGAAGTTATAGCGGTTCTCTCTCTTGCAATCCTGTTAAAAAGAGAGCTTTTGCCCACATTCGGTTTTCCTAAAAGTGCTATTTTTTTCATAATCTGTTTTTTTCTTTCCGATAAATATTTTTTGGGAGGTATTATATCATATTGCACCAAATCTTTTTTACTTTTTGTTTCAAACCTATAAAACCCGCTCTTTCCCCATCATTGTCAAGATAACTATTCCCGCAACAATTGCCAATACTCCTATAATGAAAAATGTTTTTTGCATACTGAAAGTATCTGCTATCATTCCAAAAAAAGGAATGGTAACGGCAAAAAGAGATGAGCGAACAAAACTTTCAGCCGACAAAACGGTAGCTCTTACAGATGAATCTGTTTGACGATGTATATAATCTGCAATCACTATATTTTTGATGCCTCTTACAAACTGCTGAATAAAAGCAAAAGAGAAACTAAACCAAAAGATAAAATTACCCATCAAAAAGAAACTTCCTGCAAGAAGAAATATAAGCATCTCAAACAGATATCTTTTGCCAAATATCTTTTCAATCTTATGGGCATATTTTGAAGAAATTCCGCTTACAAGCTGAAAACTTGCAAAAACCACCCCAAAATAGGCAATATCCATTCCCGAAAATTTAAAATAGGGCTGATAGAGCCAAAAAGCAACTTGAGTGAATATATTTATAACAGCCGAATATATGATAATCCATTTTAATTTTTTATGCCTGATAATATCTTTCAAAGTTTTAAACAGCTCTTTTGCATATCCCTCTTTGATGATAGGTTTTTCTCGTACAGGCTCCTGCATAAAAAAAACCACAATACTTGACAACATAAAAAACGGAATAGAAGCAAAAAGAGCATATCTCAGATTTGCTTTTGCTATGAAACCGCCAAGCAGATTGGATAAAGACAAAGCAATCATACCCCAAAAAAATATATTTCCCCATATCCTTTTATATTCCCTCTCTTTGTCAAGATTTTTAAGAGTATCAAAAGCAAGTGAAGAGAGTGTTCCCGATGCAAAAGAGGTACTTACGGCAAATATCATCTCCCCAATCAAAAAATGATAAAAATTTTCTCCAAGAGAGTAGATAATCATAGCAACTGTTTCAATAATACTTGCAAAAAGCAGTGTATTTCTTCTCCCGAAAATATCGGCTATATATCCTGAGGGAATCTCCAAAAACATCATCAAAAATGCAAAAACAGATTGCAAAGTCATTATCTGGGTCAGATTCAGCCCCTTATCCTGCCAAAACAGCACAAGAACAGGAACAAAAAAGAACATATTTGAAAAAATCTGATATAAAAGAAGCTTTGGAAGATTGTTTTTAACTCTTTTGGTTTTTAAAAAACTCATCTAAAAATTATACAGACGAGAACTTGTTTTCTCTCTTTGATTTAAAAACTCGCCAAAAAGTATCAAAGCTATCCCCTTGATATGTGAAACTTTGTCTGCAATATCATCGATAGTTCCTCTATAAACTTTCTCATCTTTCCATGAGGCTTTTTCTACAACAAAACAGGGGGTATTTTTGGGATATCCAAGTTTCAAAGCCTCTTTCTTGAGATCTTTTATCAAAGAGATTGAGAGATAAAAAACAAAAGAGGAATTTTTGCACAAAAGAAGTTCTCTTAGCTTTTGGGGATTTGGAGTTTTACCCTCTATCCTGCCCAAAATAAGTGTTTGGGAAACTCCGGGGATCGTATATTCTATCCCCAAACCCGCAGAAGCCGCAAATGCGGCACTGACTCCTGAAATCACCTCAAAAGGGATATTCTCTTTTTTTAAAAATTCTATCTGTTTTGCTATCGTGGAGTAGAGAGTCGGATCGCCGGTATGGACTCTTGCAACAGTTTTATTTTGATATTTTTTCAAAAAAGAGAATATCTCCTCATAACTCATATTTTGGGAATCCTCTATCAAAGCATCTTTTTTGCAGTAGGACAACACCTCTCTTGGAACCAAAGAGCCGGTATATAAAACAACATCAGCCTTTTTTAAAATCTTCAAAGCTTTTAGAGTTATCAGTTCGGGATCGCCGGGACCCGCTCCCAAAAAACAGATCACTTCTCTATCCTTATTTGAAAAAGAGTTCTTTGGGGATTTGCCATATCTAGTTTTCCTTTGTAAGTTGTAAGTGAGAGAGAAAATATCTCATATTTTATATCATTTTTATCAAGCATATCAATCATTAAAGACAGGTGTCTTAGCGCTATGATATTTATCAGGATTATTCCATTTTTTTTCAATATCCGATACAAAAAGCCAATCTTTTTGATAACTTCCATCCCCCCTCCTCCGATAAATATACGATCTGGTCTTTTGGTCTCTTTTTCAAAAAGCTCCTCCGCTTTGCCTGTTAAAAGTTTCGTATCGACAACATTGTGATTTTTCAGATTTTTTTCTATCATTTTGGCTCTTAGAGGATTTTTTTCAAACAAAACTGTTTTTACCCTGTATCTTTTATAAGCCTCTATCGCACAACTCCCGCTGCCGGCACCTATATCCCATAAAAGCTGATTTGGAAAAAGATCAAGATTTTGCAAAGAGAGATGTCTTTTGTATTTTTTGGTTATCATACCGTTCTCTTTTTCAAACTCATCTTCATCACATACGGGTAATTTCTCTTCAAAGAGCTTTTCTATCAAAAGAACATGGAGTTTTCCTCTATCAAAAGTATCTTTATAGAGATCTGTCTTCTCTATCCTCTCATCCTCAAATCCGAGTTTGTATCCTAATGTAACTTCTATACTGTCTTTTACAAAATACAAAATATTTCTTAATTTTTTAACTGTATCTTGATCACACAATACAAATGTATATCTCTTTTTCAAAAACTCTTCAAGATCAATCTCTTTTCGTCCGTGAAGCGAAACGGCGATACACTCTTGCATCGGTATAGAAAGCTTTCCCAAAAGATAGGCAAATGAAGAGGTGTTATCTATGATTTTACAATGATTTACGGATTTTGCTATGAGAGTACCTGCGGAAAAAAAGAGCGGAGAGCCTGTTACGATATAGGCGAGATTTTTTTTATCGTGATTTTTCAAAATGTACTCTTTTGCCTCTTTAAAGCCAAATTTTAAAATATTTTTACCGTTTTCTTTGAAATTTTTATCACAAATGATCTTGTCAAAAAGGCTAAGATCAATATCTATCTTTGAAAAATCATACTCCCCTATTCCGTTTCCTATAACAGTAACCAAAAAAACTCCAATTTTTATTTTTGGAGTAAATTATATCATAACTCACAGGATGCCTTACGGCACCGTGTGAGATTATTTGACTTCTATTTTTTTGGCAGCTTTGACTTCCTCTTTTTTCTTTGGAAGAGTAACCTCTAAAACACCGTTTTCGCTTTTTGCTTCGATATTATCAACATCCACATCATCAGGAAGTGTAAAACTTCTTTCAAATTTTCCGTAAGTTGTTTCCACCTTGTAATAATCCTCTTTTTTCACCTCATCTTTTGTTTTTCTCTCACCGGAGATTGTCAAGACATTGTCTTTTATATCAAGATGAATATCCTCTTTTTTTACACCGGGTAAATCAGCTTCTACATAATAGCCTTTTTCATCCTCTCTTGTGTTTACGCTTGGTGTAAAACTTGCGATACTTCCTTCACTTTTTGCCAGTTGATTTGCGATATCGGTAAATTGTTGAAAAGATTTTGAAATATCTCTTATCTCTCTAAATGGATCAAATTTTGTCAAATACATAATATCCTCCTTAAGTTTTATATTTTATATAATATTTCTTTAGTCTTATTGACTAAGTATTGAAATTTTAGCAAATTTTTTAGCAGTTGTCAAGTCTATCTGATAATAACTTTTTTTTAACAGTATAGTCTTTTTTAAAGCTAAAGTCTATATAATATAAGTCGATTTTACTTATATAAGAAAATTATAGGGCATCTCAAAAAATTAGGAACAAAAATGAAATTCGATATAAAACATAAGATAAATCGTGAAATCGTCCATTTTTATCAAAACGATTTGATGATAACAAGCAAATACAATAAAGTATTTATAACAAAAGGAATGAAAGAGGAGATAATAAAACTTCCCGGTGATGGTTGGAAAACTCTTCTTTCTTTCAGCAGAATTTTAAGAAGACTTTTTCGGCTTGACAAATGTAATGTTTTTCCGACAAAAGAGGGTTTTGTTATTATCAGAATGTCCAAAGTCTATTTTTATTCAAACAAAACCAAGAAACTGACACACACTCTGACTTTGCAAAATTGCAGAAACATTCTACATCAATCAGCAACAATATTAAACAACGGCAGAGAGATAATTTTTGGTGAATACGGTATGAATCCAAACAGGAATGAAGTTCCTGTATATAAAAGTGAAGACAGCGGTAAAAGCTGGAAAAAAGTATTTGTCTTTGAACCGGGACGCATAAAACATATACACGGATGCTATTATGATGAATTTGAGGATAAAATATGGGTTTTTACGGGAGATTATAAAGATGAATGTTTTGTTGTAAAAGCCGACAAAGAGTTTAAAGAGTTGGAATGGATAGGAGACGGAACTCAAATATACAGAGGATGCAGTGCATTTTTTACAAAAGATTTTGTTTACTGGGCAATGGACAGTGAATTTGAAGACAATTATCTGTTAAAATTAAACAGAAAAACCAAAGCTCTTGATAAAGTAAGAACTTTTCCGGGACCGATTATCTATACAAAAACTTTAAAAGATAAAATTTATCTTTTATCAACCGTAAAAGACAAGGGACCTGGTATCAAAGACAGCTATGCCCATCTCTTTGCAAGTAAGGATCTGAAAAAGTGGGAAGAGATAGCAAAATACCGCCATGATACTCTTCCTGTGCGTTTTTTCAAATCCGGCATTATCTCTTTTGCGGACGGTGAGCAAAAAAGTAACGATTTTTGCATTTTCGGAGAAGCTTTGATAGGACTTGACGGTAAAATTGCAAAATGTCTATTGGAAAAGGATTCTTCCTAATCTCAACATATTGGAACCGCATTTTACCGCCAGTTCAAAATCCTCACTCATTCCCATGGAGCAGTATTTGGCTCCATGATTTTGAAGTTTCTCAAAAATAGAATAAGTCATATCAAAACTTTTCTCTACAATCTTTCTTTCCTCAGTATGAGCGCCTATACTCATAACCCCTTTTAATTCGATATTTTTACACTGCTCTTTTATCTTCAGATACTCTTCTATCGCAGATTCGGGCATAACTCCGGCTTTTGTCTCCTCTTTTGCACTGTTTATCTGCAAAAGAATATTGACTTTTTTATTTTTGACTTCAGCTCTTTTGTCAATCTCCTCTGCCAACTCAAAACTGTCACAAGACTGAATCAAAAAAGGATCAATATCCAAAAGATGATTTATCTTGTTCTTTTGAAGTCTTCCCACAAAATGCCACTCTATCGGAAAATTGGAGAGATTTTCAACTTTCTCTTTTAGATCCTGAACTCTGTTTTCTCCAAATGCTCTTTGACCTATACGATAAAATTTCTCGATAACAGAACTGTCAACACTTTTACTGACCGCTACGATCTTTATAATCTGATACTGATTTGTTTCAAGCCTTACTTTCTCTATCTTTTCCAAAATCTCATCAAAATTTTTTTCATATTTGCTTATCATATTTCCAACTCCTTAAATTCTTAAAATTATACCAAATTTATTGCCATATCCCACTCTCTCTATGTTATAATTAATATCAAAAAAAGGCAAAAATATATGAATTATACAGATAATTTTTACTTTGATATATCAGATTATTATACATTACGCCATGATATAAAGGTTTTTTTCAATGTTATAAAAAAGGACGGAGTAAAAGGACTTTTAAAAAGAGCCAAAAAACATCTCTATTTCAGATATAAAAATGTTGATTTCAGTCCCGAAAATCTTTTTGATCTGAGTGTAAAAGGAGAAAACAGACAAAAAGGAAGCACATATCATGCCGTACTTGAAAAGCCTTTTATTGAAATTTTGGAGAGGATAAAAGAGATAGATCCAAACATTACGGAGGGAAATTTTTTGGATTACGGAAGTGGAAAAGGATTTTCACTTTATAAAGCTTCACAATTTGGTTTTTTAAAAGTTACAGGAGTGGAATTTGCAAAAAGACTGGTAGATATCAGCATAAAAAATCTGAAAAATCTAAATATCAACAATGCAAAAATATGTTATGAAGATGCCTCTGATTTTGTTGTTCCGTCTGATGTTCGGGTGATATTTTTTTATAATCCTTTCAATGAAGAGATAATGAAAAAAGTTTTAAAAAAAATTCTGGAAGCCAAAGAGAGATTTTTGGGAGATGTTTATATAGCCTATCACTATCCCATTTGTAAAAATCTGTTTGAGAAAGAGAAAAATATCATCTTTTTGGAAGAGATATTCTGCTCCTTTTCAAACGAAACAACATATCTGTATAAACTAAAAGCAGACCGTAAAACCTAATCCCTTCTCAGTTTAAATATATTTACAATCTCCCCCGTTTCAAAGACCACATTTTTAATAAAAATATAATTTTTATCATCGGCAAAAATATAATTACAGGTAGGATTCATATATGATATATAAACATCCCGTAAAAATTTATCTTTAAAGGAGACAATTTTATCGGAAACTTTTTTCATAACAACAGCATCAAAAGGATTGAAAAGCATAATCAAAGAGATATCAGAATCCAAAACATATTCTGCCGCATCCATATTATAAAGATCAAAATTTTTAATACCGAGTTTCATCATATTCAGTACTGAAACTTCATACAGCTCTTTTGCAAATTCCACACCTATAACCCTTTGAAATCCGTGCTTTTGGGCTATGATCATAGGAAGTCCCTTCCCGCTTCCATAATCCAAAAAAGCCCCTTTTTTGACATCGGGATACAGCTTCTCAATCTCTCTTATAATCGTATCAGTTACCTCATAGGAGTTTTGAAGATATGCAGTGCCATGATCTTTGTGTTCTCCTACCAAAGTCAGATCAAAAAGATTTTCAGATGAGAGGTCAACTCCGCTTCTATAAAAATAGGTATATAAAAAAATCTTATCCAGTGTTCCTTTTATACCTCTTCTTTTCAAAGAGGATAAAAGAACATTCATCTTATAAGAGAATGTATTTGCATGGGAAACATCCGCATTTGTCTTAGTCTCTTTGTATGCCGTTAAAATCCTTTTATCCACTGTCATAATAAAATTCTCCTCTT
>Ga0256914_1000838_pt1 | contig 29670 bp, 24 predicted proteins | sample HulkmetaG_FD_191571 | JGI IMG/M metagenome (GOLD analysis project Ga0256914, IMG submission 191571) | Hydrothermal chimney microbial communities from Main Endeavour vent field at the Juan de Fuca Ridge, Pacific Ocean - Hulk | ecosystem: Environmental > Aquatic > Marine > Hydrothermal vents ... | reverse complement strand
AGCGCGGATGTTGGCTGCCTTGGGGGAGGTGCATAGCCGCCGCTGGGATGCCATGCTGCAACGCCTGGCCCTGCCCCCTATGCGTCAAACTTACCCACAATTTTGAAATACACCCTGCCCTGCCGATCCCGCGGAACCGAATTGGTCGGTTACAAACGATGTGATATAATGGGCCGGGAGAAACGAAACCGATGTCCATCATTGTCGCAGAACAGGTCGCCAAATCGTTCGGCCCATACGACATCTTTGAGAACGTCTCGTGCAGCGTGGCACGGGGTGACCGCATTGCCCTGGTGGGGCGCAACGGCACGGGCAAAACGACCCTGCTGCGCATCCTCGCCGGGTTGGAGACGCCCAGTGCAGGGCGCGTCCACCGGGCCAAAGGGGTGCGCATCGGCTACCTGCCCCAGGGGGCCGAGCTGAACGGCTCCCACAGCCTGTGGCAGGAGATGATGACCGCCTTTGCGCCGCTGCGGAAGATGGAGGCCCGGCTCCGCGCGCTGGAGGCCGAAATGGCCGATCCGGCCCGCGCCGACGCCGCCCTGGAAGCCTACGCCCCCCTCCACGACCGCTTTGAGCAGGCGGGCGGCTACACCTACCGGGACCGGACCAAGCATGTGCTGATGGGCCTCGGTTTCCCGCCGGAGACGCACGACACGCCCCTGGATCACCTCAGCGGCGGGCAGCGGACCCGTGCCTACCTGGCCCGCCTTCTCCTGGAAGGCCACGACCTCCTGCTCCTGGACGAGCCGACCAACCACCTGGACCTGCAAGCCATTGAATGGTTGGAAGGCTATCTCAACGGCTGGGAAGGCACGGTGGTCATGGTCGCCCACGACCGCTACTTTTTGGACCGCACCGTGAGCAAGGTCTGGGAGCTGGCCTTTGGCCGCCTGGAGGTTTACGGCGGCAACTACAGCCGTTACGTCCGGCAGCGGGAAGAACGCCACAAACGCCTCCTGCGGGAGTACAAGGCCCGGCAGGAGTTCATCGCCAAGGAGGAGGAATTCATCCGGCGGACCATCGCCGGGCAGCGCACCCGCCAGGCCCAGGGCCGCCTCAAGCGGTTGGAACGCTTCAAGCGGGAAAAGATGATAGAGCGGCCCCGCCGGGAGCGGGAGATCAAGCTCCAATTCCAAAAACCCCTGCGCAGCGGCGATAAAGTCCTGTGGAGCCACGACCTGGTGGTGGGCTACGACCCCTCCGCGCCCCTCTTCCGCTGCCCGGACCTGGAGCTGCGCCGGGGCGAGTGCGTGGCCCTCCTCGGCCCCAACGGTTCGGGCAAGACGACCTTTCTCAAGACGATCCTGGGTGAGGTGGAACCGTTGGGCGGCTCCGTGCGGCTGGGGGCCGGCCTCAAGATCGGTTACTTTGCCCAGGTCCACACCGACCTGGACCCGGAAGCGACGCCCCTGGACGCCATCCTGGAGGTCAAGAACCTGCCCCTGGGCGAGGCCCGCAGCTTCTTGGCCCGCTTTCTCTTTACCGGCGACGAGGTGTTCAAGCGCATCGGCGACCTTTCCGGCGGGGAGCGCAGTCGGGTGGCCCTGGCCCGCCTGGTGCTGCAGCGGGCCAACTTTTTGCTCCTGGACGAGCCGACCAATCACCTGGACATCGCCAGCCAGGAGGTGTTGGAGGAGGTGCTGGACGGTTTTGAGGGAACCGTCATCCTCGTCACCCACGACCGCTATCTGGTGGACCGGCTGGCCGACCGGCTCTGGATCATTGAGCCGGAAAAGGACGCCCTGACCCTCTTTGCGGGGACCTGGGCCGAGTATGTGGCCCGACGGGAGGAAGAGGCCCCCGCTACCAAGTCCCGGCAACGCAAGGAGAAATGGTCGGAGGAGCAGCGCCGCGCCCGCCGGGAAGCCCAACGCGCCCGCCGCGAGCAGGAGGAACGCCGACGGCGGGCCGCCGAGATTGAAGCGGAAATCCATCGCCTGGAAGCCCAACTGGCCGCCTTGCAGCAAGAGATAGACGCCGCCACCGCGCAACAGGCGGTCATGCGCATTGCCGAACTGGGCACGATCTACGCCCAGGTGGAGGCCCAAGTCGAGGAGCTGTGGGAGCAATGGGCCGCGTTATCGGACTGACGGGCAATATCGCCACCGGCAAGAGCCTGGTGGCCCGGATGCTGGAGGAATTGGGGGCGCAGGTCATTGACGCCGACCGGGTGGCCCACCGGGTCATGCAACCCGGTCACCCGGCCTACGACGCCGTGATCCGCACCTTTGGCGCGGGCATCCTGGACCCCGGCGGCGTCATCAACCGCCGCAAACTGGGGGCCATCGTCTTCCGGGATCCGACGGCCATGCGGCTTTTGGAAGAGGCGGTCCATCCGGCGGTCATCGCCGAGGTGGATCGGCGCATCGCCCAGGCAGGGGAGAGGGTGGTTGTCGTTGAGGCCATCAAGCTCATTGAATCGGGGATGCACCGCACCTACGACTCCCTGTGGGTGGTGACGGCTCCCCGCTCGGTGCAGATCGCCCGGCTGATGGAGAACCGGGGGCTGACCAGGGAGGAAGCCGTCTTGCGGGTGGATGCCCAGCCGCCCCAGGCGGAAAAGGCGGCCCTGGCCGATGTGGTCATCGTCAACGACGGCAGCCTGGACGACCTGTGGGCCAAAGTGAAAGCCGCCTGGGAAGAAACCGTCAAAACGATGGACATGGAGGTTTGAGGGCGCGGCGATCACGGAACACACAACACAGGAGGGATTGGGGGAGAACGATGAGCACGGAAATTCAGGTCCGAAGGGCCAAGCGGAGCGATCTGGCGGCCATTGCCGCCCTGGTGACCAAGGCCACCCGCTCTAAGCTCAAGGTGGAAGAAGGCGACGTAATGGAGTGGCTGTTTGACAAAGGCGTATGGGTTGCCCTCCAGGGTGAGAAAGTGGTGGGCGTGGCCACCTGTCAGACCGAAAACCTGGTCTCCGTTACCGATGCCTTTTACATCTCACCGGCCAAATTGCGCACCCAAGCCGGAAAGCCGCTCCTGGCAGCCATTGAATCCGAAGTGGATTCACTCATGTGCGAGGTCAACGTCATCCTCCTGCCGGAATGGACACCCAAAACGACGCGGGCCTTTTTCCGGAAACAGGGCTACGAGCCGAAGACGCTGGGTGAGCTGCACCGCATCTGGCGGGAGGTCCTGAGCGAGTTCAACCTGGACGGCGTGGACTTGATGGTCAAACGCCTCCGCGAACGGATGGTCATGGTCCCGATCTAGGGCTACATCCTGCGCATTCTGGGCACGGCGCGTTGCGCCGCCGAACGCGCGTACCTCGGTCCGAACCCGGTGCGAAGGGGAGTGTTACCATGAAGATCAAAGATTGGATCGGTCGTCATCCGCGCCTGACCATGTGGGCCGTCTTGGCCGTGGGCATGGTCTTGATCCTGCTGTGGTCGGCCAAAGATGTGGGGCTTTTGCCGGGACAGTGGGCGGCCCTCATCGTCGCCACCATCTTGCTGGCCGGGCTGTGCGTTTGGATCATCACCTGGGAGGACGATGACGAAGAGCGGCCGGCCGACGGAAACGCCAATCACCTGTGAAAATTTGCACATCCTGCGGTGATGGGTTATAATGCAGTCAAAGGGAATAGAGGATTGCGGCGTGGCAACTCCTCAAGTTTTTGAGGTATACCCGCGCGAGTGAGGAGGTGACACATCGGGTATATTTTTATGTTGAGAGTCTGAACGGCAGGTATGCACCGAGGCGTTGGGCTTTTCGCCTACCCCAAAAAGCCCAAATCCCAACTAATACAAAGGAGAGGGAAAATGTCCGAGTTGAATCCTTTCAAGATTGCCCAAGCGCAGTTGGATGAAGCGGCCAAAATCATGGACTTGGACCCGGCGGTTCACGAGCTGCTCCGTTGGCCGCGCCGCGAGTTCCACGTCACCCTGCCGGTCCGCATGGATGACGGCAAAGTCAAAGTCTTCAAAGCCTTCCGTGTCCAGTACAACGACGCCCGCGGCCCGACAAAGGGCGGCTTGCGCTTCCACCCCGAAGAGACCATTGACACCGTGCGTGCCCTGGCCGCCTGGATGACCTGGAAGACGGCGGTGGTGGACATCCCCCTAGGCGGGGCCAAAGGCGGCATCATCTGCAACCCCAAAGAGATGTCCCAGGGCGAGTTGGAACGCCTCAGCCGGGCCTACATCCGGGCCATCGGCCACTACATCGGCGAAGAGACCGACGTGCCCGCGCCCGATGTCTACACCACGCCCCAGATCATGGCCTGGATGATGGATGAATACGCCGTGATGCGCGGCTACAACGTGCCGGGCGTGATCACCGGCAAGCCGATCCCCCTGGGCGGTTCGGCGGGGCGCGGCGATGCGACGGCCCGCGGCGGCATGTACACCATCCGCGAAGCGGCCCAGATTCTGGGCATTGACCTGAGCAAGGCCACGGTCGCCATTCAAGGCTACGGCAACGCCGGGCAGTTCGCCCACAAATTGGTCGTCGAGATGTTCGGGGCCAAAGTCGTCGCCGTGTCCGATTCCAAAGGCGGCGTCTACTGCCCCGACGGGCTGGACTTTGACGACGTGCTGGCCTGGAAGCAGGAAAAGGGAACCGTCGCCACCTACAAATGCTGCGATTCGTGCAAAGGGATCAGCAACGCCGAGCTCCTGGAGCTGGACGTGGACGTGCTCATCCCGGCAGCCCTGGAGAACCAGATCGGCGATTGGAACGCCGAGAACATCAAGGCCAAGATCATCGCCGAGTTGGCCAACGGCCCGACGACGCCCGAAGCCGACGTCATCTTGCACAAGAACGGCAAATACGTCATCCCCGACTTTTTGTGCAACGCCGGCGGCGTGACCGTCTCCTACTTTGAGCAGGTGCAGAACGCCTACGATTACTATTGGGAGGCGGACGAAGTATATGCCCGGTTGGATAAAAAGATGACGGCGGCTTTCCACGCCGTGCACGAAGCGGCGCAAAAGTACGGCGTCCACAACCGCATGGGGGCTTATGTGGTGGCCGTCGCCCGCGTAGCGGAGGCGATGAAGCTGCGGGGCTGGGTCTAACCACATCCCTATTGTCCGAATGCCAAAGGGGCGCGGGATAGTCTCGCGCCCCTTGTTCGTTGCTTCCCTCGGCAGCGGTTGGTCTCACACGATCTCCCCCTGCTCTTGGCGTTCCTGCGGTGCAGGCGGCGTGGATGGTGATGGAGGCGTTTGCCGTGGGTTTTTCCAGGTTGCCCAGTCGCAGGCCGGGTAGTTGACGCAGCCGTAGAACCTGCGCCCCTTTTTCGTCCGCTTTTCTACGACGGCTCCGCCGCACTTGGGACAGACCACGCCGGGGATGGGGATGGGCTGGGTGTAGCGGCACTTGGGCCAGCCGGAGCAGCCGATGAATTTGCCGTACCGCCCCCGGCGGATGACCAGGGGTTGGCCGCATTCGGGGCACATCTCGCCGGTGGGTTCGGGCTTGAGGTCCACCTGGGGCATCTTGGCCCGTGCTTCCTCCACCAGTTGGGAAAAGGAAGCGTAGAATTCGCGGAGCATGGGGACCCACGCCTGCTCCCCCGTCGCCACCTTGTCCAGCTTCTCCTCCATCTCGGCGGTAAAACCGACGTTGATAACGTCGGCGAAATGGGCCACCAGCAGGTCGTTGACGATGAACCCCAGCTCGGTGGGCCGCAGCTTTTTCTGTTCGCGGACCACATAGTTCCGCTGCAGGAGGGTGGTCAGGATGGGGGCGTAGGTGCTGGGCCGCCCGATGCCGTATTCTTCCAGGGCGCGGATGAGGGTGGCGTCGCTGTAGCGGGGCGGCGGCTGGGTGAAATGCTGTTTGGCCAGCAGTTGCAATAGGTCCAGCAATTCGCCCTTTTCCAAAGGCGGCAGGCGTACCGTCTTTTTGTCCTCCGTCTCGTCCTCCGTCGCTTCTTCATAGACCTTGAGAAAACCGGGGAATTTGACGACGGAGCCGCCGGCGCGAAAGAGGAAGGGCTTTTCCCCTTCCTCCGGCCCCGCGGCAATGTCCACGGAGGTTTGATCCAAGATCGCCGGGGCCATCTGGCTGGCGAGGAACCGCTTCCAGATGAGGGTGTAGAGGCGATGTTCGTCGCGGCTCAGGTAGGGTTTGAGGGAGGCGGGGTCACGGCGGAGGCCGGTGGGGCGGATGGCTTCGTGGGCCTCCTGCGCCCCTTTGGCTTTGGTTTTGTAGCGGGGGGGGGGGGGGGGCAGGTACTGCTCGCCGAACATCTCGGCGATGAGCTGCCGGGCCTCCTGCTGGGCCGATTCGGCCACGTTGACCGAATCGGTGCGCATGTAGGTAATAAGGCCCACCCGTTCGCCGCCGATCTCTTTGCCGGCGTAAAGGGCCTGGGCGAGGGCCATCGTCTTTTTGGCGGTGAAGCGCAGGCGGCGGCTGGCCTCCTGCTGCATGGTGCTGGTGGTGAAGGGCGGCGCAGGGTTGCGCTTGCGCTCCCGGCGCGTCACCTTCTGCACCCGGTAGACCGCGCCCTCCAGGGCGTCTACAATGGCCTGGGCCTCCTCCCCGTTCTTGAGCGCAACCTCTTCCCCCTGCACCCGCACCAGCTTGGCCCAGAAGCTCCTGCCGCCCTCCTGCTTGCGCAGCTCCGCTTCGATGCTCCAATACTCCTCCGGCACGAATGCCTGGATCTCCCGTTCCCGCTCGCAGACAAGGCGCAAGGCCACCGATTGCACCCGCCCGGCAGAAAGCCCCTTGCGGCCCATCTTTTCCCGGAGCAGGGGGCTGAGGGTATAGCCCACCACCCGGTCCAGGATGCGCCGCGCTTGTTGGGCGTCCACGCGCAGCAGGTCAATTTCGCGGGGGTGGGCAAAGGCGTGTCCTACCGCCTCCTGGGTGATCTCGTGGAACTCAACGCGGTGGACGGGGATGCCCCGCAGCTGGCGGTCCAGCACCGCTTGCAGGTGCCAGGCGATGGCTTCGCCTTCGCGGTCGGGGTCGGTGGCGAGATAGACCGCCGAGGCTTTTTGGGCTTTGGCCCGCAGTTTTTTGACCACCTCTTTTTTACCGGCGGGGATGACGTAGCGAGGCCGAAAATCGTGCTCAATGTCTACCCCCATCCGGTTGGCGGGCAGGTCACGGATGTGGCCGATGGAGGCTTCCACGGTGTAGCCCCGCCCCAAGAAGCGGCCCACCGTCCGCGCTTTGGCCGGGGATTCGACGATGACCATCTTGGGGCCGCTCCGCTGCCGCCGTTGTTGCGCTTTGGAGGCGACGGCGTGTTGGGCCGGGTCCAGGCCCTCGTGGGCCGGGGTGCGCCCAAAGCGGGTGATCTTTGTCCCGCACACGGGGCAGGTCCCCTGGGTCGCCGGGCGTTGCTGCTCTCCCAAAAAGACGGCCTGTGCCCCGGCGATTTCGCGTTTTTCTTTGCACTTGACGCAGTAGCCGATCACCGTCCTGTCAGACATCATAGCCTTCCCGTTCTTCGCGCAAGGCGTGATAGGCGGTTCATCACAGGTACTCCCGCAGCCCTGCCTCCTTCAATTGCGCAACCACCCGGCGCACGGCCTGGGCCTGATCTTTGGGGCAGATGAGCAGGGCGTCGGGCGTATCCACGATGACGAAATCGTGCAGCCCTACGGCGGCGATCAGTCGCCCCGCCGGGGCATAGACGTAGACGCCCTCGCTTTCAACCGGCAGGAACCGCCCGCCGCCGTGGACGACGTTGCCATCCCCCGGCCCGGCGGCCAGCCGCGAGAGGGAAGCCCAATTGCCCACATCATCCCAGCCCATCTCTACCGGCGTCACGGCCACCCGCTCGGCCCGTTCCATGACGCCGTAATCAATGGTCGTGCGGGGAACGCGCTGCCAGGCCCCGGCCAGCGTTTCGGCGAAGGAGGGCGTCCCCCAGGCCGCTCTTACCGCCTCCAGTTCGGCGGCGAGGTCCGGCAGCAAGCGGGCCATCTCGGCCAGGATGACATCGGCCCGCCAGATAAAGATGCCGCCGTTCCAATCGTATTCGCCGCTGTCCACGAACCGCCGGGCCGTGGCTGCATCCGGTTTTTCGGTGAACCGCCGCACCCGGTAGACCGCCTGGCCCTGGGCATGGCCCAACAGGTCGCCGCGTTGGATGTAGCCGTAGCCGGTGTGGGCCGAATCCGGATGGATGCCCAGCGTCACCAGGTAGCCTTGCCGGGCAAAGTGGGCTGCCGCCGTGACCGCCCGCCGAAAGGCATCGCCGTCGGCGATGACGTGGTCGGCGGGGCAGGCGACCATGGTCGCCTGTTCGTCGCGAAGGCGGAGGGCGACCGCCGCCAGGCCGATGCAGGGGGCCGTGCCGCGCGGCCCCGGTTCAACGATCAGGTTCTCCGGCGGCAGGTCCGGGACCTGCTCCCGGACCGTGTTGACGTGTTCCTCTCCGGTCACGACCAAAATCCGTTCTTGCGGGACCAGGGGCATCAGGCGGTCTACGGTGGCCTGCAACAGCGTGCGCGGCCCCAGCAGGTCCAAAAACTGTTTGGGCGTTGCTTCGCGGCTGCGGGGCCACAGCCGCGAGCCGACGCCCCCGGCCATAATCACAGCGTAAAGGTGTTCGTTCAAAGCAACCTCCTCGTTGCTATGCCAGCACGTAATGCATCCCGCCTACCTGCCGGACCATGCCTTTGAGTTCCATGAGGGCCAGGGTGCTACTGACCTGAGCGGTGGGCAGGCGGACGGCCCGGACCAGGTCGTCTATGTGGCGGGGTTCGGCGGAAAGATGTTCCAGCAACAGGGCTTCCGTTTCGTTGGCAGGGAGGACGGCCCGCGCCTGGGCTTGCTCGCTGACCATGGTCAGGTTCAGTTCCTCCAGCACGTCGCCCACGTCGCGCACCAGTTTGGCTCCCTGCTGGATGAGGTGGTTGGTCCCCCGGCTGCCTTTGGCAAAGATGCTGCCCGGCACGGCAAAGACATCGCGGCCCTGTTCGAGGGCGAATTTCGCCGTGATGAGGGCGCCGCTGCCCAGGTCCGCTTCGACGACGACGGTTCCCAGGGTCAGGCCGCTGATGATGCGGTTGCGCGGCGGAAAGTTGCGGGCGTCGGGCCGCGTCCCCAGGGCGTATTCGCTGACCAACGCGCCCTGTTCTGCGATCTCGGCGGCCAGCCGGGCGTTCTGCCGGGGGTAGACGATGTCCACGCCGCAGCCAAGCACGGCGATGGTCCGTCCCCCGGCATCCAGGCAGGCCCGGTGGGCCACGGTGTCAATGCCCCAGGCCAGGCCGCTGACGACGGTGACGCCCGCCTGGGCCAACCCCGTGCCCAGCATCCGTGCCGCTTCCTTGCCGTAAACCGAGGCCCGCCGCGTGCCCACCACGGCCACGGCCCATTCGTCCCGTGTTTCAAGGCGGCCCCGCACATAGAGGACCGGCGGCGCATGGTAGATTGCGCGCAGGTTGGGAGGGTACTCGTCCGATTCCCAGGTGAGGACCTGCACCCCCGCTTTTTCAATGCGGGCCATTTCGGCATCCAGGTCCAGGGTGGCCCGCACCCGGAGCAGGTTCGCCAGGGAACGGCGGTCCAGCCCGGCCCGGCGCAGGTCGTGTTGGGCGGCGTTCCAGGCGGTCTCCAGATCGCCGAAATAGTCGAGCAGGGCACGCAGCCGTGACGCGCCGATGCCCGCCACTTTGTTGAAACCGACCCAGTAGCGGATGTCCCTTTGCGGGGGCATAATCGGACTTAGAGTAATTCTTCCGGCATGTCCACCGTTAGCCGCCCGGCGTCCAGGTCCACTTCCAGGACGACCTGGGCGATGGCCGGAACCAGGACTTCGCGGCGGCGGGGCGGAGGGCCGTGGACGACATAGACATCGTTGGCCCCGGTGTAGATGATCTCTACGATCTCTCCCAGGTATTCGCCGCCGACCGTCCACACGCCCAGGCCGATGATCTGGTGCTCATAGTATTCGTCCTCTCCCAGCGGGATCGCTTCTTCCAACGGGACTTGGACCAGGTGGCCGCGCAGGGTTTCGGCGGTGTTGCGGTCGTCGCAGCCGGTCAGTTTGAGCAGGATGCGCCCTTTGTGCAGGCGGTAGCCTTGCAAAGGCCAGGCGGTCGGCTCCTCCGCCTCCGGGCCGATGAACACCCGCTCCAGCAGGGCGAAGCGGTTGGGGTCTTCGGTCAGAATCTCGACTTTGAGTTCGCCGCGCACCCCGTGGACGCCTACGATGCGGCCCACGGCCAAAAAGCGAGGCTCAGGGGGGCGAGAATGCTCCCCTGAGCCTGTTGGTGCTCCGTGTGTTGTCGGCTGCGGTCCCGTGGGCCGCCGCTGGACGGCAGAACCCACTAGACGATCTCCAGGGTAACTCGCCGCCCCTGGCGGGCTGCCGCCGCCCGCAGTAGCGTTCGCATGGCGTTTGCTACACGCCCTTGCTTGCCGATGACGCGCCCCATGTCGTCGGGGGCGACGCGCAACTCATAGATGGTCGCGCTGGTTCCTTCGATCTCTTCCACTCGGACCTGATCGGGATCATCCACCAGGGCTTTGGCCATGTACTCGATTAGTTCTTTCATGTTCACGTTCTGCCTCTCTTTCTAGTGTGTTTGGTGTGGGATTGAACTACCTACGCTGCTTCATCTTCGGGTGGTTCAGCTTCGTTGCCGTTGTCCCCCTCGTCCGCGACCTCGGTCTCCGCGTCTTCGTTGACCGCCTCGGTCTCTCCTTCCGCCTCTTCCGTTCCGACCGCAGCCTCGGCTTGCTCTTCGGCGGCTTCTTCGGCCTGGGCGGCTTCTTCCTCCGCCGGGGGCGGGGGTTCTGCCGCCGCAGCCTCTTCAGCAGCCTGCTTTTGGGCTTCTATCTCGGCCAAGACCTCTTCGATCTTGACTTTGCCTTTGCGGATCGCCTCGACACGGGACATGATCCCCATCTTGTCCAGCATCCGCCGCACGGCCTCTGTGGGCTGGGCGCCGACGCTGAGCCAATAAAGGGCACGCTCGGCGTTGATCTCTACCGTCGGCGGCTCGGTGCGGGGGTTGTAATGGCCGATGGTCTCGATGAATTTGCCGTCCCTGGGCGACCGCGAATCGGCGACAACCACCCGGTAGTGCGGCTGCTTTTTCGCGCCGGTCCGGCGCAACCTGATCTTTACCATTTCTCTCTAGACACCTCCTCCCAGTCTGGCTCGTCTTGTACGGCGGCTGTGCCGCCTTGCCCGCCGGGCCTTCGCAGTGCAAAGGCCCCGTTGCGATCAACCCAGCCCGCCGAGTAAGGACATCAGTCCTCGCATCCCGCCGCGCCCGCGCTTGCCGCCGCCGAGCCGCTTCATCATGCGCTGCATCTGCCGGAACTGGACCAGGAGGTCGTTGACCTCCATGACCGTCGTTCCCGACCCTTTGGCGATGCGCCGCTTGCGGCTGGCATTGATGATGCGTGGGTTGCGCCGCTCCTGGGGCGTCATGGAATTGATGATGGCTTCGATGACTTTCAGCTGCTGATCGGTGACCTCCGGGACCAGATCTTTGGTCAGTTGGGACATGCCCGGAATCATGTCCAGTAGTTGGCTAAGCGGCCCCATTTTTTTGAGCTGCTGGAGCTGATCGCGAAAGTCTTCTAGGTCAAATTCCCCCTTGACCAGTTTCTGGCCCATTTTCAGGGCCTCTTCCCGGTCCATCACCTCCTGGGCTTTTTCAATGGCGGTGAGTACGTCCCCCATACCCAAGATGCGGCTGGCGAGTCTGTCGGGGTGGAACACCTCCAGGGCATCGGTCTTTTCACCTACGCCCAGGAATTTGATGGGTACGCCCGTCACCGCCCGGACCGAGATGGCCGCGCCGCCGCGGGCGTCGCCGTCCACTTTGGTCAGGATCAAGCCGGTGATGCCTACCCGCTTGTTGAATTCATCGGCCACGCGCACGGCGTCTTGGCCGGTCATGGCGTCCACCACCAAAAGCACTTCTTGGGGGTTGGTCTGGGCCTTGACCTGCTCCAGCTCGTGCATCATGGCATCGTCAATGTGCAAGCGGCCCGCCGTATCCAAGATGACGACGGTGTAGGCTGCCTCGCGGGCGCGTTTGACGGCGTTGGCGCAGATTTTGGGCGGTGGGATTTTGTTCCCTTCGCTGTGGACGGGAATGTCCAGCTGCTTGCCCAGGACTTCTAATTGCTTGATGGCTGCCGGGCGGTAGGTGTCGGCGGCAACCAGGAGCGGGCGTTGGCCGTTTTTGCGCAGGCGCAAGGCCAGCTTGGCCGCCGTTGTCGTCTTGCCCGACCCTTGCAAGCCGACCAACATGATCACATGGGGTGGTGGGCCGGAAAGGTTCAACGGGGCCGATTCGCCCAGGGTGGCGATCAATTCCTCGTGGACGATCTTGATCACCTGCTGGGCGGGCGTGAGGCTTTTCATCACCTCCGCGCCGACGGCCCGTTCGCGGACGCGCTTGATAAAATCTTTGACGACTTTGAAGTTGACGTCGGCTTCCAACAGGGCCAACCGGACCTCGCGGAGCGCGGCGTCTACATCCGCCTCGCTCAGCTTGCCCCGGTTGGAAAGTTGACCGAAAATGCCCTGAAGCCTGTTCGCCAGTGTGTCAAACACGGTTCCTGCTCTTCCCGACCCGTGGTCTATGCTGCGATCTCCCATTTTATGCGAGAAGGCTGATTTCGTCAAACCCGACAGGGCGTGTTGCTATGGAGGGTGTTTCAAAATCGTGGGCGATGCGTTGAACCGGTATGAAGATGCGACGCACTGGTGGGGGAGAGCACCAAGGAACGGTTGATCTACTTCCGCACCTTTTGCCTTTCCGGATCACGCCGTTGAGCATCTTTTTTGGCCGTCGGTCACCCGTCGTGGATTTTAGTTTCCCGATGCCGATTTTGGCCTGGGCGGGGACGATTAGGTTGCAAAGTTGTAGAGGTTTTTTCCATTTGCCGGGGGGCGAAAACATCCTGAGCCATACGAACGTCTAGAATGTCTTGCTTCTGCGCATAATCTCCGCCGGGGCGCGGCCGCGGCGCAGCAGGTCGGCCATGATGCGCATGGGCCGGTCAATGTGGGTGAAAAAGGCTTTGTACCCGGCGCACAGGTAGTTCAAGCCCGGTTCGCCGTCCGGCGTCCGGGTGAAGCGGTTTTTGGGACAGCCCCCATGACAGGCAAAGCGCACTTTGCAGCGGCGACAGTAACGGGGCAGTGTATCCCGCTTATCCAGGCCGAACCGCACCTGCTTTTCCGAAGCAACCAGCTCTATCAGCGGGGTATCCCGGATGTTGCCCAGCAGGTAGTCCGGCTCCACATAGTGGTCGCAGGCGTAGAGATCGCCGTTGTGCTCCAGGGCCAGTGCCAATCCGCACGTTTCGGCAAAGACGCACACAGGAGAAGGCAGCCCCAGCCGGTTCGCCAGGGCGGTATCAAAGTGTTGGATGAACACCTTGCCCACGTCGCGGCGCACCCATTCGTCAAAGATGGCGATGAGGAAACGGCCATACTGCTCCGGTCGGATGGTGCGCTCTGTCGTCCGGTCGCCCTTTTGGGTGTACGGCGGCCGTTCGCTCCAACCCTCATCGGCCGGGGGCATGGTCTCCTCCGTAGCCCGCTCAACGATAGGGATGAATTGGATGAACCGCGCCCCCATCTCGTCGCGGAAAAAGTGATACACCTCCAGGGGGTGATCGCCGTTGGCCGCATGGACGGTACACAGGATGTTGACATCCACCCGATGGCGGCGCAGGTGCTCCCAGCCGCGCATCACCCGCTCAAAGGTCCCCCGGCCCCCCTTGTCCACCCGGTAGGCGTCGTGCATAGGCCGGGGGCCGTCCACGCTGAGGCCGACGAGAAAGTTGTGCGCTTTGAAAAAGGCGGCCCATTCGTCGTCCAGGGTGGTCCCGTTGGTCTGGATCGTGTAGAGGATCTTTTGCCCCGGCTTTTTGTATTTTTCGGCCAGGGCGACCGCACGCCGGAAGAAATCCAGGCCCATCAGGGTCGGTTCGCCCCCTTGCCAGGCAACGTTGACCTCCGGTACGCGGTGGGCGGCGAACAATTGGGCGATGTAGGTCTCCAGGACCTCGTCGCTCATGCGGAAGGGGCTGCCGGGGTACAATGCCTCTTTGGAGAGGAAAAAGCAGTATTTGCAGTCCAGGTTGCAGGCCGCCCCCGTCGGTTTGACCAGCAGGTGAAAAGCCGGTGGTGCGTTGGGTGTCATGTCTTTCTGCGGGGTGTGAGCCGCGGATTTACGGAAAAACGCGGATCGGAGTGGCGCAAGGGAAGCGGTTGAAACCGCACCTTGTGGGCCGTTGGCCGACCGCCTGCCTGCGCGGGCGGTCGGCCGCAAGTCCCAAAGGGCGGGGTGAATCGCCGGTTTATGCCTTCCGGACGAAGGGCGGCTTCCATTTGCCTTCCAGGATCTCCGGCTTGGGCCAGTAGATGCGCAGGCCGAGCATGAAGGGGCCGTCGGGCGCCGGCAGCCAGTTGGATTCTTTATCCGGGCCGGGGGATTCGTGTTGGATGTAAACGTCCAGGGAGCCGTCCTCGTTGTAGCGCAGGCCCGGCGTGCGGTCGCCGATGGTGTACCGTTTGATGGGGTTCTCCACAAACAGCGTCTCCGGCAGTTTGTACATGCTGATCGACCAGAAGGCCCGCACCGGCGGCGGCGTTTCAAAGTGCAGGAAGTAGTTGTGTTTGGCGGCGTCCAGCGGGTCGCCGTCGGCGTCTTTGGTCCCCATAAAGTTGTAGGCTTCGTCGGGGTTGTTGCCGTACAGCCCGCGCAGCCCGGCGGCAGCCCGCAGCAGGTACTTGCCCTGCATCATGGAGCGGTAGCCGAATCCCTCACCGATCAGGGTCCAGTTGTTGACCTCGCGGCCTACCTTCAGGCTGGCCTCTTTGATCTTTTCCATGCCGGAGGCCACGCCCTCGGCTATCGCCTGGCGGATCTCCGGGTCCAGGGCCTCGGCGTCGAAGGGCAAGCCCGGCCCGATGCCGATCTTGGCGAATCGCTCAAACAGTTCTTTTTCGCTGGGATGGATTTCGGCATACTGCATCAAAAAGTTAAAGTAGCCGATGAATTCAATGGATTCGGCTTTTTCGGCGTCGTAGGGCGGGAAATCGGGCGTGGGGGCAGGCAGGGGCGCAGGTCGGCCCAGGTACTCGCTCAGAGGGGTGAGGTTGAATTGGGCTTGCAGGTCCAGGACGGCGGGCACGTCGTCCGGGCCGGAAACGGCGGTTCGTTCCAGCAAAAAGACAAAGCGGCTTTCGCTGCGGCGCACGCCGTCCAGCCCATCGGGGACCTCGCCATCCCAACCCGGCCCGGCGATGAGAAAGGTCCCGCCCTGGAAGCCGGTGGTGCGGGCGCCGATGTACTCAATGTTGTGGGTGTACATGTCCACCATCTGGACCACAAAATAGCGGTCGCCAAAGTCGGGCAGGCTCAGGATGAGCGGCTCCGTGCCCAGGTCCAGCCAGGACATGGAGTAGAGGGTGTCGTTGTTGGGCGCGACGATTTGGGTGAATTCCGGCCCCAAAAGATGTTGAAAATGGAAGAATTTGTTGAAAGGAGCCAGGTAAGCGCCCGAATTCTCATCTACCGCCTGGCCGTACATGGTTTTGTAGTTTTCCAGCATGGGGTAGGCAAAAATATACGCTTCCTCTGCGATATTTCGTGCTTCTTCTTTTGTCATTTCGTTACCTCCAAAGATTTTAAAAAGTTTACGATTGATTCGGCGACCTCCTGGGCGCGTGTGACCAGCATCAGGTGTCCGGCCCCTTCCAGGGCGATCAGAGTCGCCCGGTCGCCCAGGTCCGCTTTGAGCAGTTCGCCGTTTTCCGGCGGGGCGGCCTGGTCGTGGGTCCCTTGCAGCACCAGGTAAGGAGCCTCACCGGGCGGCGCCCACCAATCTTCCAGGGGGGTGTTTCGGGCCGTGCCCGCCTGAAGGGGGGCGGCCTGAGGCGCACGGCTCGGCTTGAGGGCGGCCCAGGCGGTTTCAACATCGGCGGGGTCGCCGACCATGTAGCGCATGGCGTCCAGGTATTCGGCGTCGCCGGCGTTGGGGTCAAAGATGGTGCGCAACGCCTGCTGGGCTTCCGGTTGGGGCGGGATTTTGCCCCCGGCGGCCAGCAGGATGACGGTGCGGACCAGATCGGGGTGGTCGGCGGCGAAGGCGCGGGCCACCCGGTTGCCAAAGGCGTGGCCCAGGATGTGGACCGGCCCCAGGTCCAACGCCCGCACGACACCGGCCACGTCGTCGGCCAGGGTGTGCAGGGTGACGTTCTCGGCGGAGCCGGTGCTGTTGCCCGCCCGCCGGGGGTTGATGCGGACCACGCGGTAGCCCGCGTCGGCCAGGGCGTCGGCCAGGTTTTGCATGTAGGTCACGTTGAGGCTGCCGCCAGGCAGCATGACCACCGGTTCGCCCTGTCCCTGGTCGAAATACTCAATGCCGGCGTCGGCCAGCTCAACAATGCCCGTTCGTACAGTTTTTTCCATTTTCCCTCCTGATTTGAAAATAGCGGTTGAAACCGCATTCGCCGGGCTATGTGGCGCGAGTCCGCGTTGCTGCCCGATGGGAACGGCCGAAACCGCGCCCGCCGGGCCATGCGGCGCAAATCCCCGGACTTGCGCTACTGCTCGGCGCGGGCCAACCGGGCCAACCACTCCCTGGCGGCGGACATGGCCTCAATGGTAGACTGCCCCAAAACGTCCGTCGCCGGGAAGACATCTTCCTGGGGAATGAGGTCAAAGGTTTCGGTGCGGGCCAGTTGCTCCCGGACGTGGGGGCAGACGCCGGAAAGCATCAGCTTGCCGCCGTTGGCCCGCAGTTTCGCGGCGTACCGCTCCAAAATCTGCAAAAAGGTGCTGCCGATGCGCGAGCGGCCCCGCATCCGCAGGATCACCACCGCCCGCTGCGCCCGGTCCGCATCGGGCAGCATATCCTCCATCGCCCGTGCGCTGGCGAAAAAGTTGGTTCCCCAGGCAAAGAGGACCGTCAGGCTGTCATCCTTCAGGGCGGCGGGGCAGGGTCGCTCGACCAGCACCCCCTCCTTTTCCTCCACCAGTTCCACCAGGCGCACATCCTGGGCCGCCGTGTAGACGAAATCCAGGATGGAAAGGACGATGCCGACGAAAACCGCTTCCTGGATCTCCAGGGTCAGCGTCGCAACGAAGGTGACCAGCATCACCAGCCGCGACGAGCGGCCGATGTCCCAGATGTCCGAAATGACGGCGAATTTAAAAGTGCCGAACCCGGCGACGATCAGCACGGCGGCGATGGCCGGGGTAGCGACCTTTTCCACCTGGCCGCCCAACAGGATCACAAAGACCGCCACAAAGAGGCCCATGAACACGTTGGCCCAGCGGGATTTGGCCCCCGCGCTGAGCAGGATGCTGGTCCCGCCCAGGGAACCGCCCACCGGCAGCCCTTTGAAGAACCCTGCCGCCAGGTTCGCCACCCCCTGCCCGACGAAATCGCCCGATGGGTCGGGATACCGGCCGTCGGGGTTGGGGGTGGTCTGGCTGATCCCGGCGGCCTGGATCAGCCCCAAGAGGCCCACGGCGACGGCGGGCATCAGCAGCGTCCGCACCATGCCGAGGTCGGGCAGGCCGAGGGTGGGCAGCGCGGCCTGGATGCGGAAGGAATCGCCCACCTGCTTGACCGAATCCAACCCCAGGACAACTACGCCCGCCGAAGCCAGCAGCATGGCAATAGCCAGGGAATAGTTCCGCAACGGGGTGCGGCTTAGCAAAACGATGATGCCTATCGTCGCCAGACCGGTCAGCAGGGTGGGCAGGTCCACCTCGTTCAGGTGGAACAGCAGGTCCACGGCCTGGAGCACCTTGTTGCTATGGGGGCCGGCATAGCCGGTCAGGTCCCCCAGTTGGCCCAGGATCAACACCGTGGCGACGCCGGTGAAAAAGCCGATCATCACCGCGTTGGAGATGAAACGGGTGAACACGCCCAGTTTGAACAGCCCCAACAGCAGCTGAAAGAGGCCGATCAGCACCGTCAGCGTGATCAGGGCGGTCAGGATGTCCTCTTGGGCAAAGCCGTCCAGGACGCCGCCCACGGCCAGCATCATGGCCGCCGTGGAGCCGATGTTCATAAACTGGGAACTGGTGAACAGGCTGCCCAAAGGCGTGCCCACGATGAGGGCGTTGAAGCCGTAAGCGGGGTTCACCCCGGCCAAGATGGCCGAGGCGATGGCATCGGGTATGGCGACCAGAGCCATCGTGATCGCCGCGCCGATGTCGGGACCCAGGTTTTTGGGATCAAAGTCCAGCGACTTTTTGTGCACCGCCCATCCCATTGTGCACCGCAGAGACGCCGAGATTGCCGAGAGACGGCAGATTCTGTGCGACTTCTCGGCGTCTCTACGGTGGAGTCGGGGGTGAGAGCGATGAATGCTTTTGCTCTGTCCCTTGCCTATTCGCCTTCGGCAACCGCGAGCTTGGCCGCCACCCGCTTGCCGATCTCGTTGCCCAGGGGGAGCATCACCACCAGGTCAACGATGGACAGCACGACCAGGGTGATGATCACGTCGGGCCTGTCGGCAAAGTTGCCCACCGCTACCACAAAGGCCGCCGACATGTTCCGCTGGCCTGTGCCCAGGCCCAGCACGCTCTTGATCCCCTGGTCGTTGCCAAAGGCCAGGAGGAAGCCGATGAGGAAGGCCCCGATGTAAAAGAGCACACCGGCCAAAAGCACACCCGTTCCCACCGTCCCCAAGATGGTTTTGATGTTCATCACCAAGAGGACGCCCATCAGCAGCATCAAGGAGGTGTTGGCGGCTTGGGCGAAGGTGGGCTGCAAGCTTTTGGCCGTTTCCTCATAGCGGGCCTTGATGAACAAGCCGATGCCCAGGGGAATGAGCATGGTGATAATCAGCGATTGGGCAATGGCCCAGGCATCCACCTCCACGCCGGGTAGCATCAGCGGCAGTACGGCGGGCAAAAAGAACACGCTGACGACCATCAACAGGGTCATCAGCCCGACCGAGTAGGCAACGTTGCCCTTTGCCATCTGCGCCAGTTTGGGCAGGAAGGGCGCGCCGGCCGCCGTTGCCAGCAGGAAGAAGGTGATGGTGTTATCCTCGGTAAAGCCGCTGAAGACGCTTGAAAAGATAGAGGTGATCGCATAGGCCAGGATGGGCACGAGTACAAAGTTGGCGATCAGGGCCATGATCAACAGTTTGATGTCCTTCAGGGGCTTGGTGATCTGGGGGATGGTCAGGCTGAGGCCCATGGCCAACATGCTGGCCACCACAAACACCAACGCCGACAGTTTGACAACGATGCCCAAAATCTCGTTCATCTCTTTTCCTCCTCTAGCGGTTGGAAGCCCGTAGCAGCAGCAGGAACAGGTTGATAAAGTCCAGGTAAAGCACCAACGCGCCGATGACGATCAGACCGCCGCGGGCGGGGTGATCCTCAATCTGCTTGCCGATCTCTTTGATCCGCTGGGTGTCGTAGGCGGTCAGGCCGATGAACAGGGCAATGCCGATGTAGGTCAACAGCAGGTTGAAGCCGGGGAAGAACCAGCTAAACAGCCAGGCGATGGTCCAGCCCAGCAGCATCATAAAGAGCACATACCCGGCAGAGCTGAGGTCTTTTTTGAGGACCATGCCCACCACGCTGGTCACCAGGAATACGCCCGCCGTCACCCAGAACACCTGGGCGATGCGCGTTTCGGCATAGACGGCGAACAGGGAGGCGAAGGTCAGCCCCGTGACCGCCGCGTAGAACAGAAAGGCCAGAAAAGCCAACGTGGGGGACATTTTGGTCGCCGCCGCGCTAAGGAAGACGACCAAGATGATCTCCACGATGAACAAGCCAAAGGCCACACCGGGCCGCATCGTTTGCAGCACCAGGACAAAGTTCTGGCTCGCCCAGGAAGCGACAAAGCCGGTGACGGCCAGGCCCAGGGCCATGAGCAGGTACACCTGGGCCAAGAAGGTGTTGATCCGAACTTCACCGACGGGTCTTGCAGCCACTTGCGCTTGAGACATGGTTTTTCTCTCCTTCCTCTGAAAATAGCGGTTGAAACCGCACCTGGCGGGCCGTTGGCCGACCGCCCGCCTTCGCGGGCGCCCGGCCGCAGGCCCGAAAGGAGCGACTTGAGTCGCCACTTCTTTTCGCCTTTGCGGTTCAAATCTTGGAACCGCCAAGACGCCAAGGGCGCGAAGGTCTTCTTACTTTTTCTCCTCTCCTTTGCGCCTTTGCGCCTTTGCGGTTCAAATCCCCGGAACCGCCAAAGCGGGCCGTCCACGAATGAGGCGCGAATACACGAATGCACGAATACGCCCGGCCCGGTGGCGCAAGAAAATCGCGGTTGGAACCGCCGAGACGCCAAGGGCGCGAAGGTTTTCTTACTTTTTCTTCTTTTCTTTGCGGCCTTTGCGCCTTCGCGGTTCAAATCTCCGAGACCGCCAAAGCGGGCCGTCCACGAAGCGGACGCGAATACACGAATGCACGAATACGCCCGGCCCGGTGGCGCAAGAAAATCGCGGTTGGAACCGCCGAGACGCCAAGGGCGCGAAGATTTTCTTACTTTTTCTCCTCTCCTTTGCGGCCTTTGCGCCTTTGCGGTTCAAATCTCCGGAACCGCCAAAGCGGGCCGTCCACGAAGCGGACGCGAATACGCGAACATGCCCGGTCCGTTCGCGGACGGCCGAGGCAGCCTTGCGCCACTGCCCTGGGCGGGCACGCGGCTATTCGGCAAAGTCTTGACGCAGTTGTTCTTCCTGCTCTTTGGATAGGTTGGTGTAAAAGATTTCAAACTCCAGACCGCTGTCCTTGATGGCGTCCTTCACCTTGTCCTGGACGGCGTCGCTGGTCATCAAAAAGAGGGCCGATGTGCCCTCTGTCACCTTTGCGTGGATGCTTTCAATGAAATCTTTGTCAATGCCATAGTTGGCAAAGTGCCCGGCGATGGCCCCCATGGCCGCGCCGATGGCCATCCCCAGGAAGGGGACGAAGAAGATCAAACCGAAGAGCATCCCCCAGAACGCACCGCCCAACGCGCCGGCGCCGGTCATATCGGCCAGGTGCTTGGTCTTGGGCTTTTTCGCGCCCTCCGGCCAGGTGACGAGGGCCGCATCCTGCAAGGTGATCAGGTGCTGCTTAGATAGGTCCTTGACCAGATCCAGCATTTGGGCCGCGCCATCGGGCGTGTTGAATTTGATACCGGTAATCGTTGCCATTGTGTTACCTCCTCGCTTTTAATCGTCGGTAGATCCTCTCCCCTGTGCTAAAACCCCAAATTCTCGTCCGAGTTCCGGTCGCCCAGGGTCCTGCCACCGACCACACGGCATAGCATACCACAGTCGGGAAGATCTTGCTACTGACAAAATGTTATAAAAATGCTATAGAAATTCAAGATGGTTTGGGATCCGCTCCGGGAATTCGCCATGCTCCTCACGGCTCGGCATTCCGGCGGGGACCGGATGGGGAGAGGAGGCCAAGCGCAACGGCTTTGTCCACCGCCTGGCGCCTGCTTTTGACTTCCAGTTTCTGATAGATGTTGTGCGTGTGCTGCCGGACCGTGCCCGGTGAGATGGTCAGCAGGGCGGCGATCTCTTTGTTGGTCAGGCGGCGGGCCAGCAGTTCCAGAATCTCCATCTCGCGGTTTGTCAACGGTTCTGGGAGAGGAGGGGAGGGAAAGGAGGGAGCAGCATCTTGGGCACAGGCGGCCAGCAAGCGGGAGACAAAGCCTGCGGCCGTGCTGCGCCGGTGTATGCGGGTCAGCATTTCGGCAATCGGCGGCCCCGGCTCCACGAAGGGATGCACCCAGCCCCCCGGTTCGGCCAGGACGACGGCCCGTTCCAACTCGGTTAATGCCGTTTCCGTGTGGCCCTGGCGGTAGTGGACCATGCTTTGCAGGATCAGGATGTCCAGCAGTTGGCGGGTGTTGTATTGGGCCTCGTTCACCCGGCGGCACGTCTGTAGCCTCTTTTCCGCTTCCTGCAGGCCGGATGTGCCGCCCAGGGCAATGAGCGCGCGGCAATATGTGATCTGGGGAACTTCGATCCAGGTGAACATGGCCCGGCCTTCTATGGGGAGATCGGCCATCCGCAACCGGCGGAGGGCTACATCCGGCTCGCCGCGTAGCAAGGCCAGGTGTGCTTCGCAAGAGCGGGCGACGATCACCGCTTCCGGCTCGTCGCATTCTTGGGCAAAGTCGCGCAGCAAGGCCAAGGTTGCTTCGGCTTGATCTTGCTCCCCCAGCAGTTGTTGGCTCAACGCCAGGCCGGATAGAGCATCCAGCGAGGCTCTGGTGTACAGGATGTAGCGTCTCTCTATCGCTGCGGCCAGGTGGGAGATCGCCTGTTCCAGATCGTGCCAGAAATAGGCCAGGTAGCCCTGAATGTAGCGATACCAGCTCCGGGCGTAGAGGTTGCCGCTCCGAGTCGCCAGTTCCTGACCACGGGGCACAAGCCGTGCTGCCCGGTGCAGTTCGCCGGAAAGCAGATGCACAAGGATCAGAGTGCCTACCGACTCGTTTTGGGGGATGGAAGGGGACAACGGCGCATCATCCAGGGCTTGGCGCAGATACCGGACCGCTTCCTCTTTGCGTCCGGACATCTGGGCGGCCAACGCCCAAAAAACCTGGGTGATCCCTTTGGAGACATGATGGACAACCGGTTCTCGGTCCCGTGCCCGTTCAAGCCGCGCCAGGCTGCGGTCCATCTGTCCTTTCCAATACCAATGATGCCCCCAGAAAAAGTCAATTTCCTCTTGGAGAAACCGGGCCGTTTCGTCCTCGGCCAGAATTTGTTCCAGCCTCTGCAACAAGGGGGGGATGTCCCCTAGGGCAAAGCGGAAATAGGCCACCCATGCTTGGGCGATCAGCAAAAGGGGGCGGTCCTGGATCAGGTCGGGGGGAAGCATATCCAGCCATTTTTTCAAGAGACGCCATCGGTTCTCGGTGAGCAAGGCGCGCCCCTTTTGCTCTACCAACCGGGCCGCCTGCAAGGCATCTCCTGCGGCCAGGGCATGTCGGATCGCCGCTTCGATCATGTCGTGCCGGGCGAACCAATCGCTGGCCCGCCGGTGGAGGGCAGCGATCTCTTGGGGGCTGTGACGCCGTTCCAATTGGTGGCGCAGGAGCTGCCGGAACAGGTGGTGATAGCGATACCACTCGTGCCGGTCGTCCAGGGGGACGACGAACAGGTCGCTGCCTTCCAGCCATTCCAAATAAGCTCGCCCGTCCGGCGCACGCCCTTCGGGCGTGTCGGTAGATGGATTGCCCTGCGCTTCGCCCAAGCACACGGCTTCGCACAAGGAAGCGCAGAAACGGTCTAGGATTGAGGTGCGGAGCAAATAGTCTTGGATGGCTTGGGGTTGATTTTCCACGACTTCGGTGAGCAGGTAATCCATGATGTAGGAAATGCCGCCTTCCAAGTGGGCGGGAAGGAGTGTTTCGTTGCCCCGATGGCGCGATGAGAGTACGGCCAGGCGGATGCCTGCCGGCCATCCTTCTGCTTTTTGCAAAATGGCCCGGATCGCTTCGTCATCGGCCGACATGCCCATCTGACGCAACAAGGCCGCCGTTTCTTCCTGTGTAAAGCGCAGATCATGGGCGCGGATCTCGGTCGCCAGCCCTTGCGCCCGCAGCCGGGCCAGGGGGAGGGGGGGGTCGTTCCGCGAGATCAAGACCAAGTGCAAGGGGCGGGGCGGGTGGCGCAACAGGTCCGTCACCATGTCGTGGACCGCCATGTTCTGGATCTGGTGGTAGTCGTCCAGCACGAGGACAAAAGGGGATTCGATCCGGTCCAGTTCGTTGACCAGATGGTAAAGCAAGGTCTCGGTGGGCGCGGGGCCGGGGTTGTGCAACAGGGCAAGGGTTTCCTGCAGGGCCGTGGGAAAGATGGTTCGGACGGCGGCCAAAAAGTAGCTTAGGAAGAGGAAAGGATCGTCATCACCTTCATCCAGGGAAAGCCAGGCGTTCGGCCAATCACACCCTTCCAGCCAAGTCGCCACGAGCGTCGTCTTGCCGTAGCCTGTTGGCGCCAGGACCAGCGTTAGTGGCCGCTCCCGTCGTTTTTCCAGTCGCTCCAGCAAGCGGGGACGGGGGATCAGATCCCCGCTGATGCGGGGCCGATATAGCTTGGTGCGGATGACCGGTGGGATCTCTGTATCGGTTGCCATTTACCCGGCACACGGAATTTCTTTGGGGACAAAGACAACCTGTTGGCCGCTGCAAAGAGCGGACTCAACAGGTGTTCTCTGCGGACCGGGGATGCAAGGCTCCCCGGCCTCTGTGTACTTGGCTAGAGTACCCCCGGGGCGACTCGAACGCCCGCGCACGGCTCCGGAGGCCGCCGCTCTATCCACTGAGCTACGGGGGCCTGACAGGGGACATTGTAGCACAAAGCGGGCGGTTTGGCAAACGCACCAAGTCCGATGTACGAAGCGGGCATCTGCTTCGGGTTTTGCTCCCCCACCCCACTCGTGGTACAATATCGCATATGGATTTTGAACAAGCCGAGCGTCGTTTCCGGGAATTGCAGTCACTGCACAAAGGCGGCGAACTGGATACGGCGACCTTTCGCGTCGAAGTAGCCAAACTGTTGCTGCGAGACGAGGAAGGCGCGTTCTGGATGCTGGACGCCGACGATGGTCGGTGGTACTGCAACCGAGGCGACGGCTGGCGGGCCGATGACCCCCACCTGCGCCCCGTTGTCCATGCCGCCCATACTCGGCGGCGAAGGCGATGGGTCGGGCGACCGGTGGCCTTGGCCATGGTCCTGGTCATTGCCGTCGGGATCGTAGGGATTTTGGCCTGGCTGCGCTGGCCACCGGGGCTGTGGCCTCCCGTTGCGGCATTGCCCACGCCGCCTTTCCCCCTGCAGGTGACCATCGTTTCCCCCGCCGACGGGAGCCAAGTGCCGCTGGGGCAGGAGATCGGCATTGAGGCTATGTTGGGGGGCGGGGTGAACCTTTGGCGGGCGGCATCGGTGGAGCTATACGTGGATGATCGGCTGGTGGACAGCCGTCCTTTATCCCCCGACCTGCAACCCGGTCAGGCGTCGTTGCCCCTTTCGCTGCCCTGGCGGCCTCAGGTGGCCGGGGAACACTCCTTGCGGGTGGTCGTCCGCTCAATCATGGGGCGCGTTTTGGGAGCAACGGCCATCACCCTGCAGGCGACCCCGGCCCGAAGTGCGCCGCCTTGCACTCCCGATGCAACCTTTTTGGCCGATGTCACCATTCCGCCCGGCACGGCCTTTGCCCCCGGCGCACGCCTGGAAAAGGTGTGGCAGGTGAGCAACAGCGGGACATGCGCTTGGGGGACGGGGTATGAGTTGGTTCTGGTTGAAGGGGAGCAGTTGGGTGCACCCGGTGCCGTGCCCGCGCCCCCTTGCGCAGCAGGGGCCTCCGTGGACCTGGCCGTGACCTTTTGGGCGCCGGTGCAGGCCGGTCGCTACGTCAGCGTCTGGCAGTTACAGGCACCTGATGGGACCTTTTTCGGCCCTCCTTTGACACTGGATATTGTGGTGGAAGCCCAAGCCCGACGCAGCCGTCCACCTGCCGCGCCTACCGACCTCCGGGCCGTGTTGACCGAGACGGGAGACGCCGTGCGCTTGACTTGGACCGACCGTTCCGACGACGAAGATGCCTTCCGCATCTACCGCCAAGACGTAGCGGCCAGCATCGGTCTGGCCCCGGCCGACGCCCAAACCTTTGTGGACGGCAACGTTGCCTGTGGCAACACTTACCGCTATACCGTCGTGGCCTTTAACGCCGCCGGTGCATCCGACATGAGCGAGATGGCCGAGATCACGTTGCCGCCCTGTGCGCCTGTGGACGCTTTGCCGGTCATCACTTTGACGGTGACGCCAACCCAAGCTGCCGCCGGGGAGGTTCTGACCGTCACCTTCCGGGCCGGTGATGACCAGCAGATAGCCCAGGTCCACATCCGAGGGGAGGAGACGGGCGACCCCATTCTGGACACGGGGCGGGTGTTCACCTGCCGGGAGGCGAAATGCCGTGGCTCATGGGTCATCACCCTGCCCAGGGGAAAGGATGATGCCCTGACGCTGATCGCCACCGCCCGCGACGCGACAGGCCAAGAATCGGAGCCGGTGCGGGTGCGGGTGCGCATCCTGCAGCCGGATCGGCCTACTGCCGAACCGTACCGCTAGGCGTGTCTGCTCCACGCCGCTACAGGGGTACGATACCCATCATCGGGAGAAGACGAATGCTCAAACGCTGGCAATTTTGGTTGGGCCTGGGCATCAGCGCGGCCTTTTTGTATTTTGCCCTCCAGGGGCTTGAACTGGGTCTGGTGTGGTTTCATATCCGCCGTGCCCGCTATTGGTGGTTGCTACCGGGAGTAGCCATCTATTTCTTTGGCGTCTGGGCCAGAACCTGGCGCTGGCACTATATGCTCCGCGCTCTCAAGCCGATCCCGCTGCGGAGATTGTTCCCCATCGTTTGCATCGGTTACATGGGCAACAACATCTATCCGGCCCGCATCGGCGAGCTGCTGCGGGCCTATGTACTCAAACGGGAAGAGGAGGTCAGCATCAGCGCGAGTCTGGCAACGATCCTGGTTGAGCGCATCTTTGACGGCGTGACGATGCTGCTCTTTGTGTTCATCGGCTTGCCTTTGGCTCCCCATGTGCCCGCCGATTGGCGCACCTTTGTTATCTTTTTCAGTCTGCTCTTTTTCGGTGCGCTGGCCGTCTTTTTCGTCATTGCTGCGTCTCCCCGCCGTGCCCAGGCGGTCTACAACTGGGGGATAGATCACTTGGTCCCGGTCCGCTTCCGCGAGCCACTGCGCGGCATTGCCGACCGTTTCCTGGGGGGGCTGTATTTCCTGCGAAGCGGGCGCGATGTGGCCATGATCTTTATCACGTCGCTGGTAGTCTGGTTGGCCGAAACGGGCAAGTATTGGTTCGTGATGCACGCCTTTGATTTTGAAGTTTCCTTCTTTGTTCTGATGCTGATGAACGGTGTCGTCAACCTGTTCACCACCATCCCCTCTGCGCCGGGGTACATCGGCACTTTTGACACACCGGGAATCAAAATCCTTTCCGCCTTCGGCGTGGACCCGGAGATCGCCGGGGCGTATACGTTGGTGCTCCACGCAGCCTTGTGGCTGCCCATCACCGCCCTGGGAGGCTATTATGCCTGGCGCAGCTTGAGCTGGTCCGAACTCGGCCAAGCCTCCCAGGTGTTGCGGGCGGAAGAACCCCACCCGCCCCAAGAGGGATAGCAGGCCCGGACGTTTACCGTTCCGGGCAGGGGCAGCCTTGCCGCAGAGACGCCGAGGGCGCGGGGGAAACGGCGCAAACTCCCGTCACGCGGCGGTCTCTGCGGCAGAGGCCGGTATATGGGTTTGCCCCAAAAGCATCGTGCCGATCAGCCGACGATGCTGTACTCATACTGCCCGCGCACCGGCTCACCTTCGGCGAAGCGGTCATAGCGGAACAGGTGGTGATCAAAGGTCGGCTCGGAGACACCCTGGATTAGGTCGGCGACCATGAGACCCACCGCCGGCCCCAGTTTGAACCCGTGGCCGCTGAACCCGGCGCAGACATACAGGCCGCTGCCCGGCGGCACCTCATCCACTACCGGATGCCAATCGGGTGTAATGCCGTAAAGGGAGGCATAACCGCCGGTGCTCTCCCCATCCTCCAGGGCAGGGTAGCGGCGGATCAACCGTTCTCCGATGTCAAACACAAAGTCGGAATCCACCCCCTTGTTGTAATGGTCCGGGTTGACGATGGCCCGCGCCTCGGCAGGGTCTATCAGGCCGGTGAGGGTCAGGCCGCCCGTCTCCGGCCGAAAGTAGGTGGCATGGATAAAATCACCCACGACGGGGTGTTCGGCCTCATGGCCCGGCGGGCGACGGAAGAAGGCCACCTGCACCCGGCAAGCATGGATGGGCAAGCCTATCCCGGCCAGGCTACCCACCCGCGCCCCCCAGGAACCGGCAGCGTTGAGCACACAGGGAGCATCCAGAAGGGTCCCTTGGGCGGTTTCCACACCCACGACGCGGTGGTTGACCAAGCGAATGCCGGTGACAAGGGTCTCTTGCATCACCTGCACGCCCAGCCGCCGGGCAGCTTGGGCATAGGACGTGACCGTCAAGTAGGGATCGGCGTAACCGCTATCCGGTTCATAGCAGGCGGCCACCAGGTCCTCCGTGTGGAGGCCGGGCATCAGCTCCCGCAGCGCTTCGGGGGAAATGCGCTCGGTGCGGATGCCCACGCGCCGCTGCAGGGCCATGTTGGCTTCCAAGCCCTCTTGATCCTCGGCGGCGACCAGGACGACGAATCCCACCGGACGAAAACCGCATTCCCCGCCCACGATCTCGGCAAAATTCTGAAAGATGCCCAGGCTATAGTGGGCCATGCGGGCCGTCAGTTCGTTGGAATAGTGCTGGCGAATGATGGCCGAGGACTCACCGCTTGGCCCCGCACCGATGGTTCCTTTATCCAACAAGGCGACCTTCAAGCCCCGCCGGGCCAGCTCAAAAGCACTGCAACAGCCCATGATCCCGGCCCCGATGATGATGACGTCAAACGTTTCTGCCATTTCGCTCCTCCGGAAGGTTGATTATTCCAGCGGGCCAACCGCTTCTTCCACTGCTTCCAGGATCTCACACGATTGGACCAACGCTTTCATCGTGTTGTGATCGTCGTAAAGGGGACGGTCTTCGTCAAGAAACTCAACGTGGCGGCGGATCACCCGATGGGCGGCTTGCACCCCTTTGCCCGGCGTGAAATCGCGCAGGTCCAGGGCTTGGGCCGCACCCATGAACTCAATCCCCAGCACGCCGTAGGCGTTATCCAAGATCTGGTGGTTTTTAAGGGCCGTATTCATCCCCATTGAGACAAAGTCTTCCTGGTCGGCAGCAGCAGGGATGGACTGGATGCTGGCCGGCATGGAAAGGATGCGCTGTTCTACGATGAGCATGTCGGCGGTGTACTGGCTGAGCATCATGCCCGACATCATACCCGCCCCCCGCGTCAGGAAGGGCGGCAGGCCCACGCTCAAGGCGGGATTGGTCAGCCGGTTGAAACGCCGTTCCGAAAGGACACAAACCATCGTGATTGCTGCTCCGGCCATGTCCATCGGCAGGCTGACCGGCGTGCCCTGAAAGTTGGCCCCCGTCAGGGTCAGCTTGTATTCGGGGAAGAAGATGGGGTTGTCTCCGACGCCGTTCAGCTCAATCTCCACTTGACTCTGGGCGTAATCCAGGGCGTCGTGGGCGGCGCCGATCACCTGGGGCGAGGAGCGCATTGAGTAGGCATCCTGCACCCTGACCTTGAACTTGCCCGTGACCAGGTCGCTGCCGGCGATGAGCTTATTCAGGTTGCGGGCGGTACGGATGGCGCCGGGGAAGCCTCGTGCTTCGTGCAGGCGCACGTCGTAGGGTTTCATGTTGGCATACAGGGCTTCCAGCGTCATGGCACAGGCGATCTCGGCTTGTTTGAGCCAGCGTTGCATGTCGTAAAGCTGAATTGCACTCATGGCCGTCAGCAGGTTGGAGCCGTTGATGGTCGCCAAGCCGTCGCGGGCCTGAAGGCCGGGGATGGGAATCCCCGCCCGCTCCATTGCCACACGGCCGGGCAACCGCTCGCCTCGGTAGAACGCTTCCCCCTCGCCCATCATCAGCAAGGCGATCTGGGACATAGGGGCCAGGTCACCGCTGGCCCCCACCGAACCCTTTTGGCAAACGACAGGGGTGACTCCCTTGTTCAGCATCTCAACCAGGGTGAGGGTGATCTCCGGGCGACAGCCCGATTTGCCGTGGGCATGGACGTTGATCCGC
>Ga0256914_1000837_pt1 | contig 29684 bp, 32 predicted proteins | sample HulkmetaG_FD_191571 | JGI IMG/M metagenome (GOLD analysis project Ga0256914, IMG submission 191571) | Hydrothermal chimney microbial communities from Main Endeavour vent field at the Juan de Fuca Ridge, Pacific Ocean - Hulk | ecosystem: Environmental > Aquatic > Marine > Hydrothermal vents ... | reverse complement strand
CTGTCTTTCTCCTTTCTCACTATTACTGGTTTACTCGGTGCTGTCGGTAGCCTGAGTTCCTGTGGTAGCGACTTGAACTTCTCGAGGACATCCATAATTTCCGATGGTTCTGCCCCGTTGGATGTTTTTACATATACTACCTCCATATGTCCGTCAAGAACCGGCACTCTAGTCGTTGTTACTGCTATAGGAAGGTTTAGTGGCTCTACTTTTCCTTTCTTGGAGAGCTTCCCCAGTATCTTCCTAGTTTCAGTCATTACCTTTACTTCCTCTTTCTCTATGTACGGTATTATGTTATCGGTTATTAGATATGCTGGCACGCCTCGCAGACCGGCACCGCTTATTGCCTGCATTGTAGTGACCATTAGTTGCTCTATGCCATACTCGTTAAGTATCGGGGCTAAGCTAAGCGTGAGTATTGCCGTCGTGCAGTTGGGGTTCTTAAGTATGTAGCCCTTCCACGCCCTCCTTCTTCTCTGCACCCTCAACAGGGTGATATGATCGTGGTTAACCTCAGGGTTTAGGAGGGGTATGTCGGGCTCCATGCGCAGGGGACTGGCATTTGACACTACCGTGAAGCCCCGCCTAGCTAAGCTGACCTCAACCGGTTCCGCAATGCTACTAGGTAGTGCTGAGAACACTATTTCAATATCATCAGGCACGTCGTATACGCTACCAATCACTAGGTTAGCTACACTCTCAGGTATCTCCTTGCTTAGAACCCAATTCACCGCGTCAGCGTACTTGAGCCCTACACTCCTCTCCGATGCCGCAACGTACTCCACCTCGAACCAAGGGTGCTTACTCAGTATCTCTATGAAGCGTTGACCTACTAGGCCCGTCGCGCCTAGAACCGCAACTGGGATCTTATCCATTCCCAATCACCTCCTCATAAAGACTCCTAACAATCTCACCAATAACGTCGCTCTCAGCTACTAGCGTTATGCTTGAGTCCCCAATGTACCAAAGCATTAGCTTAGCCCTATCGTTAATAGCTCGGGAAAGCACATCGCGAAGTATCCCCATGTTACGCAGTCCCTCGCCAACAACGACAACTGCTGAGACGTCACTCATCACGTCCACGTTCCTCACGAAACCATCTTTAAGTCCTTTCAGCGCAGAAACGAGGTTGTCAGCATCCTTACCCTTCACCACTAACGTTATGGAGACCTCGGAGACCGGTTGAGCTATGCCGACAATATTAACACCCGAGGCGGAAGCAGCCCGCATAATTTCAGCTGCTGTCCCTAAACGCCCAACCATGCTAGCACCTTCAACACTCACTAAGGCCAGGTCAGTGAGCGCCACCACCGCCTTAAGTGGGGGCGGCCCACCCACATCATCTATGACGGTACCACCATCGGGCTCATCTATAGAGGTAACCCTCACACGTATCCCCGTGCCCAGAAGAGGTTCGAACGTTCGCGGGTGAAACTTCTTAGCCCCTAGGTAAGCTAGTTCCATGGCCTCCTTAAATGATAACTTACTAACGACCCGTGCGTCATCAACGAATCTGGGGTCGGCAGCCAGTATACCTGGTACGTTCGTATATAGCCTAACCTCCTCCGCACCTAAATACCTAGCAAGCAGTGTTGCTGTGTAGTCACTACCTCCCCTACCTAACGTTGTTATGGCACCGTCTAGGGTACCACCGATGAATCCCGTAACCACAGGTATCTTACCAGCCCTAAGAAGTGGCAGTATTTTCGCCCTTGAGAGTCTCGAGGATATCTCGTGAATCGGTCTAGCCTCACCGAAGTTATCGTCAGTAACGATCCCGGCGTCGAAACCTGAAAGAGGTTCGCACGGAACTCCCTTAGAGGATAAGGCGGCGCACATTACTATCGATGATAGCCTCTCACCGAACGATAGTATGTAGTCCTTAACCTTAGGGGATACTTCCCCAAGTACACCAATTGCCCACGCAACACGCTCTAACTCAGTCATGAGTTCCTTAAAGGCCTCATGGAACTCCTCCTTACACCCCCCATTGCAGGCATCCTTTAACGCAAGCTCATACTTCTCCTTAATCCAGCTTAGTATTGCTCTGTACTGCACGGGGTGGCTTATCAGCTTGATGAGGGAGTTAGTTACGTTCTTCATTGCTGAAACCACAACTACTGTCCCTGCACCCTGCTCGGTGAGGTTCTTGATGTGGTCAGCTATTCGCGAGTAGTCTGATCCGTTAGACAGTATTGACCCTCCGAACTTCGTGATTATTATTTTCTCCACGCTTAATCCCCTCCACCCCAAACTTTGTGCACGGAAAGTAGGAGGTCGCTTAAAAGCGTTAGGGCCGTGACCCTGCGCCCAGCGCCTGGTCCCATCAGCAGTATCTCGGACTCGTCGAGGGTCCTTATCTTAACGCAGTTCTGCACGCCCTTCACTTGAGCCATTACGTCCTCCTCACTAAGCATGACTAGCTTCACCCTAGGAACTTCATTCCTAAGGAGTACCGCAACGTACTTCACTTTCAGCCCTTTCGACCTAGCATCCTTGATGATTTCCTCAACACCCTCATCGATTTTATCCTCAATAATCACGTCATTGATGGAGATCGGCTTCATGCTTAGCGAGTATAGTATTGATGCCTTCGCCGCTAGGTCAATGCCCTCTAGGTCGGTGGCGTAGTTGGGTTCGGCGTATCCCTCAATCACAGCCTTCTCCACAGCCTCCTTGATTTTTAGACCATCCTCGATTAACCCTAGCACGTAGTTCGTGGTACCATTCAGTATGCCCACCAAGGAGCTAATTTCCCTGCCCCTCAAGCCATACATTATGAAATCCACTAACGGTGTGCCAGCCATAACGCATGCCTTGAAGAAAATCCTACGTCCAAGGGAAGCTGCCTTCTTCATGAAGTACTCATATCTCAACGCGAGTGGCGCCTTATTAGCTAGCACAACGTCAGCGCCACTCTCCAACGCAACATCAACATTTTCTAAGGCAGGAGCGTTGACATCATAAACACTCGGGGTAACCTCAACAACGACTTCAGGTTTCACCCTCTCTACGGCACTGCAGGCTGATTCACCCCGCGCACCACCTTTCAGCGATGAAACAGCCCCTCTCGGAACGCTAAGAGCTTTCTCAAGGAGATCCCTACGTATTGTAGGGGTACCGTAAAGCACGCCTTTGGAGTCAGCTATGAACACCATACTGAACCTTACCCCGAATCTCTCAGCTATGATATGCTCACGGACTAGTAATTGGTGGACGAACTCCCGCCCAACATTCCCGAAACCTATCAATCCAACCCTAACTTCACGCATAGCGCAGCACCTCCTTAATCAAGACGCTCGGGTCTGCCAGCAACCTGAGTTATTACAACCTGCGCCTTTACACCACATGATGAGTAAACTTTCTCCAGCGCCTTAGCCACGGTCTCCGCGCTACACTCGTCAACTAGAGCTATTGTCGAGGGTCCTGCACCACTTAACGTGAATCCATAGGCACCCGCCTTTATAGCGGCTTCCATGGCTTCAGCATAGCACGGCACATGAGGCGACCTCGCCTTAGTCACTATCACGTCATTACTCATCCCATACCCCGCGAGCTTAAGATCCCCCGTTAGTAGGCCTGCCAGCAGGGTTGCTAGGTACGAGCTGTTTTCTACATGAACACCTAAGGGTATCTCATCAGGTATTAGGGAGCGCATCAACTTCGTTTTCGAGTGGTGCGTACGTACCTCCGGAACCGCGACGACGAACGTTGCACTCACCTTAGTGCTCCATACCTTAATGCCTGCTTTCGACTTACTGACGATTGCGAGTCCACCAAGTAAGCTGGCGGCGACGTTATCGTAGTGTGGGGTTCCGGCGGAAGCAACCTCACCCTCACCTGCTAGCAGCACCTTCTCCTCATCCCTCAGTCCAAGATCCAGTATGTCATCAAGTGCATGTACAACTAGGGCAGCGGAGGCACCACTGCTTCCTAAGCCCTTCCCTGGAGGCACCCCCTTCCATATCAGTATGTTCACGTCAACATCACCACGGTACCTCCTTAGGAGCGCGAGTGCTGCTCGCTTGGCAACGCAGTCTCCTGTGAAGCTACTTACTTGGTTGCTGTAAGGACCGACATACCTTACTCTGACTTTTCCCTCACCATTCATGTTCACACGCACCTCCGCCTCGTCGTAGAATGCCTGCAATGCTATCCCAAGCACGTCGAATCCCGGACCTAGGTTTGCGGTACTGGAGTATGCCCTGTACTTACCGACCCTCATCTCAGCTCACCAACCCCCTTATGATCTCCACTGCCTCAGAGGGACTTCTAGCGGAGAACACGCGTGATTCGTGGGACGCGGCTACCTCAGGATCCTTTAGGGCGTGGCCTGTCGCAATAATGACCGTCACTTCATCACGGTCTATTTCCCGCGACTTAAGTAGTTCCCTTAAACCTGCTAGTGGGGCTGCGCTAGCTGGCTCGACACCTATACCCTCAAGCCTTGCCAGGGTGGATTGAGCATCCAGTATTTCATCGTCACTTACCGCAATTATCGCGCCGCCTGATTCCTTAACGGCTTTGAGAGCCTTAACCCAGTTTATGGGTTTACCTATCCTTATTGCTGTAGCTATGGTTTCTGGCGACTCCACCGGGGTTAACGTTGACTCACCCGCACTCCAGGCCCTAGCCAGTGGCGCGGCCCCTTCAGCCTGAACACCATACATCCTTGGGAGGGTATCTATAACGCCCCCTTCCTTGAGTTCCTTGAAGCCCTTCCAGATCGCCGATATGTTACCGGCGTTCCCTACGGGTACCACCACGGCGTCAGGAACTCTCCCGAGCTGGTCGTATATCTCATATGCTATCGTCTTCTGACCCTCCAGGCGCCAAGGATTGAACGAGTTCAGCGGGTACAGTTCCTTACTCTCTAATGAAGCGTTAATCACTGCCTTAAGTGCGTCATCGAACGATCCCTCAACCTCGATAACCACTGCACCATGGAGTATTGCCTGCGACAGTTTGCCCCGGGCAACCTTTCCCTTAGGTAACACAACAACGCACTTCATGGAGGCCCTGGCCGCGTACGCCGCAGCTGAAGCTGAGGTATTTCCCGTGCTCGCAACCATGATTCCCTTGAAGCCTAGATATCTCGCTAGGGTTACTCCCACGGTCATTCCTCTATCCTTAAAGGATCCTGTGGGGTTGAGCCCCTCGAATTTAATGAATAGCTCCTTCATACCTAGGTCATCACATACCCTCCTTGACTTTATCAGTGGGGTTCCACCCTCATTTAACGATATTATCTCCGCCTCGTCCGGTACCGGTATTAGGGACCTATACTTCCAAACACCCAAGCTTCCAAGCATCGTTCCCCAGTCTACACTTCTATGGAAGGTTAATTCAACGCCTAGCGGAAGCCCACAGTGCGGACATAGAAAGGACGTATAGGACGGATGTAACGATTTCCCACACATAGGACATACTAACTTGACGCTATAAGGGCGGGATCCACTTATAGTGAGCCTGTTTCCACCGGCATCACCCTACATTCCTTGCTTAGTTTGAGTAATATGTCAAGGCAATATAAGCTTTTTGCATCCTATATAGATATTGTCAATAACGTAGGATTACTTCAGCGTTCCTTGAAGAACGTTATTTATTAAATATCCTTAAACTGCGGAATATTACTTAAAGCGAGTATCGATCTTAAAAGTGCCTCCTATGGTTTTAAGTAGTTATGTTGGTACAGAAAAATTAGCTTAATTGCGTTATATTGATAAAAATTATTTAGCACTCTTCCTTAATACTACGTACATTATTACGCCTACTATAACTATCGCTACTATTCCTACGCCTATGACTACTGCGGGAGAGAGTGGCTGCCCCGACGGGGTCTGAGGTTGTACCGTTGTTGGCGAGGTGCTAGACGATGTTAATGTGGTGCTGGTCGTTGTTGATGTTGTTGATGTTGATGTGGTGCTTGTGGTGGTTGCCGTGGTTGTTGTAGTGGTCGTTGTACTTGTGCTTATCGTGGTGCTTGAAGTTGTGGGCACCGATGAACTCGTTGTTGTAGGGGAGGATGTTGCAGTACTGCTCGTAGTGGTGGTTGTTGTGAATGTTGTTACTTCGCCGTTGGCATATTTAAATATCTTAAATGTTGTATGGTTTGCGAAGTCTATTGCTGTTATGTTTAGTAATGCGTTACTGGTTAGTCCCTTAATCCAGAAGTTTAGCACGACGGAACCTGTGGAGAGTGACGTTGGTGTGTTAATGTCATATACTTGAGCTTCTTTCCAGCTTTTTCCGCCGTCAGTACTGTAGTATACCTTGACGTCTTTCACTCCCCAGCCCTTGTCGGTGACGCTGACTACTCCTTCAAACCATGTTGGGTCTTTCTTTGATTGGGTAATTGTTACCTTGTCGCTTATCTGCGGTTTATCGTTATCTGGGGTTGCGGCTACGGTGTACTGAACTACGCTGTTTGGTGTTAGGTTGACGTTGAGTATTCTGAGGTAGTAGTAATTGCTAGTCTCTATTACCTCTACCTTCGGTGGCTTGGGTATGATTTTGTATTTGCTTATTGGTATGTCCTTAGGTAGCTTGAATTCTATGAATATATTACTGAACGTCTCGTTGAGGTGATTTATCGCCTTGAAGCTTACTGCATGGTGTTTTCCGTCATTGCTTGGGCTGTAATAGTAGTCTATCAGCCCTAGGATATATGGTACCGTTCCTTCACCACTGTCTATGGGTATACTGTTGGGATACTTGTTTAGCGGGGCTCCTGGCGGGTACGTTAGGGTATTGGCGGTGAATGATCCGTTAGCGTAGACCGTTATTAGCCTGAATCCTCTTTTATCCTTCTCACGAACGTCAAAGGGTACGCCAGACATGGTTATGAAGTAATATTTTGTCCCGTTGTATACCACGACGTTATTTATGTCCGTATGGGTATGTGCTGTGAAGACTAGGTGGACGCCATACTTCAGGATTATGCTGAATAGTTTCTTTGCCTCCTTAGGATGGTTAGTCCAGGAGCCGTAGATGTAGCCTTTCTTAAGGAGGTTGTCGAAGTCATCTATTGAGTTAACCTTAATTTCAGCTATTTTTTCATCCCTTATCTTATAGCCGAAGAGCGGGTGATGGAATATCATTATCTTGACCTTGTCCGGGTTATTCTTCAGTATGTTCTCCGCCCATTGGAGTTGTGACATCGGTACCCAACCGTCCATCCCCGAATCTAATGCTAATATTAGGAACTTCCCTATCGTTACGCTATAGTTTCTGTAGCCCATTATGTTACTCCACGTTACGGCCTCATTCGCTTTCTCATACTCGTGATTACCTATTATGGCGTATGACGGTATCTGAAGTGATAGCCATCCTTGCAGGAAGTACAGCCATGCCGACATCATCGTAGGTCTGTCAACTTCGTCTCCATCGAAGAAGAACGCGTCCGGATGAATTAAGTTGGCTTCAGCAACCATTTCAAACCAGTATGGCTTCCCAGCAGGCGTTTTAGTATCTCCTGTTACTATGATCTTCAGCTTCTCCGGCTCCTTCTCAAGGACCCAGACCGCGTGCGGCATTACTATGTTGTAGCTCTTACCTCCCGCACTGAACTTCAACGTGAAGTCATAAAGACCCGGCTTCACGTCTTCAGAGACTATGAACTTCAAGATCCATGCCTTCCACTTCGCACTGTATGATGGATCGCTACTCATCTTTAACGCGTAGCTCCCGTAGTACGGGTTCGATATCGTTAGGCTGACGTCGGACGGCTTGACGTTCTCCGGCAACACCACTCTAACCTCCAAGGCCTTCCCTATAACTACCGGTTCCGGGTACGCTAGCGTAGGGTACTTCACTATCTTTGCATAGTACTGCACCACAGAGGCTGCTGTGTTACATGCTGGAATTACGGAGGCGAGCAAGGCAAGTAGGACTAACAAGGTTAATGCTTTAACCGCCTTCAAACTTACCCCTCAATCACCTTACCCTACAATATACTATATTAATTTAACGTGGCGCTCCCCTGGATCTATGCATAAGGTTAAATGACTATAATTTAATGGAATGATAGGATATGTGGATGGCATGTGAAAAAAATTAAAATTGATTTACTTCTTTGCCTTGAAACCTATTATCGCACCTATTATTAGACCTATTATTATGCCTACTATTAGGAACACATACTGCCTTGTGTTAAGGCTTGAGACTTCGCTGTTAAGATTGCTGATTTGATTCTGTAGGTTCTTAATCTGATCTTCATACTGTGATACTTTACTCTGCAGGCTCTGTACCTGACTCTTGTATTGTTCGGCCTCCTTCTGGTACTGATCCTTTTCATTCTTAACCTGATTTAGCTGGTTTTGAAGACTCTTAATCTGATCCTCGTACTGTGATACTTTACTCTGCAGGCTCTTTAGCTGCGTCTGCAGGCTTTGCACCTCGTTCTGGAGATTAATTAATTCCTTGCCTACCGTCGGTATTCTCTCCCCTAGTAGCCCAACACCCCAGAGGATCACGTTCTTCACAAAGGTCCTGCCACTTAGCTTATACCCGTGGTATTCATCTCGGTACATGCCCGTGTAGTGGTCGTAGGGTGCGTCCCCGCTTAGGAGGACTATGTTGCCCTTGTCGTAGAATATCTCGGCAGCCATTAACACGAAGCTCTTCCTAGGCGGGTTCAGTATGTCATATGCCTTCGGATAAGGTTTAACGAACTCGTGTATCGTTGCATCCTTGCTTGTGACAGCTATCTTATAGATGTTCGGTAGTGGCGGCTTCGTGTCATTGAATAGCGGATACCACTTACCATTATATTCAACCGCTAGTGCTCCCGGACCGTGGAAGAGGACTGGGTAGTACACACCACCAGCAAGCACCGCAAGTTCTGGGCTTGGCTGAATCAATGCTGTGGGTCTGTAATCCTTTCCAGCATTTAGTGTGGGGTCAACGACCTCACAGTTGTCGTTTCTTAAGTGAGATCCGACCGCTTCAAGGATCTTGTTCGTGTTGGGTATCCTCATGTAGTCGCCGCCTTTGTAGTCGCTGTCGCCGGTCACCCATAAGGTCTTGCCGCCTTGGGCGAACCACTTCGCTATCGCCTGCGCCATTTCGTCCGTTACGTTGTACGTAGTGTCAACCTGAACGAATATTATCATCTTCGCGTCCTTGATGTCATCATAGGTGAAGTCCCCGGTAATGACTTTCCAGTTAACCTCTGTTATGTTGCTTATCATTGCCTTGAGGTAGGGATCCTCACCCATTAATCCTAGCGCTATCGCAACTACCAAGGGTTTCTGTTGTGACTCTGCATAAACTGATGCTGTTAATGCTACCGCACCTATGACTAACAGAGCTAGTATTACAAGAGCTACAAACTTACCCTTCATTGCGTACCTCACCACCACATGCATAGTGTACTTTCATAATATTTCGTATCATATTTTCGGCGGTGAGGTATATAAATCTGGCTTCGTCGATCCTTCGTCATTAATGAATAATGTAGTGGAGCTCTATGAATCCCATCATTATAAGATTTAATTTATTATAATGAAAATCTTAAATCAAGACGTCGCCAAATATAAATCAATTGGAGCCCTCTGCCTGGAATTTACCTAGGACTGCCTCCAATCACCTCTGCATGGTGAGCATTAGTATATAAACAAATCAAATAAACATCTAAACAAAAGCTACTGGTTAATGTAAAATTATATACTGCTCAGATAATTCATGTAATGGTGACATTATGTCACGTAGAACAAGGCGCGCAATCTCGCGTGCAGCATCAGCAGCCATAATAATCGTTATAATTATAGCCGTACTAGGTGGAATAGCTTGGTATTTAAGTAGCCAGAAAGCTCCAATTACAACAACAAGCACAAGTACAACGACCACTACTACGAGTTCATCGACGAGCACGAGTAGCTCCACCACCACGTCAATGCCGACAAGCACAACAACAAGCACAAGTACAACGACCACTACAACAACCACGGCAACCACCACAAGCACCACATCAACATCAACAACATCAACAACGACCAGCACACCACAAGGAGGGATAGTTCTTAGAGTCCTAACTAGACACCCATCCGACATTCTTGACCAAGCTAAGGTTGAGTTCCTGAAGACAGACTTAGCAAAGAAATATCATATTGTGGACATCATCTGGTTACCGATAGAGCCCACGCAGTGGATAGATACCATAAAGTACGCCTCACAGAGAGGTCAATCTATAGATATTGCTTGGGGTGGTGGACCCACTATGTTTAATATTCTAATGCAGGAGGGTTTGCTAGCAACAATAAACAGTAGTGACGTTATGAAGGTACTGAAGGATATTCCGAAAGAGATAGCTGGCTCAACAATGATTAAGACTGACAAAGAGGGTCACATAAAGTGGATTGCTGCAGCAATAGCGTCGTTTGGTTTCACGATAAATAAAGATAAACTCAAGGAATATGGCTTACCGACCCCCGAGAAGTGGGTTGACTTAGCAAGCCCTGATTTCGCAATAACGCTACCGACACCTATGGTCGGCGTAGCTGACCCCACGAAGAGCACCAGTAACACCAGGATGTATCAAATAATCCTGCAGATCTACGGGTGGAAGAAAGGTTGGGAAATAATAACTAGGATGGCTGCCAATGCGAGGATCTACGATCAGTCAGGGCTTGTGAGAGATGCCGTCATCAGAGGCGATATAGCTGTTGGAATAACCATAGATTTCTACGGATACACTGCCCAACTTCAGAATCCAAAGGAATGTCAGTACATCCTACCTAAAGACGGAACCATAGTTAACGGTGACCCAATAGCAATGCTAACAACAACCAAACATCCACTAGCCGCTCAAGCATTTATAGCTTGGGTACTGTCACCTCAGGGACAGGCGCTTTGGATGAACCCGAAGATTAATAGGATGCCCATAAACCCGAAGGTCTTCACCGAGACCCCTCAAGGTAAGTCGAGACCCGACCTAAAGGCTGCGTACGAGAGAACCCTTCACGCAACAACGATAAAGTTCAATGAGACCCTCGCTGAAGAGACGGTACATTCAATGAGGTGGTTCTACTACGCAACGCTAACACAGGCACATGACGTGCTCCAGAAGGTATGGAGGGAGATAGCACTCGCATACCTCCACGGCAAGATAAACAAGGATCAGTTAGAGAAGCTCATTGATGACCTAGCGAACCCCGATAAGTTCCAGTTCAAGGACCCCGAGACCGGGAAGACGCTGACATTCACCATGGAGGTTGCTAAGATGCTTAATGATAAGATATTCAAGAACGTGGACTACAGGAACAAATTAATTGCTGAGTGGACTAAGCTTGCTAAGGAAAGGTACCTTAACGTGGAAAAGGAACTACAAGCTTTAATAGGAGGCTGATTTTTTACTTGTATCGAGGCACGATAAATGCCACGCTTTTCTGACTTACTGAGAGGCGTGAAGCGCGAATTCGACTCCCTGACAACCACTCAGCTAATATTCGTGCTCTTTATCCTGATTTTCTTCCTGTTACTTCCCGTTTTCTCCATATTGTATAAAGCATTCATATTCCAAGGTCATCTGTCCCTCCAGCAATTCGAGCAAACATTTTCGGATCCGGACATGGTGAAGTATCCCCCGAACCTTCAGTTCTTTAAGATAATGCATAGGTATAGGTTTGAGGTACTGCCTAACGGATCACGCGTGCTTGTTCCGTTGACAACGTTAGTCATAGGTGCTGAGGGACCTGATTTCGGCTATATATTCAACTCGATATTCGTGTCGACATGCGTAATGGTTTTCGCATCCATTATAGGAACGATTGCGGCATTCATCATGGCCCGGTACGATTTCCCAGGAAAGAATGTCTTCAGAGTACTCCTTTTCATCCCACTCTTAGCTACTCCCTTTGTGAACGCCTATGTCATAGGCAAGGTTTTAGGGGAGGGTGGATTACTAAATTATATATTACGTCACGTCCTTCATGCACCCTTCACCGTAGTGATTTCAGGATTGCCTGCTGTCATACTTATACAGACGCTAAGCTTCTTCCCAATAGTTTACATGAATGTCCTCTCAAGCATAATTAACATAGACCCATCACTGGAGGAGCAGGCAGAGAACCTTGGGGCGCATGGTTTCAAGCTATTCAGAACGATAACCTTCCCGCTATCTCTTCCTGGCTTGGCGGCTGGCGCGACGTTAGTGTTCGTGTTCAGCATGGAGGACCTTGGGGCTCCCATAGGTTTAGCTGGCGCGTTCGGAGACGGGCTCCACAATAAGTTGATGTCCTTCTATGTTTACACGCAATTCCAGCAAGCATTTAGCTTGGAGCAGGTTTCACCATCAGCGTACGTAGTCGCATTAATAATGCTGACAATTGCTGTCGTCGCGTTCATGATTATAAAGAAGTATGTATCACTCAGGCAGTACGCAATGCTTGCGAAGGGAGGTAGATGGAGTCCTAGAGTCAGGAGGCTTGGACCGCTGGGCTTGCTGGCTGTTTACATCTTCATGATACCCTTAGTAATTATTTCTTGCTTCCCACAGATAGGTGTGGTTGTCTTAGCACTAACTAATTGGGCAACGAGTGGGGCCATACCAACGTCCTTCACTCTAGAGTACATGCAGGCCTTAGTAACTAAGCCGGACGTCGTCACAGCCATACGGAATAGCGTCACTTACGCCGGCCTGGCAATTATGATAACGATAATCTTAGGAACCAGCGCAGCCTACATAGTAATTAGGAGGAAGATACCTGGGAGGGATATCATAGACGTAATGACCACCATACCTATAGTTATACCGGGAATTATCGTTGCCGTGGGTTACCTAATCTTCTTCGGCTCAATATTCTTCAAGACCTTCATGGATCCCTTCATAAACCCAGGGGCTCTCCTAGTCTTCACGTACACCGTGAGGAGGTCGCCGTTCCTTACCAGATCCGTCGTGGCGGGTCTCCAGCAAACACACGTGAGCTTGGAGGAGGCAGCAATGAACTTAGGTGCTAGTAGGGTTAAGACATTCTTCTCCATCGTGATACCGTTGATCTCCGCTAACGTGATTGGAGGAGCGATACTTTCCTTCGTGTACATGATGAATGAAGTCAGCACCTCACTGCTCCTCGGCGCACACAACCCTGCACAGGGACCGATAACGTTCCTCATGTCGCAGGTCATATATAGTACCGGTACCGTGGGGGCTGTGAGTATAGCTGCCGCGCTAGGCGTGTTACTGATGGCACTGCAGATAACTGCTATTAGCCTGTCCAACTACATACTTAAGCAGAGGGTGGCTTTCCTGGGTGTGTAATCATGGTTACCGTAAGGTTAGATAATGTTGTGAAAACCTTCGGGAAGGTTGTGGCCGTTGACCACGTAACCCTAACAATAAATCACGGCGAATTCTTCTCCTTCCTAGGGCCCTCCGGGTGTGGTAAGACAACCACGTTAAGAGTCATAGCTGGTCTCGAATGGTGTGATAGCGGTAGGATATTCTTCGATGACCAAGACGTGACTGACCTCCCACCATACAAAAGGAATACCGGGATGGTTTTCCAGAATTACGCACTATGGCCTCACATGACGGTGTTTGATAACATCGCGTACGGGCTTAAGATAAGGAAGCTGCCTAAGGACGAGATCCGGAGACGCGTTAAGGAGGTCCTAGAACTCGTTAAGCTGAGCGGTATGGAGGACCGTTATCCCACACAACTCTCCGGCGGACAACAACAGAGGGTCGCATTGGCTAGGGCACTAGTGGTTGAGCCTAGGGTTCTCCTCCTCGACGAGCCGCTGAGTAACCTAGATGCGAAGCTCAGGATAGAGATGAGGGAGGAGATCAAGAAGATTCAGAAGAAGCTAGGTATAACCGCGATATACGTCACGCACGACCAAGAGGAAGCCATGGTGATCTCCGACAGGATAGCTGTGCTAAATCAAGGAAAAGTGATGCAGGTCGGCACGCCACAAGAGCTTTACCGGAGGCCACGTAATCTCTTCGTAGCTACGTTCCTCGGCAGGTACACGATATTTCGCGGGAAGGTTACTGAGGTTGATCCTTCCCGCGTAGTCACGGTGAAGGCAGGATCCTTAATCATTAAGGGCATGCCTCCAGTCCCTGACATTAGAGTTAGGGAGGGTGATGAGGTCGTTATAATCATCCGTCCACATTCCTTTAAGCTCACCCCGCCGGCCAAACCACACAACGTTATTGAAGGCGTCATAGATTGGGTATCGTATATAGGGCCGTACTTCGAAATACGTGTTAGGGCTTCCGGGATAGATTTCCTGTTTAACGTTGATCCAGAAACACCGGTTAGGATAGGGGAACGCATAAAGGCGTACGTGGGTGTGGAGGAAACTATGGTTTTCCCGATCTCGGCGGCTAAGGATATGGCGTACATGCAGGAACTCAAGTAACGGCGTGCCTCCTTAACGCGTCCCGTAACGCGTCAAGCCTTTTCTTACCTTCTAGTAACGCTTCGTTAGCGACGCTCACTACCTCACCTAACTTATCGTTCCCCACAACCCTCACGTCCCTGTCACGCAGGAGTATCGTGAGCCTTACCCCAGACATTAACTCAACTATGATTCCCTTCGAACTCAGTGACAGTATCCCCGAGTGCTTTAGTCCGGCCTCACGCGCAATCTCCAGCACCTCCACAGCCTCATCAAGGTCCAGTGTCGAGACGTGGATTATGGGTCCCGTGACGACTAACCATAACCGCCAAACCACTGGCCCGTCAATGATGGGCCTTACCTCCTCAACGCTTATCGGTGAGTGCTTCTTGAACACCACGGACGATGGATCCCTCATCCAGGGCATGGGGGAATCAACCAGCACTATCCTCCCACTACAGGAGCTTATCGTGAAGGACTTCTCCCTTTTGAAGAACATCAGCAGTATGTCCTTAACGTCAGCATCAAGGTACCCTATCTCCTCATCCTCCTGAAGCCTCTTGAGAAACTCCTCCTTCCTCCTCCTCCATATCTTCTCATTAACGATGGGCTCGACAACCATCGCCTGCATCCAGAGACCGTTAAGCAACGGAAGTATTTAACCCCCCAACATAACCTCATACGGTGTAAAGTGGATGCTGCTGAATACGATAAAACCGCTCTCGCCTGGCCAAGAGGCGGTAAAGAACGCATTACTCGGTAAGGAGTATAACATCGTAGGGATCTTTGGCCCCACCGGCGTGGGTAAGTCCCTGCTCGCGTTAGCGTATGGCATTGACGCCGTTAGGGAGGGAAAGTATAGAAGGTTAGTCATTGTCAGGCCGGTCATAGATGTGACTACCGGTGAGGAACTAACTGTGGCTAAGGCAGGCAAGCAATTCTACGAACTCTCAAAGCAATATATCATTGACGTCCTAGGGAACTTCGTAAAATGGTCCGAGATAGATGCCATGGTTAACGAGGGAAAGATAACGTTCGCGGACAGCCACTACCTGAAAGGCAGGACATTTGATGACTCCGTAGTATTTATCGACGACGCGCAAACATTAAAGATCGAATCACTCATTGAGGCACTGATCAGAGTTGGGCGCAACAGCAGATTAATAGTGGCGGCTGACCCCATATTCCAGGTATTGAGGGGGAAAGGAAAGGATGCATCCTCTGTTCTGAGAGACATACTTGCGGGCGAGCCCAAAGCCATAGTCGTTGACCTAGGGGTTAAGGACATCGTGAGGGAAGGCGCTAAAATGGGTCTTCGCCTGATGATGGAATACATGCTGCGTACTAGGAGGCTTAAGGAGAGTGAAACTAAAGTGCTTGAGGCTATAAGGGTGAGGTCTCCTGACGCCGACGTCATTACGGTTCTAGACTTACTTGACTACATGAGGAAAACCGAGATATCACCTGAGCATGTTCCAAGGTTCCTCGTCATAGTTAAGAAGGGACACATGGGGAGGTTAGTTGGGAGAAAAGGGGAGAGGATCACGGCTGTCGAGAAGGACGTTGATGCGCGGGTCAGGGGCGTTGAGCTCGACGTTGACTTAACGGAACTCATAAGGGCTGTTCACCCAATATCATGGATATGGAAGAGGGTTGAGGACGTTGACTTTAAGGGATCCTATGTCGCCATAACTATTGATGAGAACTTCTTCGGCTCCTTCATGGGGCGTAGAGGGAACTACGTGAGGTTCTTGGAGTACGTAATGCGTGAATTATTCGGAATCGGTGTGCGGGTCATCCCGGTTGAGGGGAAACGGAAGTCACGTAGGTCTAGATCCTCTTCGAAATCTTGATGTCCAGCACCACTTGGTAGTATCTGGGACCCACGCTCCTCACAACCCTACCTTCCTCAAAGTCATACGCTATGTCTAGCTTATCGAGTACCCTGCCAAACACCTTCTTCGCCTCAACCACAGCTACGTCCCTTGATGTTGCAGTAACGAATTCGTACACATGCACAACACCCTTGTCCTTGAGGGCCTCAATAGCTTGGGGTAAGCACCTCACGGAAAGCTCTGGCAATGGCATCAGGACTCTGTCCGCCATGCCCCGGTACTTCTTCACTATCTCGCATGCATCGCCCAGCACCGCCTCAACTACTCCTTCAACCTTGTTCAGCCTTATGTTCTCCACCATTAACCTATACGCTGTTGGGTTGATGTCTATGGATATCACCTTACTCGGTGCTGCGTGCTTAGCAATTATTATTGAGAATAGCCCTACGCCCGCAAACATGTTTATTACGTACTCACCTCTCCCAACCTTCTTCGCTACCCGTATGTGCTCGTAATTGAGTACTGGTGATATGTAGACCTCACGTATGTCCACCCTGAACACACATCCGTGCTCCCTATACGTGGTCTCAGACCGCTCCTCACCAGCTAGGTGCACGTACTCACGCACTCTATAGGTGCCAGCAACCGGGGTTACCGCAGCCCACACGGACTTCACGTACTTTAGTCTCCTCATTAACTCATTAGCGAGGATCCTAAGGATCTCTAAGTCAACGTCTGGGGGCTTCCTTATAACTGCTATGTCACCTATGATCTCTACCCTACCCCAGACTTTCCTGCTGACCTCGTCTCCTAGCACCTCCCTAGCTAACCGCCGAAGCAACCTCATCCCTAACCACCTTAACGGTATCCCTTACTACTCATTTATCATTAGTCCTGCAGACCGGAAACTTAATTTACGGAGGAGTGTTCAAGTCATAATAACAAATGTTAATTACGTGTAAGGAATCATTAATTAATTGGTGATATTAATGCCTACACTAAGGTCAGGCTTTGTTATAGCAGGGGCTTACGCGGACAAGTTAAGGCGAACCATGTTTGCTCAGCTACGCAATGAGATAAAGGAGAAGAAAATTAAGTCCAGTGACGTTGCGTTCCACGTTGCCCAGCTGAACAAGGTGCTCTATAGGCTCTTCGTCGATGAACTCAAGATAGATAAGGGTGACGTAGTCCGCATCACGATCGATTACGAACTGACTGATGAGGGCATTGAATGGAAGTTCGATACGTTGAGAGTCGAGGTATTCAAGAGGGTCCCGCAGGAGGAGGTTGATGCCGCCGTCAAGAAGGTCATAGGGCAGGCGACAGAAATAATGTCGGCCGCCGTAGAGTACGTCGCTGAAAAGCTAGGGGAAACCGAGGACGGGGACCAGATCTTCGTGCTGAAGCTAGGGGATAGGGTCGTCGGCGCCTTCGAGGTGCTGGCAATCGATAATGACTTCGCGTACATCAAGAAGGGCGCCGCAATCGAGCCATCACCCATAGTCATCGAGAAGATAAAGCTACAGTTAAATGGGAAGAGTATCGAGGAAGTAATCAAGGATAGTATCGAGGTCTTCACTAAGGAAGCGAAGTACGTGGAGCGTGAGGAGGCGGAGCACCTAATTAACTACATCATGTCAAGGGTAGAGAGAAGCTCCAGTGAGAAGGTCGAAGAGTAACTTAGGGTTATACGCTACCAGAAACGAAACCTTATTTTTTAGACAGGTATTCTATCACCCTATTATCGAACCTGCTCCTAGCCTTCATCACTACCTCCGAACCCACCGTGAGGGTTTCCCCAGCATCAACAAGTATATTGTCCCCAACAATCACCGTCTCTACACGTAAGTCTCCGTGGGTGACTGCCCTCACAATGTCATCAACCCTTCTTGGCGGGGGCCATCCCGGCGGTGATGACGTATCGAGCATCACGATGTTCGCGGTGGCGCCGACCTCTATGGGGCCTAGTGAATGTCCTATTAACTTGTTGTTCGTTGCTACTGCTGCATGAAGCACGTCAATTTCGCTCACGCCGGTACGTAGTGACGTGTCCCTCACCACGTCGACCATACTGTATGCTGGCCTAACACCGATCCCTAACCCTTCACCCTCACTCCAGTAACTTAAGCCGTCACCGTACCTTATCACGCTACACGTGTTGGGTACGGGACCCCTCGGGTTAATGTACACCGCGTCGACCAACCCTTCCTTTACTCTCTCGCCCTTGAGGACATATCCACGTAACCTGTACTTACTTAGTAAGTCGATGAACTCCTCGGTTGGTTCCCCGTAGGTGAGTAGGGCTGCGCGGACCTCGCTGACCTTGCCGTGCCATCTGCTCGTGAGTAAGCGAACTTCGTTTTCAGGGTTGAAGTCATCTAGGCCTGCGTTCATTGGTGGGGCTAAAGTTACGTATATTCCGGCGTCGTGAGCTGCCCTAGCAACGTTATCTAAGTATATGTCAGTGACTAGCGCCGAGGTTATCCCCCGCGTCATCATTTCCATGAACGCCATCGCCGCTAAGTAGTACACGTCGGTCCTCGTTAGGGTTGTTAGGAATTCCTTAATGTATCCCCAGTCAACGTCAGCGACCCTGTATCTGAAGGGGTAGAGTGTTACGGTGGTGAAGGCTGTTGAGAGTCCTGGCATCACTATTCTTCCGGCGCCGTTAATGAGGAGTTCAGGGTATCTTAGGTCCTCGGGCGGTTCTCCCTTCCCTACCTCCATGATCTTGCCGTCCTTGATGTACACGTACCCCCTCTCTATTACGGGGTCGTGAACCATTGATAGGGTCAATATCGTCGCTCCGTTAATTAATATCTTAACCATCCACGGTAACCCCGCACTATGACTGTTACGTTGGTAATAGTCTTTCCTTCATCAAGTGACATATCCTTGAACTCACTTCCTTGCCAGTCTCGCTATTAGCTGAGGGGTCACGTGCTTTCTCCCGATCTTGCTTAGCTCCTCGTCCCACTCAGCCAATATGCGGACAGCCTCATTTCCCACCTTAACAGCGTCCTCAACCCCCGCACCAGCCACGAACTCCTCAGTAACCCTGTTCGCTATCGCGGCACACACCGCTCCGGCCCTAGCCCCGTATATGTTGGATAGCGTGAAGAGGGTGGCTGCCTCCATCTCGAAGTTAAGGACGTTTACCTCGGCTAGATCTTTATGTATTGTTGCCCACCTCCTCGGCAAGTACCCCTTATACCCGGGCCTTCCCTGCCCTATGTAGAACGAGTCACTACTCGCTGTTAGCCCGACGTGGTACCTCACACCAAGCTCCTCAGCCGCACCAATCAACGCTAAGACAACCTCGTAACTCGCTACGGCAGGATACTCAGGGTCCACGTATATCTTGCTAGTTCCGTCGTACCTGACCGCCCCTGTACTGATTATCACGTCACCCACCCGTATCTCCTTCCTCAACGCGCCGGTCGTCCCCACACGTATGAAGGTGTCTGCCCCGACCCTTAGGAGCTCCTCTATCGCTATGGCGGCCGCGGGCCCCCCAATACCTGTTGATGTGGCGGCTATCCTTACCCCCTTGTAAGTTCCCACGTACGTTAGGTACTCTCTATGTTCGGAGAGCTTTCTGCGCTCGTCCCAGAAGCTAGCTATTATTGGGACCCTCCCCGGATCTCCTGGAAGGAGGACGTACCTAGGTATCTCACCCGGCCTCACAGATATGTGGTACTGTCTGCCGGTCTCGTCTTCTGGTGTGGATGCGGACTTAAGCTTCTTGCCCGTCCCCACGTAGAACACCATGTAATTCATGCGGGGTTACGCTTTTAACGTTGTTCAGCCGTTCTGCGTTTATTTTTTAAATTTCCTAAGGTAATGTAGTGCTGAAGAGGTGCTGAAGTGTTGGTAAGGAAAATACTGACTAAATCCTCAGTGGTTGGGCTTAACACTTACACCTCAGACGCCAAATACCTTGGGAAGGTCGTGGACTTCGGTGTTGACCTCCAGAATCCCTCGAACGTGACCCTAATAGTTGAGGGGAAAGATAAGAGATACGTTATACCCGTTTCCTATATAAAGGCTGTCGGTGACATCATAATACTCGCTGAGAATACTCCGCTGGAAGAGCTAGCTGAGAGCAAACCCTCAGCTCCTCAATCAGCACGCCCTTCAACCCCAGTAACAACCACTGCACCAACCACAACGTCCGCCCCGTCCTATGCCGTGACTCAGCAACCAGCTCAACAACCATCCACACAACCAGTGATTCCCCGATGCCCGACTTGCGGGGCTGCCTTAATATACTATCCTCAATACGGTAGATGGTACTGCCCAAGATGCCGTAAATACACTGAGGTTCCACCAGCCGTCCTTAACCGTGTTCCTAGGTGTCCTACGTGCGGTAACTACCTGTCGTATATTGAGCAGTACGGTAAATGGTACTGCTATAAGTGCGGTAAGTACGTTAATATCTAGGTTAGGTAGTACGATAATTTCCTTTTTAATACAATACACAAAATAACTTAATGTTTCGGGGATCTTAACTCCCCACAGGCGCTAACTTCTTAATTTTCCTGTAAACTGTTGACGTCGAAATCCCGAGTTCCTCAGCTATCTCCTTAGGGGACTTGCCTTTCTTATAAAGCCTAAGGATCTTACGCTCAAGCCTCTTCCCAACCCTCCTTCTTCTCTTCCTCTTCCTAGGCTCACTTCGTGTAGGGGAGACCACGGCATTACCGCTTACACGGTCGGGCTCCTTAACATTATGTGAAGTGCTCACCATACTATCTTCAGCGATACGCGTAGGTGTTTCCTCACCTGATTGAAGCAAGGAACCTTTGTGCCCAGAGTGGCTAGCGGAAATACTAGCCTGAATCACGATTCCCTCAGAGTCCCTCTCCAAAATAATCTTAATTCCTATGCCCGCAAGAACTGCCGCAACGGACCCCGCAAAGACAATGTACGGTAAGACCTCGGACAACCACTATCACCAATGCATCTCTTCGAAAGCTAAGAAGTTATAAAGGGTCACGCCCAATGGAGGCCCTAACACTACGTAACACCACCCTAAATTACATACAACAATCTGAATCAAAATGATTGAGGCACCCTAGGCACTAGAATAAAGTTTCGTAAGCAACGTCCTGCACTAGCAAGAATACTCCTTGGAATTAAGGAATAGTTAAGCACCACAGGAAATAAGACAAGAGATCTCAGGATTAAGTACAAACACCGAAGAAAGAGGAAGGCTGGGTGGTGGACCGGCCGGGACTTGAACCCGGGACCTCTCGGTTGCAAGCAATTACTAAGGGGACCTATCTACGTGATTCTACCTGAGAATTCTTCATCAGTTAACCACACACGCGAGGATTGCCTGCAGATAACTGATGGTCTGGTGAGGGAGTTCAAGAGGTGGTTAAAGCAGGATAATCCTAGGCTCAGGGAAGCTACGTTGAGGCAGTACATGTATTACATCCCCAGGCTTGTGGGTCTCGAGCTCTGCGGGAAGGAAGACGTGAGTAAGGCTTTCAAGGCTATGGGTGGGGTAAATAAATCCAGTTATGAAGCGCTCAGCCGGTTCCTTACGTTCATTGAGAAAACTAAGGACCTTGATGTGCTGGTTGCTAAGCTCAGGAAGGCAATGCCCAAGAAACCTAAGAGCAGGGCAGACACCTACGTACCGGCCGACAGTAAGGTACTCGAAGTAAGGGAAAATATCGTGAAGATGGGGAGCCAAGCCCTTAAGCTGTTCTACAATATCTTGGTCTCCACCGGTTGCAGAGGTACTGAGGCCAGATACCTTATTCTGAACATTAACAGGTTAAGGGTGGTTGAGCTATCATACGGTGCTGTCAGAGTCCACGTCGACCTCCAGAGAGGCAGTAAGAACGAGTTCGTGTTATACCTCCCTAAGGAAGTTTACCAGCAACTACTGCGTTTCAAGGGGAAGCTAAAGAACCAAGACAACATGGAGAAAGACCTTAAGGAAGCAGGCCTCGGAGTTAAGTACTTCAGGAAGTGGTGGAGGCAACTAGCAAAGAGGCTGGGTATAGACAGCGAAGACATAGAGGCGTTCCAAGGCAGGGTCTCAACCATAGGCGGCAGACACTACACCGACTGGATACCAATACTAGACAAAGACTATGGGAGGATCCTGCCCCACGTAAGGAAGTTCCTTATCTTGGGGTGAGGATGTGATGGGTGTGCACGTGTTGTTCGTTGATGATGTTGCGGATCTGAGGAAGTTATTGAAGTACCATAGGAAGGGGAGCTTAACGATCGTTAACGCGGTGGTGGTAGTGGTGGCTGAGGACGGCAGGGTAGTGTCAGGGATAGTCAGGCAATCTTCAGGGAGTATAAGCGTGATAAGGAAACCACTATTAAGGCCAATACGGGAGTAACTCTTGTGAAAAGAAATGAAGACCAAAGTAATCAAGGTGAAGAGCTGGTCGGAGCTTCCCGAGGTTCTTAAGCCCGGGGTGTACGTTGTTGACGGCAAGCGTTTCATTGTGAAGAAAACAGTTGAAAGGGAGTTCATGCGGGTAGCTATAGAGGGCATAGAGGAGCTAGCGGATAACTACTATTAACGCCACTTCTTCCTCCTGTATGTTGAAGACGTTCTCCGAAGTATTACCACGAACCACACGCGGCAAATGTCCTCCCTATAGACGAACCCTATTCTTAGGTTCCCTTTCTTCAATCGTTTAACTTCAAACCTTTTGCCCTTATATGGATAGTAACCAACTGTTGGTTCCCTCTTAAGCCTATCTCTTTGTTGAGGATCCCGAATGATGAGTTTTAGATTCTTCAGTAAGGTCTTACATTTCCTATCTCCAAGTAACTTCATACACATGTGTCTGAATTTCCTAGTCCACCTTACGCGCCATCCTAGTTCGCATGGGTGGCTGGTTTTCCTCTTCCTCCTCTTTTTCTTGCCCATGGATAATCACTCTTGTGTAGGGTTGGTGGGGGGTGTGGGTGTAGTGCTACCCCATAGTCTTTGGAGCTCCTGTAGTAGCGGCTCCATCGCAGCCCTCCGTTTCTCCTCGTATTCCTTCCTTACGTCCGCGGGTATTGCTCTGAGGTCGTACGCGTCGTAGCCTAGCTTGTGGATGTAGACCTTGCCTGACGGGGCTATGCGTTTGCGGTAAAGCTTAGCAACCCTTTCGGGCACGGAGTAACCGTGAGGTGTTGTTATTTCAGCTACAATCCATGCCTTCTTCCTGAGCTCCTTCAGTATATCCATATCGGGGCTGGTGTAGATGATGGCGGCGGTAATTGTCCTAGCTAGGTTGATTAACCCGTTAATGGATCTGACGAGGTGGAAACCCTCTCTATTGCTACTAAGTAAGTACTTAGATAGGTGTAGACCGGCGTCATCAAATAACACTGCCTTTATTCTCTCCCTATTAAATAGTGCACGCATAAACTTCGGCAACACTTCCCTAGGGTCGAATACTACGTGCTCAAGTACCTTATCCCAGTCCCTGTAAATCTCATGAAGTATTAACATAGCGTAGGTTGTCTTACCTATTCCTTGAGGTCCTATAATGAATGCTGTGGTGAAGTCGTAACGCGTGTATGCACGATTAATAATCTTCGACAGTATGAGCATCATCACCACCCCCGTACTCGCCTGTCAGGAGGACGGACTTCCTGATCAGCACCCCAGCCTTATCTAGGTTGTTGAGTATGGCCTCCACGACACCGTCAAGCTTCCTCAAGCCTTCTAGGGAGGGCTCCGACGACCTTATGCTTCTTAGGGTCTCAGAGATCCGTTCAGGTCGGAGGGACGGCAGCAGAATGACGTTCAGGGCCTCCACAGCGGTTAAGTACCGTATGAATGACTTCTTGAAGCTGTACCTTATGCTGAGGTCTATGGAGGCTCTCTTCCTGAACACGTCGAGCAGGGCCTCCGACAGCACGTTAACGTAGCTCATAACCTGCCTGAACTCCTCCCTGAAACTCACTCCTCCCCACCACCTTCGTACGTGAGTAACTCGGTTAGGGCCTTGGTGTCCACGGGCTTCCGCCCTGACTTCACAAGTGCCCTCCACAGCATGATCTTGAATGAAGGCTCAGGTAGTTCGGGGTACGTCTGCTCCGCCCAGTTTATTATTAGGGAGCCCATCATGTTGCCTAAGGCGCCGGTAGGTATCACGTCCTCCTCTAGGGCCCTGAGAGCCTCCTGATCGAGGCAGTCAATTATCTCTTCTAACCCCCCTAGATTACCTATGGCCTTCTTAACGCTCTTTTTGAACTCCACGCTGGACCTGCTAAGCAACTCCACTATGGCTGCCGGCTCTATCACTGCTCATCACCTGTTTGTTCTCAGGGTCCGTGGCAAACCAGTTTGTCCCGCAGCCTGAGGACTGAGTTTGTGTTCGCCGGCAGTAACAAACCTCACCTCCTTAACCACCTCCTGATCCTCGCTAGGACCTTCTCGCCCTCCTCGTCCTTGACTTTCAGAAGCTTCAGGGCTCTCAAAGCGTCACGCTTGGGAGGCTTGCGGTGTTTTAGGCAGTAATGCACAAGCCTCCTAACTTTTCCCTCTAATGCTTTGCTGTGCCTGCCTGCAAGCATTATGAGGAAGTTTAGGCGGCGCTCGAAGAGCTCCTTATTCATTACTTCCTCGACGCACCTGCTGCCGTCGTAGGTTCGCCTGCGGTGGTAGTCGTAGCATATCAGCGTGGCTATCGCTACTGCCTGCCCGTAGCTGGACACGCCCTTGCTCGGAAATCGCTTGACGTAAAGGCCTTCACGCTTGGCGTAGCAGGACCTCCTGCCCTCATATATGGTTCTCACGCCTCCTCACCTCCGCATTACGGCTATCAGTGCGGCTAGCACGATGAGGCCCACTGCGGCGGCCGCAATAACTACTATGTTCCTTCGGGGTAACGCAGCGTTCATTGTGGATGGTGTCAATTGCGGTTTACCGCCGTCGTTCATAAGCGGGCTGAACCCTATCCTACCGCATAGTTTCCATTCGTCACCCACGTTACTACTGCCGTACACCACGGCTGGCGGTGGTGTCGGCGGTGTGGAGTACGTGTCGGCGGGGTCGTGGCTGGCGAATATGCTTATGTTTAGAACGTACTGCGTTCCCTCGGATGCGCTTAGGGGCACGGTTAAAGATACCGTTACGGTGCCATTACCTAGCCACTCATTACTGTGGCCTGCCACGTGATTAGCTGCGGTTACGCTTGCCTGCAGGTCATGGCTTGGTAGGGATACCTGCGCGCTGAAGAACCTTGGGTACCCTTGAGTTTGAGTTACCTTTAATGTTATGTTGGCTGTACTACCGCGCACGATGTACACGTCCTTCGGCACATCAACAACGACCTTAACCACGTCGTTAACTACGTGTACCGTTACCTGCCCATTGTACACGCCATTGTCACTGCTTGAGGATGATATGTACTTGTATAGGGTAACAGTCCAAGATTCGCTGCCGGTGCTAACACCGACGTACAGGGTGTGGGTGCCTTCCGGCACCGTTATGTCGTAAGCAACGCTGTTGCCTGTCGGTGAGTTCGCAACCCTATTTAACAGCGTGTTAGGTACGTTGGACTTTTTCCACCATTGGCTTGGCGGTGCCTTATCGTATGTTACTATAACGTATCTGGAGGTGGCTTTAGCTGGTTTAAGCACTACCTGATACTTACCGCCAACTACGTTGCTGAAATGCACGATGTTGTTAGTCTTAGTTATCGTTGCGGTACCCACCTTCTGCTTAGTTTCACCCGCTAGCTTCACAGGTATTACGACCGTAAACTGATACCTTACGCTGTCCTCGGCTACTACGTTAACCGGTATTACGCACGCCATAACCGCTGCTGCGACCATGACGGTCAGGAGTAGTGCATACGGGTATGTATGCATGCGATCACCCGTGGTGAGTGGCTCTAACCACGTGTTATTCAGCAACGCTATGCTTGGGCGTAGCAGCACGCGTTACCATTCACTTGCTGAATAATTATCGGGAAGGAGCCCGACACGTGAGGTGACAGCCATAGTAAGGCACGCCGCATTAGTGATACCCGTGCTCCTACTGCTCGCACCGCTAGCCTTAGCTATAGTGCCGCAGGCGGCAGGCGTAACTGCATCTAATCATGCCAACACTAAGGATCTAAGCGCCACCGCACCCACCAGCGTAAACCTATACAAGAACACCACGTACGTCGTGAAGAACGACATGGCCGTACTAATAAACGGAACCGTGGACATGACCGTGAAGTACGGGTCAGCCGTACTGACCGTTAAGGGCGTAAACAACATAACGCTGACGGCCGGCGACGTCATTAATGTCAGCAAGGACGTGCTAGCTACGCTAATGCCCATAGAGTCACAGCCCACACCCATGGGCGCCTCAATAGCCACCTTCACGCTGGATAAGGATAACCAAGTACACTCAATAGAGCTTGCTGGTGGTAGCTACTACGTAGTAGGGCGTCCTGAGGGCGACCCCTACGCTAGGTACCTAATAGTTACCGAGGATAAGGAGCCTCCGAGCAAATGGTGGAAGACCAGCGTGAGCAACGCATTACTCAACACCGTAGTGTACGGCAGCTTCAAGAAGTACTTCACCGTTGACTCAGGCAAGCACACCGTGTACGTAGGTATCAGCATAGGTGTGGGTAAGTGGGTCGTCAGCATAGTCGATACCGGCGAGCCCCACTCGACCGACACCGACACACTAACACCCACCACTAGCGACACGGGCACGTCAAGCACTCACACTCACGCCCTCAGCGCGAAGATAGTTCACAGTAAGTGGTTCGTGCCGGCAATCGCTGGGGCCGTGGTAGTCATAATAATAATAGCCGTCCTAGCCGCGGCAGCCACACACACGCACCACAGTAAGTGAGGGGCGTGCAGCGATGCTGGCGGCGCTGCTGCTGTTCTTGCTGATCTTGACGTGCTTGGGGACAGGCGTGGTGGCTATCGTGGCCCCCGGGGCCGTTAAGTACGCTGCTGCCGGCCTAGTGTTGCTCAGCATCCTACTGATAATAATGAACCCCGAGGTCGTCCGCCCAGTTAGGCGTCAGGATAAACCAAAGTAGTTTTTGAGGTCCGTACTTAACCCCGCCCTCACCCCCCGACCACGCCGCCTTAACGGGGCGCGTGGCGGGAAGGGGTGACGGGTAAGTGAACGCCCGCGTAGCTGCACTTATCCTCCCAGTAATAATGGTGGTAACGAGTGCCGTGATACCTACTGCGTACGCGGCCAGCTCAGACTACTTCACGGTGACCGTGGATGTGGTCATGCATAATTACTATGAGTTAGAGAGCGTGAAGCTGTCCATGCCGATACCCGCCGCCATAGCCGTGCACGGTAGCTGGTTACCCTTCGCCGTGCTGGGCGTCGGCGTAATAGCTGTCGTAGCGGCCATGGTTGCATTAGCCGTGAAGGCTTTCAGGAGGTGAGACCATGAAGTTAAGGAACGCAATAGTACCTGCATGCGCGGCCATACTGTTAACGCTGGTAGCAGTAACTCCGATGAGGCCATACGCAGATACAGTAATGCTATCAGGGTATTACTACGAATACAAGTGGGGTTCCCCGCCTAACGTGCAGTTCACTGGTAGGCAGGAGCTAAGTAAGGACGATTCCCTAGCACCCGGGGACTACTGGGAGGCAGTATATACCATAAAGGTACATGTACACATATGCTTCGGAGATGACCCCAATAAGATAGTTAAGGGTATACTGACGCAGTACCTTAAGAACATGTTAGGGCAGCTGAAGTACAAGTACCCGTACATATACCTATTCTACGCCGACTTTAAGGAAGTAAGGGATGAGGACGACCCCAATGACCCGTTCGGCTGGTGGGCGATATATAAGGTAGTAATAATAGGGCAGGTAATGCAACCACCCACAACCAATGGCGAGTCCCGCAAACTAGCGTGGTGGGTGGGGGTAGCCGTAATACTGGCCTTGATACTGGGCTGCATAATAGCGGGCAAGATGGCCATAGACGACCCTCACGTGTACAAGCTACTTAAGGGAGCATACAGTGCGGTGTCTAGCGCTGCGAGTGCGGCCGCCAACGCCGTAGCCAGTGCGGGGCCGGCGCTATGGGTTATGGTTGCCGGCTTCGGCCTGTTGCTAATAGCGTTCGCGTTAGCCATGATTGTAGCAACACTAAGGAAGCCCGTGAAGGCGGCTGAGGCGGTCGCGGGGTGATAGTTTGCTAAGCTGCCTGAGAACAAAACACGCGTTAATGTGCGTTCTGGTCGCGGTGGTGCTTACCCTGCCCCTAGCAGCACCTGCAGTAGCGGCGGGTGGCGTAGATAGTGAGGCGCAGAAGCTGGCGTACAGCCTAAACCTAGACAAGGCCGTGGTTGTAGTGCTGTACAAGGACCAGTACGGCACGGGATGGTTCGTGAATAAGGACTACCTAGTGACTGCGGGGCACGTTGTCGGATACGCTGAAGGTGTTAAGGTGCACGTAGTGCATGGGACGTACAGGACTGAAGGCACCGTAGTGCATGTTGACAGGACGCATGACGTTGCCGTCGTACGGGTTAATGAGCCGTGGCCCGACGCTAAAGTGCTACCCATAGCCACCGACGTAAGCAAAGGAATGCAGATAATGGTGATAGGGTATCCGTTCGAGTTATACCAGCTGACGGGATCGATAGACGAGATGAGCGTTAACCCGAGAGCTAGCTTCGGACACGTGAACTGGGTGGACCCAAGCAAAAACATATTCGAGATAGGGGCTAGGACCGACGCAGGAAATAGTGGAGGACCCATCATAGAGATGAGTAAGGACGCCGTAGTCGGTTTAGTTTCATTCGCACTACACGGTGAGGTAGCGACGCTATACTACGGCACGTCATGCACGGCCATAGCCAAGGACCTAACGGCGTGGAACATACCGTTCCACGCCGTTAAAGTGGAGCAAGCAGCACCTCCTGAGCTAATAGCTAATGATGTCGGTCAGCGCAACACCACCGTAGTGGTAGCGGTCGCCGGCGCCGTAGTAGCGTTGCTGGTAGGGTTAGTGGCGGGAATGGCTTGGGGGAGGGGAAGAAAATGACGTTGCCGCCATTCCTAAATGAGGACCTGCTTTTTGCCGTGTTAACCCTCGAAGCCATAGCCCTACTACCTATCCTGTCGGCCCACGTCCTCGCCCCTAGCAGGAAGGAGAGGGAACTCAAAGCAGCGCTTGCCCAAGCACTAACCAAGAACGAGGAGCTGGAGAGGAAGGTTAGGGAGTTAGAGGACCTGAACCGCGCGGCGCAGAAGCAGCTTGAGGAACGCGAGGAGTTCTGGAAGAAAAAGCTTGAGGAGGAGGTCGGGAAGGTGCGGGAGGAATGCGACAGTAAGTTACGGGAGGCCGTGAAGGTAAGTAAGACGGCGATGACGTTACTTGAAGCGCTTAAGGCCGGCGCGGTGAAGTTGATAGACGCTAAGGGTAAGTGCTCCTCAATAATCGTTGAGCCGACCCAAATACTGTGTAAGGAGACAGAGAGGACACTGAAAGTGATATGGCCTGAGGAGCGAGCGGCTGGGGAGGAGGAAGT
>Ga0256914_1000836_pt1 | contig 29689 bp, 20 predicted proteins | sample HulkmetaG_FD_191571 | JGI IMG/M metagenome (GOLD analysis project Ga0256914, IMG submission 191571) | Hydrothermal chimney microbial communities from Main Endeavour vent field at the Juan de Fuca Ridge, Pacific Ocean - Hulk | ecosystem: Environmental > Aquatic > Marine > Hydrothermal vents ... | reverse complement strand
GGAACTTGGGCGGGGGTCTGCGCAGAAGGGCTTGCAGCCGCGACCCTTCCTCTCTGGGCGTTTCGGCCCGCTTACTTTTCTCCGTCATCGCTTTTGTCGGGCGTATGGAGTTGTGAGGGGAATTATCGGGGGATCGGGGGAAAAAGTCAAGGAGAGCGTTCTCTGATCTGACAGGGCAACCGCGAATTGGGCAACGACAACGTCCCTTGCCCCCTGGGCAATGCGCCTGAGCTATGCAAGATGTATATCGTCAATTCAGAGCCATCCAGGCCAAAAGATCGCCAATCCACGGTAACTACTCACGTCACTGTCATGCACACTGTCACGGAAGCGCCATCTTTTACAGGATGTCGTCAAACGTCAAAAACTAAGCTCACACCAAGCGTCACAAGTGGTGATTGCCTATAAGTGGGCGTAGGCCCGCCTTCGTCGCTAACAATTTCTGCTTCCGCTCATTTACGCCAGTCATCTTCAGAAAACGTCGACCATTGGACATCGTTACCATGCGGCAAGGATATTGACCTTCGATGGTCATACAAGTATGATAGTGATATATCACCCCAATGTGCAACTTTTTATGGCGCATCAACGGGCTTAACAAGCATCTTGCGCTAAATAAGCCGACGAACATGGATGAAACCTGCATCTATCTTTGTCTATTTTCGCCCTGTCGTCCCTTCATCTGTTTGTGGGACGGCAGATCAAAGCATTAACGCCCGCTTTTTAGAACAGCAAAGTCGCACATCAGGTATACATCATTGTATTCTGGCTATCCGTATTCGAAAATATCGCCTATGAAACGCCTGCCCATCCTATTTCTGATTCTGGTTTTTGCATTCTTACTCGCTCTTCCGACGCTTTTTCCTCTGGCGGCGGCCAACACGTCCGCGCCCGCGAATGCGACGCCGGTCAGAAACACGATCGTGCTTCAGGTCAGTCAGTCGGAAGACGACACCAGCGTGCCGCTGGACACCAACGACAATCGGGATGACTGGGTTTATATCCGGGTCGGAACCAGTCTGCCGCGGTATGTCAATGGGCTACGATTTCAACGGGTGACGATCCCGCCAGGATCTCGCATCGTGCAGGCGCGACTTCTGCTCTTCAAGAGTGAGTGGCATACAGGATTCCCGATTCAACTCGAGGTCCGGGCCGAAGCGTCCGCCTCAGCGCTCTCCTTTGCCGATTCTAACCCGCTGGCCAACGAACGACCGCTCACCGCAGCCTCCGCCGAGTGGTCCATCCATTCTCCGCCCACCAATTACGAATGGTTTGAATCGCCAGACCTCACCAGTTTGGTGCAGGAAGTCATCAATCGTCAAGACTGGCAGTCAGAGAACGCCCTGGCTATCATTATCAAAAGCGTGGAAGACACCCCTGAGCGCCATTACCTCGACGTTCAGAGCTTCGATTTCAGTCCACTCCACGCCCCCAAACTGGAGATTGTGTACGAAACAGATGTGCCGGTGCCCACATCGACGCCCACCATCACCCCCTCGCCCACCATCACCCCCACGCCCGAGCCGGGCCGGCTGGCCATCGAACAGGCGAAAGACCTGCAATGCGGCGTCAGGTTGAGCGGCGACACCCGCAATTGGGATAACAACGTCACCACTTACACGGCCTGTCGCCCGGCCTGGCCCGAGACGGGCCCGGAGGCTGTTTATCGGATGGAAATCCCCTTCGACCACACCGAGGTCCAGGTCCAAATTTTTCCAACTGATTCCGCCCAGGATTTGGATATCTTTTTGATGACCGGCGCATATCCCGAAGATTGCTTGCGCGGCGAAAATGCGACGCTGTCTCAATCAGACCTGGATGCGGGCGTGTACTACGTGGCGGTGGATGGATACAATGGCGCAGCGGGCGCCTACACATTGACAAGCCATTGTACAACGCATTTCGAAAATAGCCTGTATCTGCCCATGATGCTGTTCTGAGAACAGCTCCGACGACATTTGGGAAAAACTGATTTTGGGACTTTAGGCGCGGGGAGGGCCGCCCTCAGACTAAAACGCGTCCGCATCCCCACATGAGCTTGACCGAAACCCTGACTGGGGCATATAATTTAAACACAACCCCCATCAAGGAGTGGTTATGATGATCGAAGTCAGTATCGACAGTGTACGAATTAGCTTAATGACGCAAAATCGGGTGGTGGTGCTGCGAGAGATCGGGTCCCAGCGCTATCTTCCCATCTGGATCGGCGCGCCTGAGGCCGACGCCATCACATTGCGACTCCAGGGCATCCATGTGGACCGTCCTCTGACTCATGATCTGCTGCACAACACCATCACCACCCTGGGCGCCGATGTCGAGTACGTGGTCGTTACGGAGCTGAAAAACGACATCTTTTACGCAGAAATCGTCCTGGAACTGGATGAGAGTGAAATCCGTATCGATTCCCGTCCCAGCGACGCCATCGCACTGGCCGTACGCGCCGAAGTCCCCATCTACGTGATGGAAGCTGTGATGGATGAGGCCGGGCGCATCCCCGACGCCAACCTATCCCCGGGCATCCTCTTTGGAGCGCCTCCCGAGGATGCAGCCGAGGTCGAAGAGCAAGGCGAGGAAGACCTGGGCGCTTTTGCAGATTTCATCGAAGGCCTGGATCTGGACGATTTGAGCAGCGACTGACTGCTTTGCAAACAAAGACAATAGACCATGGACCGAGGACGATGGCTGAGGCGCTTCGGCATCGCCCATCGGCTCCCGTCCATCCTCCCTGCATCAGAACCCGCGGGCCAACGCCCGTGCGCCCCCTCCGATTTCTTCTGACGCCTGAATCTCAGCAGGCGTCATTTTATCTCCTCTCACCCCGACACATTTATGAGCATCGGCCTCGACAAAGAAATCCCCAGGAGTATCGAAGCGGAGGAGGCCCTACTGGGCTCCCTGCTCATCGATCCAGATGTCATCAGCCATGTGGCGAACGTAGTAGCCCCGGAAGATTTTTATCTGGCCCGCCACGGCGAGATCTATGAAGTCATCCGCAGCCTGTTCGATGATGGCGATCCGGTGGATTTCGTCACGGTCACCGAGGAGTTGGAGCGTCGGGACAAGCTGGAGGAGGTGGGGGGACGCAGTTACATCACCTCCCTGGTCAACAGCGTGCCCACGGCCATCAACGCCTTCCAGTATGCGCAGATCGTGCAGGAGAAGGCGACGCTGCGTCAGCTCATTGCCGCAGCCGGAGACATCGCCCGCAAGGCGTATGATGACTCGCAGGATGTTGGGGATGTGGTCAACGAGGCGGAGAAGCTGATCTTCGCCATCTCGGAACGGCGGCTGGAGCAGGACCTGGTCGCCATCACCGACGTGGTGCCCCGGGTCATCGAGGAGATCAAGACCCTGCACGAACGGCGGGGCGAGGTGATGGGCGTGCCCTCGGGCTTTCATCTGCTGGACACCATGCTGGGCGGCTTTCAACCCTCAGACTTGATCATCCTGGCCGCGCGGCCGGGCATGGGCAAAACGAGTCTGGCTCTGAACATCGCATTGAACGCGGCCAAGAACCACGGTTCACAGATCGCGGTCTTCAGCCTGGAGATGAGCCGAGAACAGCTTGTGCAACGTTTACTTTCCCAGGAAGCTCATCTCGATTCCCAACAACTGCGCCTGGGCAAACTCTATCACGCCGATGATTGGGCCCGGCTGGAGCGGGCGGCGGAGATCCTGCGCACCTGCCGCATCTACATCGATGACACCGCCGCCCTGAGCCCCTTCGAGCTGCGCACCAAGGCCCGGCGCCTCTACGCCGAGCATGGTCTCGACATGATCATTGTGGACTACATGCAGCTGATGCACGGCGGCCGACGCAGTGAGAATCGAGTTCAGGAGATCAGCTTCATCTCCCGGACGATGAAGCAATTGGCCCGAGAACTGAAAGTGCCGGTGATGGCGCTTTCGCAGCTCAGCCGACAGGTGGAAAATCGGGCCGACAAGCACCCGCAGCTCAGCGATCTGCGCGAAAGCGGCAGCATCGAACAAGACGCGGACCTGGTGCTATTCATCTACCGGGAGGGAAAATATGACAAAGAAAGCGAACGATCCAATATCGCTGAGATCATCGTCGCCAAACATCGCAACGGCCCCACCGGCTCGGTCGATCTGTTCTTCGACGAAAAGTACACGCAATTTGCAGAAGTGGTCAACGAATCGCTGGATTGACCAGGACGCGCTCCCATTATGAAAATCGGCGTATTGACCCATCCCAAAATCCCGGTGTCCGAAACGTTGGGCGCGGAGATCGTAGAATGGCTGCGAGAACGCAATGTGGAGGTCTGCACCGGCTCTAGTTGGGATGAAGAGAAAATCAGCGGACAGCTGGATTCGCTGGATGTGCTGGTGGCTCTGGGCGGGGATGGCACGCTGCTGCGCATCGCCCGGCTGGCTGCCCCCTACTCCCTGCCCATCTTGGGCCTGAACCTGGGACGCCTGGGCTTTTTGGCGGAGGTGAATCCGGACGACTGGCGAGCGGCTCTCAAACGTCTGCTGGATGGCGACTATTGGGTGGAGCAAAGACTGATGCTTCGAGTCGAGACCCGGCGCCATGGCAAGCCTGTGGGCGATATCATCGAGGGATTGAACGAGGTGGTGGTCAGTCGCGGCGGCATCGCCCGGGTGGTGCGCATCACCACCGAGGTGAACGCATCTTATCTCACCACCTACGTGGCCGATGGCGTCATCGTCAGCACGCCCACAGGCTCCACAGCCTACGCCCTGGCTGCAGGCGGCCCCATCCTCGCGCCCGAGCTCAACAACCTGGTGCTCATCCCCATCGCCCCCCATCTCAGCCTGGCCCGCCCCCTGGTCACGCCTCCCACAGCAGTCATTTCGTTGCGAGTGCGCACCGATCATCGCGCCATCCTCACCGTAGACGGCCAGTTCTATGTGGACCTGGAAGATGGCGACCGTCTCATTGTGGCGGCCAGCCCCAACACAGCCAGCTTCATCCGCCTGGGCCCCCGCGACTACTTCTACAATTCACTGATGGAACGGTTGCAGTGGACAATTTGAAGCGCTACGGGCAGAGCATGATAGAATGTAACGCTATCTCACTCATTTTCAAGACATATCTATGGACGAACTCGACCTCATCAATCTAAAGAAACAGGCCCGGGTCGCAGCGGCGATAGGAGACAAATCCCGCGCCATCCAGCTTTACAAACAAGTTCTCAGCCACACGCCCGACGATGAAGGCGCGATCATGGAACTAACGCCCTTGCTGGATGACGAGAACGAACGACGCGACTATCTGAAACAGGCGCTGCGCATCAACCCCTACAACGAGGAAGCCAAGACCGCCCTTTTCAATCTGGAAGGCGAAGAGGCCATCGCAGCCGCGCAGCCCGCTGCGGAGACGCTGCACTGCTACTACCATCCCGACCGGGAGACGATGCTGCGCTGCAACAAATGCGGCAAACCCATCTGCACAGAATGCGCCATCCGCACCCCCGTGGGCTATCGCTGTCCCGACTGCGTACGCGAACTGCAAGACAAATTCTACAACGCCACCTCAGGCGACATCATCAAAGGGCTGATGGCGGCCTTCGCGGGCGGCATCCTGGCGGGCGCGGCCATCTTTTTGCTGATACTATTTCTGGGCGGCTTCCTCTTCTTCGGATTCCTCGCAGCCTTCTTCCTGGGCCCGGCGCTGGGCGGCGTTGTGGCGGAGATCACGCGGCGGGCCATGGGCAAGCGCCGCGCCCGAAATTTCTCCATCTTTGGCGACATCGCCCTGCTCATCGGCATCCTCATCATCATTCTGCCCCTGGGCATCCTCATGTGGTCGCCGCTGCCCCTGGGCATGGCCGCGCTGGCCGTCATCCTCGCCGCATCCACCTTCTACGCCCGCTTGAAGTTTTAGTCATCATGCTCGCCGAGCTTCATGTCAGCAACTTCGCCATCATCGAAGACCTGCATCTGGTCTTTCATCCCGGATTCAATGTGCTGACCGGGGAGACTGGTGCGGGAAAATCCATCATCATAGACGCCATCGACCTGCTGCTGGGCGGCAAGAGCAGCCAGGAGATGGTGCGGGCGGGCGAACGCGTCGCCCGCATCGAAGGCATCTTCGAGCTAGAAGGCAAGCGCGCCCGGCGCGTGCAGGTCTGGTTGCAGGAGCGAGCGCTCGACGACGAACAAGGCATGGTCATCCTCGCCCGAGAAGTGCGTCGCGGCGGACGCAGCGTCGCCCGCATCAATGGTCGGGCTGTGGCGCAGGCCCTGCTTTCCGAACTGGGCGACATGCTGGTGGATATCCACGGACAGGGACAGCATCTCTCCTTACTCCGCCCCCGCACCCACATCCTCCTGCTGGATGAATACGCCAGATTGACTGGTCGCCGGGAAGAGGTGGCGCACCGGACGGCCGAACTGCGCCAGGTGCAGAACGAACTGGCCCGCTTGCGTCAGAGCGAGCGGGAGATTGCCCGCCGCATGGATCTGCTCAGCTATCAGGTGCAGGAGATCGAGGAAGCGGCGCTGACGCCGGACGAAGACGCGTCATTACAGAGCGAACTGCGGCGTCTGGCCAATGCCGAGGCCCTGATGAGCGAGACCGCGGCCCTGGACGCGATCCTCTCCGAAGGCGAACTCGAACGCCCCTCAGCGCTGGACCTCCTGGGCGAAGCCATCATCCACTTGCAAAAGCTGACCCGATTGGACCCGGACCTGGCGCCGCTGACCGACCGGACCCAGTCCCTATTCGAGGGCGTCAGCGATCTCGCCCGAGAGATCAGCGCGTACGGAGCGAGCCTGGAATTCGACCCCATCCGGCTGGAAGAGGTGGAGGAACGGCTGGCCCTCATCGCCCAGCTCAAACGCAAATACGGCGACGCCATCGACGAAATCCTCGCCTTTGGCGAGCAGGCGCGAGCGGAACTGGCGCTGCTATCGGATAGCGAGACCCGCACCGAAGCGCTGGCGGAGCGGGAAAAAGCTTTGCTGCATGAGATCGGCGAGAAAGCTCTGGCGCTCTCCGCGGCCCGACAGGTCGCAGCCGCCGAGTTGGCCCAAGCCGTTGAGCAAGAGCTGGCAGATCTGCGCATGGCGGGCACGCGCTTTCGGGTGCAGATCACCCGGCGTCCCGATCCTCAAGGTTGCTACGCGGGTAACGAGCGGCTGGCGTTCGACGCCACGGGCATCGACCAGGTGCAATTTCTGGTCTCCGCCAATCCGGGCGAGCCGCTGCGCCCCCTGGCGAAGGTAGCCTCGGGCGGCGAAACCGCACGATTGATGCTGGCGCTCAAAAACGTCCTCTCCCGCGCCGACGCCACCCCCACCCTCATCTTCGACGAGATCGATCAGGGCATAGGCGGCCGCGTGGGAGCCATCGTGGGACGAAAACTCCTGGCCCTGGCCCAGTCTCATCAGGTGATCTGCGTCACCCACCTTCCCCAGATTGCAGCTTATGGCGACAAGCACCTGCAAGTGACAAAAGAGGTGATGCGCGATCGAACCATCAGCCAGCTCAACGTGCTGGAAGGAGCGGCGCGGGTGACGGAGCTGGCGGCCATGCTGGGCGCGGACAGCGATTCCGGACGGCAATCCGCGCAGGAGCTGCTGGACAACGCCCAGGCGGAGCGTTCAACCTGACTGCGGACGGATGCGGCGGATGGCCTCGTGCTGCAACTGCTCGGGCGTCAGCAACTGCTCGCCGCCCCAGTCGGGCCGTCCCAGATCCAGCGTCTCCATGACGCCTTCGGGCACGCGATAAACCATCATCCCCGCCATCGACTGGGGGACTGGACGCTGATCCAGGGTAATGAGGACGATGCGGCGGCCAGTGGCTTTCAGATCCAGCAGCGTCGCGGCCATCTCTTCGGGCACAGTGGAGGAGATGATGACCAGGGTGGCGCCCCAGGGCAGATGCGGGCTCTCTTCGGCCAACAGACGATGGAAGGGCGCGGTGGCGAAGGGGGTGACCGCGGCCAGCAGCTCCAGAATGGTGGTGAGCTGAGCGGGTGAGCGTCCCGGCAGGATTTTGAGACTTTGATCGGAATGAGGAAGCGCGCCATTGGCCAGCAGCCCTGTAGGCCAACGCTGCAGCAGCGCATAATAGCTGACGGAGGCCGCGATGCTCACTACCTGCTCCAGATGCTCTGGGATGACGCCCATATACGTCTTATCCACGGTCGCCACATTCAGACATACCATGAGATTCATGTCGTTACTGGGCTCCAACACCCGAGTTTGCAGGCGCTGACGCCGGGCCGAGGCTTTCCAATGAACCTTGCGAAAGTCGTCCTCATGGCGATAATCCCGCACGCCCACCGTACGCAGCGGATCCTCGAACATGAACCGCGGGGCCAGTCGGTGGCCAAAAGGCTCCTTCGCAGGCAGACCCAGGGCTGTCAGTGGAACGACTCGGGGATACACCACCAGAGTCTGCTCTTCTTCCTGGCGGCGAGCGCTGCGAAACATGCCGAACCCATCACCAGTTTCCATATCCACCGGCCCGAAGGTGTGAAACCCGCGCGTCGTGGCCTGCAACCGATAGGTGCGGGTCACCTTATCATACCATTTGACCGCCCAGAAGTTGTCCAGCTCCCCCTTGCCCGTGTCGCCCCGAATGAGCAGCCGCGCGTCCTCGATGAGAAGGTCTTTGGGAAAAACGTCCGCGGTCGTAACCCAGGATAGCGGCAGGAATTTGTGATTGGCCAGGCTGATCTTGATCTCGACCGTCTCCCCCATGAACACCCGGCGCTCCGAAAAGGTGCGTTCATAGCGCAATCCGAAAAAAGCCAGCTTATTCCACAGCCAGCTCGCGGCCACCATCGTCAGCAGGATGGCGGCCACCATCATCAGTTCCGGAATGTGGAAAAACAGCCCCGCCAGGGTGAGGATCAAAGCCATGGCAATCCAGGCCGAATTGAACTGCTCCTGCACCGAAGTGTCGACACGGCGAGCCTTGTAGCCGAAATAGCTTTTGAGAGACGCCCAAACGCCCTTGTTGCTATGCCTGGTCGTCATGTTCGGTCAGCGGCGGGGAGTCCTCGAATAATGACAGGAAGACATCGACTACTTGGGGATCGAACTGAGTGCCGGCATTTTCCTTGAGCTCCCTGATGGCTTCCTCGTGCGGGCGTCCCGATTTGTAAACCCGCCGGTCGGTGATGGCCCCGTACGCGTCCACCACAGTCAGAATGCGGGCGCCGAGCGGGATTTCCTCACCCTTGAGCCGATCCGGATACCCTGTGCCGTCATAGCGTTCGTGATGATGCCGTACGATCTTCGCAGCCCCGCGCAGTCGGGGCAATGGGGCCAAAATATTCTCTCCGATCTCCGGGTGCTTGTGCATGATCTCCCATTCTTCTGCGGTGAGCGGGCCGGGCTTCTTCAGAATAGCATCGGGTACGCCGATCTTGCCGATGTCGTGCAGACGAGCGCCAAAGCGCATATCCTCGATTTGATCCTGACTCAGCCCCATCTTCTCGGCCACTGTAACAGCCATCTCTTCCAGCCGCTGGGAATGATCGGCGGTGTAGGAGTCTTTGGCATCGCTGGCCAACGCCAGCGCCAACACCGCGTTAAGATACGCCCCCTCCACCTCGTGGAAGAGAAACACCCGCCGCAGCGTCATCATCAGAAGCTCCGCGATGCTCTTAATCAACCGCAACTCCGAATCCTGACAACCTCGCTTGTCCCCGCCCATGACAAGAACGCCCATAGCATCGTCTTCTTGAACAAGGGGCAAGAGCCAGGCAAACATGCCCGCGCCATCGAAAAGCATCATCTTCTCCGCAGGTTTCAAGGCTTGATTATCCCGCGAGATTTTGAAGCAACTGGATTTTTGACGAATGGCCTCACCGATGACAGGATAAACGCTGACATTGTTCACCCAGGTATGGTGGGGCCCGCTGACAGCTCTGGGGATGACGTAATTTCGGAACTGGTCGCTCGCCAGGATGACCCGGGCGTATTTGATCCCATCGACAGCGTCCATGATGGTCTCGACCGTGGCGCTCACCACATCCTCGACGGTGTTGAGCGAGGAGAGCCTGCGCGACAACGAATAGAGAAGCGTGATCTCCTGCGCCCGCTTTCGCTCCTCCGCGATAGCCTGGGAATTGGCGATGGAGATGGCCAGAACATCAGCAATCTGCAATAGAAGAGGCAAATGCTCGGGCGTGAATGCGTTGACGCGGCGGCTCACGATATTCAGCAATCCCAGAATATCATCTCCGACCTTCAACGGCAGACTGATTCGGGAGCGGTAGCCAGCCCGATACAGCATGTCTTCGACTTCGAACATCCTCTCTTTGGACAAATCGGATGAGATATGGATCTCGCCGCGGCTGATATGCTCCGCCGCGGCCGACGTTTCCAACGGCATCCGCTGCCTATGATTCTGCTCCTCGGCGCCGTTTCCTGCGATGACGGAGACAATAAACCCATTGCGCTCCTCATTGGCCAGCGCAATGCTGATTCTATCCGCAGCAACCAATTTTTTAATCTCCCTGGCAAGACGCGGGAAGGCTTTTTGCGCATCCAGCGTCTCGTTGAGAGAACGGGCGATGCTGCTGACGACCTCCTGCTCCAGCGCCCGTCGATTGACCTGCTCCAGAGAGATGGCCTTTTCGATGGCGGTAGTGGTCTGATTGGCGTAAATAGCCAGCAAATCCATCTTCTGAGGAGAAACCTGCACCGGTTTCTCTTTCAGAATCAGAAGATCGCCCAGAATAGTGGTTCCCCGCTTGAGAGGAAACGCCATGGCCAGACTGCCATCCCGCATCCGCAACGGCTCGGGCAGGCGTTGCGGATCGACGGTCGTAATGGAGCGGATATCCGCCAGCGTCCCCGACATCTCCTGCCACAACATCCCGCCTTCCATATCCATCATCTCAGTGCCATACCGGCCGACTCCGTACGTCATCCGATGCCCCTCTTCGAAGACATGGATGAAGACGGCATCCGCCTCAGACGAGTTTTTCAGGGATTGCACCGAAGTTTTGGCGGTCTCGAGCACCGTTTTTGCTCCGCCAACGGCCTGACTGGCCTGATAGAGCTTTGTCGAGGCCTTGAGCAGCGTAGAAAGCTCCTCCACCCTTTGTGCGTTTTCCAGGGCGATGGCCAGTTGATTGGCCACCGTCTGCAGCGTGTCGAAGTCCTCCTCATCGAAGGCGTCGATTTCATCCCCCTCGACAACCAAAACGCCGAACATCTGCTCGCGAGACTGAATAGGCACATCCACTTCACATTTTGCATTTTCACCGCCCGGATAATAATCCACCTCCTTCGCGATATCGGGCCAATAGTGCAGCGCCCGATCGCTGATAGTCTGTTCGATGAGCCCGCGTCCTCTGGGCACGAACTTCCCCACCCGCTGACAATTGGGTCCCAGACAATCCACGATCTTCCTTTCCTGAGTCACGGGATCGATGAGAACGATATAAACGTAGGCGTAGCCCATCTTCTCGTGGACCAGCCACGCCACCGAATGGCATGAGGCCTGCGCGCCTTTCAACTTGGAGAGCTCCGCGCTGATCTGATGCAGGGTTTGCAGGCGGTTGATCCGCTGATGCAAGCGTTTGATCAATCGGGCGTTGAACACGGCGCTGGCGGCCTGCGACGCCAACAGCGAGAGCGGTCGAATGTCCTCGCCGGTGAACTTTCGATCATCCCGGTCGATCTCATAAACCACGAGCACGCCTATCAACTCACCTCCGTGCATCATCGGCGTGCCAATGACAGCGGAAATGGGCACATCCTCATATCTTCGCGAACGATACTCCCACTGACTGTAATTATCCACAATCAGGGGACGACGCGTTTTGGCCACGCGCCCGGCGAGCCCCTCCCCCAACGAGAGAGGACGTTTCAAATTCGCAGTGTCGACAGCAACGGTCAACAGCTCTCTCTCTTTTTGATACAGGAAGATCAAACCATGTGAGGCATTTAGCAGACCGGTCGCCTCGGCAACGATCTTGTGAAGCAACGCCTCGATATCATGCTCGGTCATCAGCTCCCTTGATATCTCGTTCAACGCCTCCAACTGCGAGACTCTTTTCTGTAAATCCTGATACAGCTGGGCGTTCTTGATGGCAATGGCGGCCTGCCCCGCCAGGGTTTCCAGGAAATCGATCTCCTCCTGGGTGAACTCCCGAGGCGTTCTCGTGCTGATATCAAGAGCGCCAATGACATTGCCGTCCACGATCAGCGGGACGCCCAGATAGGAAACAATCTGGTCGATATTGCTGCTTTTCGTCTCGAGCCACCGGGAATCTCGACTGACGTCAGGGATATAGAGATTCTTTTTATGTTGTACAATCCAGCCCACGCCCCCCTTGCCGATCTCGAAAGAGACGCCCTTTTGTATCCAGGGATTATTAGACCCCTTGGCCGCGGCTGGCACGATTTTGCCGGAATGCTTGTCGGTGAGAAACAGCACGCTCATATCACAATGCAACTCATCGATAACATGAGTGAGCAGGGTGTCAATCTGATGATCCAGATCCAGGGTTGACGAGATGGCCGAGTCGATTTTGTGGAGCGCCTCGATTCTGCGAAGACGATTCTGGGCTTGCTCCAACAGCGTGGCTTTCTCGATGGCGATAGCCAGATGCCCGGCGATGATCTCGATCAACTCGCTCTCACGTTCGGTGAACTCATGGGGGGAGGCGTAATACACCATGAATTTTCCCAAAATGCGCCCTTGATGCACAATGGGAACGAAGCCCAAAGCCCTGATTCCCTCTGAAAGAATGACATCTTTGAGCCTGAGCAGATCAGGATCATCCGCTCGCTCGATATCCTCGACAAAAATAGGTTGAGGGTTGACGGAAGTGGGCGTCCAGGGAGAATGTCCTTCCGCCTTCTGTCGATACGTTTTCGAAAGGCCGCTCCAGGCCACGAATTTCATCACTCCATTTTGATCGAATAGCAAGATGGAGGACTTATCCGCGTGCAGGGTCTCGCGGATGCTGCGCATGGCTGCGTCATACACCTCTCGCAGCGTAGCTGCCCGGTTGATGGTTTCGATGATGTAGTTGACGGAATTGAGCTGATTGACCCGTTCTTCCAACAACTGCTGCTGGATGACATAGGAGGTGATGTCCCGCCATGTAGTGAGGATGCCAACGCGTTCACCATGTCTGGAAATCGCATCCCCATGAACCTCATAGAAAACGTCCGCCACCTCAACGATCTTGCGGAACGGCAGGTGAGCATCCATGAAGCTCTCGAAAGGAACGCCGGGCGGTGCGATCTCTTCGAGCGGCCTCCCCAGCAGCCTGGACTTGGGCTGACCAAAGTAAGCTTCCGCGGTCTTGTTCATATCCAGCATGCGCAAATCATTATCCATCACCAGATACGCGTCCGCCATTTCTTCGATGGTCACCTTCCGGGCGGTGGGCACGATATCCGATCTTCTGATCCGCCACAACCAAATCAGCGCAATGATGTAGCCGATGGTAAGAAAGAGCGGGGTGAGATCGATGTGGGGCGTCGTCCAGAACCCGGAGACAAAGAAATCGATCACCCAAGGCAACACGGCCGCAAATAGCAGAGTCAACGCCTGCTTTCTTCCCTGAGGATCCGAGCGACGGTGTAGATCCCAAAGCAAAGCCGCATTGATCACCAATAGCGTATAGGAATAAATGACATGAAGCCAGAACCAGATGCCGTAATCAGGAGCCGCTAACAGCAATTCGCCCAACTGCGCCAAGTGCGTCTGCGTATAGAGGAGATGGTGCAGTTCGTTGGTCCACGCCAGCAAGATGGTCAGGGCTGGCTCAATCGCGAGCAGCGCCAAGACTTTCCTATTGAGCAGCCGCGTACGCCCGGTGTATTGCAGGATGAAGATAAACCACAGGGTGGGAATGGTGGCGACAGCGAGGTATTCGAGCTTGACGTAGAAAAGCTTGGTCTCTAAGTCAGGAGCATTCACCTCCATCACATACCCAAAGGCCCAAAGAGATGTCAAAAAGGCCATCAGGGCAAAGAGCCAGGAGAGCTTTCTGGGTTTTTTGCCCAGCGCAACGAATCCCACCGCCAGCGACGTCACGCCAACAATAAGAAACAGAGGTAGAATGAAATGATCGCCTATCATCAGAAACTGCGTAGGGGAGAATAGCAAAAGTCTGCAAACGGCAATACCGATTATTGAAACACTGGAACGGGAACCTGGTCGACGATCTCATCCAGCACTTCTTCGGGCGTGCGACCTCGCAGCCGGGTCTGCGGGCTGATGTGGATGCGGTGGGTGAGCACCGAAGGTGTAAGGGCTTTGATGTCATCTGGGAGAACGTAATCTCTGCCGTGGATGGCGGCCCAGGCCTGGCTGGCCCGATAAAGCGCCAGGGAGCCACGCGGACTCACGCCCAGATCGACCGCAGGGTGGGCGCGGGTGGCCCGCACCACCTGCACCAAATAGGCCCGCACCTGATCATCCACCCGCACATCGCGCACAGCCCGCTGCATCTGCACGATCTCCTCGGGCGATGTGACCGGAGCCAGCTCGACGAGCGGATCCTGCCGGGCGTAGCGGGACAACAGATCGTTTTCCTGATCTTCGGAGGGATAGCCCAGACTGGTCTTCAACAAGAAACGATCCACCTGGGCCTCGGGCAGCGGAAAAGTCCCCTCCAATTCGATGGGATTCTGCGTCGCCAGCACCAGAAAGGGCTGCGGCAACGCGAAGGTGTCTCGATCGACGGTGATCTGCCGCTCCTGCATAGCCTCCAGCAGGGCGGACTGGGTGCGAGGCGTAGCCCGGTTGATCTCATCGGCCAGGACGATCTGCCCCATGATGGGGCCGGGACGAAATTCGAAAGCCTGGGCTTTCTGATTGAACCAATAGATACCTGTCACATCGCTGGGCAGCAAGTCTGGCGTGAATTGGATGCGGGAGAATGTGCAGCCCAGGGAGCGGGCCAGCGCCTTCGAAAGAGTCGTCTTGCCGATGCCGGGCACGTCCTCGAAAAGCACATGTCCCTCAGCCAGTAACGCGGTCAGAGCCAGGCGAATGATCGACTCCTTGCCGATAATAACCTGGGAAACGTTGGAGAGAACAATGTCTGCGAATTGTTTGATCATGGAAGCGTGCGAAAAGGTGTGTTTTTTGGAAGGGGGAAGAAGTATTGTATCATAATTTGGCGATCAATTCTTATTTAGCCGTTTCCCAATAATCGAAACGCACCACGCCTTCCTTCCAGGAACATCGATCTTGCAGCCACCCGCCACAACTTTCAACGAAAGAGCGCGCGCAGCGCTCCAGGATCAGCCTTTGCAACTGGCGCTGGAACGAACCATGCACCATTTTGTGGATGGTCGCCTGGGCGCGTTTGCCCAGCTGCCCCACGGCGAGGCGTTGCGAGATCATGGCCGCATCATCCGCGCCAACGCCATCGCCCGGCTGGATGAGCATTTGGAGACCTTCGAGCGCAACGCCCGGAGCCATGGCAGTGTGGTGCATTGGGCCCGGGATGACACGGAGGCCCGGGAGATCGTGCGCCGCATTGCTGAGGAGAACGGCGTACAACGCATCATCAAAAGCAAATCTATGCTCAGCGAGGAGATTCAGATCAATCGGGCGCTGGAGGCCGCGGGGCTGGAGGTGTTGGAAACTGACCTGGGCGAGTACATCGTGCAACTGGCCCACGATCATCCCAGCCACATCATCGCACCGGTGGTGCACTGGCCTCTGGAAGGCGTGCAAAAGCTTTTCCATGAACATCTGGGCACGCCCCCGGACGCCAGCATCGCAACGCTCACGGCTGCGGCCCGCAAGGCCCTGCGCGATGGCTTTCTTCAGGCCGATATGGGCATCAGCGGCGCCAACTTCGCAGTGGCCGAGACCGGCAGCATCGTGCTGGTGACTAATGAGGGCAATGGACGCTTCGTGACCACCACGCCGCGAGTGCATGTGGCGCTGGTGGGCATCGAACGCATAGCCCCCACCTTGCAGGAGCTGGGGACGCTGCTGCAATTGCTGGCCCGCTCCGCCACCGGCCAGCCTCTCAGCGTCTACACCTCCATCGTCACCGGCCCGCGGCGCAGGGCGGACGAAGATGGCCCGGAGCAAATGCACATCGTACTCATCGACAATGGCCGCACCAACGCGCTGGCGGGCGAGCTGGCCGAGAGCCTCTACTGCATCCGCTGCGGAGCCTGCCTGAATGTGTGTCCGGTGTATCGACGGCTGGGCGGCCACGCCTACGGCTCGGTCTATCCCGGCCCCATCGGCATCACCATTACCCCGGCGCTGGATGGACTCTTCCCCTGGCGCGAACTGCCCCAGGCATCGACCCTGTGCGGAGCCTGCACCGAGGCCTGTCCGGTGCGCATCGACATCCCCCGCATGTTGCTGAAACTGCGGGCCGACAGCGTGGATGCGGGGCTGGCGCCCAAATGGCTGCACGATGGACTCAAACTCTACGCCAAAGCCGCCAAACACCCGCTGCTTTTCAACATGGGGCGCAAGATGGCCGCCAAGGCCCAGCGCGCGGCTCCCCGCACGCCCGAGGGCTGGCTCAAGGAACTGCCCCCGCCTCTCTCCCCCTGGACCGACTCACGCGCCTTCCCACCCCTGGCCGACGAAAGTTTCTTGGAACGCTGGCGCAAACGCAAGTCGCGACAGTCGGACTGAACGACCGTCCGTCAGAATCGATGAAAATGATGGGCGGCGAAACGCGGGTCGCAGACGACAACGTCGCAGGATCGCGAAGTCAGATTTATACAATTGGATACATTCAATCTCCTGAAAACACTCAAACTCGAGGTAGAAACATGGCTCAATCACCCCTTCTCCCCTGGGATCAATCACCTGATCCGCGCGCCATCCTCAAGGAAGTCGATCCCGACGTCTTCGCGGCCATCGAAAAGGAAAGAGGGCGTCAGCAGGATCATATCGAGCTCATCGCGTCGGAAAACTATGTGAGCGCAGCGGTGTTGGCTGCGGACGGCTCTGCACTGACCAACAAGTATGCCGAGGGCCTGCCCGGCGCCCGTTACTATGGCGGCTGCGAATACGTGGATATCGTCGAGCAACTAGCCATCGATCGGGCCAAGAAGCTGTTTGGCGCAGAGCACGTCAATGTGCAGCCCCACGCGGGCGCGCCAGCGAACATCGCCGCTTATCTGGCCCTGCTGCAACCGGGCGATAAGGTCCTGGGCATGAAGCTCTCTCATGGCGGACACCTTACGCATGGGGCCAAATTCAATCTCAGCGGCAAGATCTACGAATTCCACGGCTACGGAGTGCATCCCGACACCGAGATGCTGGATTACGACGCCATCCGCGATCTGGCCCGGGAGGTGCGCCCGCGTCTGATTCTGGCCGGAGCCAGCGCCTATCCCCGCAAGATCGATTTCAAGGCTCTGCGCGCCATCGCCGACGAGGTGGACGCGTTGCTGATGGTGGACATGGCCCACATTGCGGGGCTGGTCGCGGCCAAACTTCATCCCGATCCCATCCCCTACTGCGACGTGGTGACCACCACCACCCACAAGACCTTGCGCGGGGCCCGGGGCGGCATGATCTTGAGCACCGCGGCATGGGCGCGCAAGGTGGATAAAGCCGTCTTTCCCGGCCTGCAGGGCGGCCCCCTGCTACATCAGATTGCGGGCAAGGCTGTCGCCCTGGGCGAGGCGTTGCAGCCCTCCTTCAAAGTCTATGCCCAGAACATCCTGGACAACATGCAGGCCATGGCCGACGAACTGAACGCGGCGGGGCTGCGCCTGGTCTCAGGCGGCACCGATAATCACCTGGTGCTGGTGGATGTGACGCCCTTCGGCATCGGCGGAGCCATTGCCGAGGATGCGCTGGGCCGGGCTGGCATCACCGTCAACAAGAATCTGATCCCCTACGACGTCCGCAAGTCCATGGATCCCTCGGGGATCCGCGTGGGCTCGCCCGCCATGACCACTCGCGGCCTGGGCCAGGAGGAATTCCGCCAAATCGCCCGCTGGATGGTGAACATCCTGCGCAAACCCGATGATGACGACCTCATCGCCAGCATCGCCGCTCAGGTCAAGGAGATGCTGACCGCCTTTCCTGTGCCGGGCTAATCTAATCCTCCCGCCACATACCGCCCTCCGGACGCTTCCTGCCGGAGGGCTTTTTTGTGGGCAGAAAGCGCGGGACGCTACCGCGTGAAATCTGGGATGAGAGCCCAGGCGCCACAGATTGCCGCCTTCGCTATGGACGAAGCAAAATGGCGCGAGCTGGCGCGCCATCGGCGTTTTGCAGCTTCAGGGGCAGACAGATGAAGGTGTACAGCCCCGGCGTCACTGCCGTCAAATCCAATCCCTCCACGATGACCACACCCGCCCGCAGCAAAATCTGATGGGTGGGCGCCAGAGCATCGTAAGGCGCCACCGAGTAATAATCCACCCCCACCAGCCGCACGCCCCGCGTCACCAGCCATTCCGCCCCGTCCGCGGTGACGGCCACGAAATCAGTGTGGAATCGAGATGAAGCCATTAGCCCGCGAACGCTGTTCCGGGTGCGGAGGAGCAGGCGCTGGATCCCCATTGGAATTCTCAGCGTTTCCAATACGCCCGCAGTGATCGCTTTGGCATCCCCGGCGTCCGCCACCAACGCCGGGCCAATAAGGATATCCAGCGGCAGGGCGTCCACGCCCGCGCCGCCGCGCACATAATGCGCGGGCGCATCCACGTGCACGCCCGTGTGCGCGCTCATGGCCAGCTCGGTGAGCGTAAAGGCGTCGCCCGATTCGAGACTGGCAACGCGGCTCAGACGCACTATTGGATCGCCGGGCCATACGGGCAGGGCCGGCGAAATGGTTGGGGAGAGATCGATGATTTCGGGCATGGGATGGGAGGCGTGTATCCTGTTTGGCATCTGGATGCGATTCCGCTCATCGCCCCAGGAAATGATTAAAAACGCCATAGCCGCCATAGGCCAGCAACAACGCCCGTATGAATTTCCCCAAAAACGTTCCCCACAGAAATTTGGGGACTGGCAGCCGCAGCGCTCCGGCAATGATCCCCACGACATCGAAAGCGGGGTTGGGAATGAAAGCCAGGATCATAATGAACCACACGCCCCAGCGTTTCATCAGGCGGGCGGATTTCTGATAACTCTCTCTATCCTCCAATACGATGCTGCCCGATGACCCCGCCAGATACCCTGTAATCTCGCCCAACGCCTCTCCGGCGCCCGCTGCCAGAGCCACCAGCAGCGGATTCAGCGCGACGCCGGCGGCGATGGTGAGGGCCCAACTGGGGGCGGGCAGAAAAATAGTGGCGTTGGCGAGCAGACCAACGATAAAGACCCCAACATAACCCAGATTTTGCAACGCGCCGGTTTCTCGCAGAAACCATAATGCCACCATCGCAAACAGCGTGATGGCAATGGCCAGGCCGATGCGGAGAAAAACCTGCTGTTTGGGGGTTAGTTGGGGTCTTTTCACGTCGATAGAACGCTTGGATCAGTCAGCCTCTTCGATCTCGATGGTGTCGATGTAGTCGCCTTGCTCGATGGTGTAGAGGACTTCGTAGCCATCGATGAGCTTGCCAAAAACCGTGTGCTTGCCATCCAGCCAGGGGGTGGCCACGTGGGTGATGAAGAATTGGCTGCCGTTGGTGTTGGGGCCGGCATTGGCCATGCTGAGCACGCCCGGGGCGTCGTGGCGCAGGCCCGGTACGATCTCATCCGGGAAGCGATAGCCGGGTCCGCCCCGCCCTGTGCCTGTGGGATCGCCGCTCTGAACCATGAAATCCTTGATGACGCGATGGAAGGGCGTGCCATCGTAGAATTTGTCTCGGGCCAGAAAGACGAAGTTGTTGACCGTGGTCGGGGTTTTGTCCGCGTGCAATTTCAGCCGCATATCGCCCTTATTGGTCTTGATGGTGGCGTAGTAGGTTTTTGCAGGGTCGATCTGCATAGAGGGGGGTGATGTGTATCTTGGCATGATTTTTCGTTTTTGAAGTGTAGAATGTGGGTAATGGTTCACGGTTCGCGGTTCGCGAGCCTGAGCTATCTGCGCCTGTTACTTCTCGATGATGTCGATACGGATGACCTTGTCGCCCGGTTCGGTTGCGGTCTGCGGGTCTCGTTCCTGCAACTGCTTGACCACATCCATACCATCGATAACCTCGCCGAAGATGGTGTGTTTGTCATTCAGCCAGGGGGTCTCGGCCAGGGTGATGAAGAATTGAGCGCCGTTGGTGTTGAAACCGCGGTTGGCCATGGCCAGCAAGCCCTCGCGATCGAAACGCAGCTCGTTCACGATCTCGTCCTCGAAGGTGTAGCCGGGTGATCCTGCACCTGTGCCTGTGGGATCGCCGCCCTGGGCCATGAAATCGGGGATGACACGATGGAAGGTGGTGTCATCATAGTAGCCCAGACGGGCCAGCACCACGAAGTTGTTGACGGTGATGGGCGTCTGCTTTTCGAAGAGGTCCAGCGTGATGTCGCCCTTTTCGGTGCGGATGACGGCCTGATAGTCCTTGTCCGTGTCGATCTGCATGGCGGGGGGCGAGTTGAAGTAGTCATTGCGTTCGGCGGGCGACACCTTGCTCAGAGGCCGATCATCTCCCTGGGGCATGGTGGGAGCGAAGGGGGTGGGGGTGGGCGTGGGCGTGGGCAGCAGCGATTTGTCGGTGGTGGAGATGGTGATGCGCTTGATCAAAACGCCCTGCTCATCTGAATTTTCTTGAGGATTCAGCGGCTCGAACGCGTCCAGCACATCCTGTCCGCCGATGACCCGGCCCAGCGGCGTAAAGTGAGCGGAGAGCCAGGGGGAGGGCTTGAGGGTGATGAAGAAAGCGCCGCCGTTCTGATTCGCGTCCGGCTGGGCGCTGCCCACCCAACCAACGTCGTTAAAGATGTCTTCTTTCGAGAGTTCGTCGGGAATGACGTAGCCGGGCGTGCCCGTGCCCGTGCCGCTGGGATCGCCGCCGATGGCCACGATGTTTCCGCTATCAGGGTCGTCGGAATCGGGAATCACCTGGAAGAACCGCGTGCCGTCGTAATAGCCATTGTTGGCCAGGACGACGAAGTTGTTGACGTTGTTGGGGGCCATGTCGGCAAGCAGCTCGACCTGGATGTCGCCCTGGTCGGTCTCGATGTTGGCGACGTAGATCTTGCCCGGCTCCAGGACGTTCTCGGGGGGCGAATTCCAGTAGCCGAGGCGTTTTTCGAGAGGCATGTCCGCCATGAAATGATCATCATTGGCAGCATCGGGCGGGTAGGGGGTGGAGGTGGGGGTGGGGGTGGGACGCCGCGAGGCCTCAGCTTCGCTGATCTCCACGGTGATGAGTTTGTCGCCCGGCTCGGTGGGGTTTTGCTGCGGATCGCGCGGAGTCAGTTGTTTCAGCACATCCATGCCTTCGAGCACCTCGCCGAAGATGGTGAAATTGCCATCCAACCAGGGTGCGGGACCGTAGGTGATGAAAAACTGACTGCCCGCGGTGTTGGGACCAGCGTTGGCCATTGCCAGTAGGCCTGGACGATCGAAGTGCATGTCGGGCGTAATCTCGTCCGGAATGGTGTAGCCTGGCCCGCCTGTGCCCGTGCCCGTGGGATCGCCGCCCTGGGCCATGAAGTCGGGCAGGACGCGGTGGAAGGTGGTGTTGTCGTAGAAGCCTTCATTGGCCAGGAAGATGAAATTATTGGTGGTCATGGGCGCGTTCTTGGCGTCCAATTCCACCACAATATCGCCTTTTTCCGTCTTGAAGGTGGCGATATAGATTTTGTCAGGGTCGATGAACATGTGGGGAGCCATGGGCCAGCTCTTGAACTCGGGCGTGGCCGCGGGCGCTTCCTCTACAGGCTTCGGCGTGGCCTCCACCTGAGCCTGCACCTCTGTGGCCGCGGGCGCGGGCGTCGACGCGTCGCCTTGCTCTACCGGCGGCTTGGCGCATCCCGCCACCAGGACGAGGCTCATAATCAATAATGCTAAAAGGAAAAGATGCTTGCGATTCAAAGTTCTACTCCTGAGAAAAGAATTTGGCGAAAGAGAAAGGGCGTCACGCATCCCGTTTCAGGACGCTTTCCATGTAGATGACTACTGCGGTTCCAGCGACCAGGATCGTGAAGCCCACAACAGCAGCCTCGATGAGCGAGGCGCGGGTTACAAAGACTGCTATCATACCAAAAATGCTGCCCAAAAGATAGAGCGACAGTACTGCTTCGCGTCGAGTATACCCCATTTTCACCAGACGATGAGAAAGATGATCCTTACCGGGCGTGGTGAAGGGGTTTTTTCCTCGCCGCAGCCGGGAGACGATGACCATGCTGGTGTCCAGGATAGGCACGCCCAGCACCAGCACCGGCACCATCCAGGTGACTGCTGGGATATTGGTGGGGAACCGGAGCTTGATGCCCACCGCGGCCAGCACGAATCCCAAAAATAGACTGCCCGTATCGCCCATGAAGATGCTGGCGGGGTTGAAGTTGTAGACCAAAAAGCCGATGCACGCTCCCAGCAGCGCCGCAGTCAGCGCCCCCACCAGATATTGGCCCGAGAGCGCCGCCAGCAACAAAAAGTAGCCGCTGGCCATGGCCGACACTCCCGCAGACAGGCCATCCATGTTATCCAGAAAATTGACGGCGTTGGTAATGAACAGCACCCAGAGGATTGTGATGATGATATTCAACACCTGGCTCTCGAGAATGGACACATGCACGCCGGTCACAATCAGCACCATCACAGGCAAAGTCTGTCCCAGCAGCTTCGCCCAGGGCGGCAGGGGCATCCGGTCATCCCATAGTCCCAAAAAGGAGATGAGGCTGGCGCCGATGACGATGCCCGCGACCTGATGCACATAGAATTTATCGCCGAAAAGGATCAACGCCAGCAGCACCGCGGCGTAAATGGCCAGCCCGCCCAGCATGGGCGTAGGCGTCACATGGCTCTTGCGTCTCGTTGGCCGATCGACCATATTGGTGCGCACGGCCAGCCGGCGGGCCACAGGCGTGCCCGCCACCGCCAGAGTCAGCGCCGCGGCGAAGATGAGCATAATCTGTGAGATCATGGTGTGATCAGCCACCCTGAGCCTGTTCCAGTTGATTGATGAGAGACTGAATCGCGGGCTTCTGCGATTCGGGCGCCGCTTCCAGCGCCAGACGGGCGTATCGCAGCGCCTCTTCATAACTCCCCAGCTTCCGATAAAGCAGAGCCAGATTCTGCAATGCGCTGAGGTCCTGAGGCCGCAATTCGAGCACCTTTTTGTTGGCCTCGATCGCTTCCTCGGTGCGGCCCATCTTTGCCAGAGCGTAGGCCATGCCGCTGTATCCGCGTGGATCTTTGGGCTTCAGCTCAGCGGCCATCATGTAGGCGTCATACGCATCCTGCCAGTTCTCCTGATCCAGCTCCAATTGAGCCAGGCGCAGATAGGTGTCGGCGTAGCCGGGGTCGAGTTCGAGGGAATGGTGGAACCGCTCACGCGCCTTATCGACTTCCCCCAGCTGAGCGTAAATGCTGCCCCACTCATTTTGCAGATGCGCCGCGTGGGGGCTGAGGGTGGTGGCGATGCGATAATTCTCGGACGCCTTCTCCAGAGCCTCCCGCCGCTCATCCGGATCGGTGAGATTGCTCGACTTGGTTCCATAAAACCGGGCAAGGTTGGCGGAATGATCGGTGTTCAGCGGATTCAGTTTCCGGGCGAGAAGCAATATCTGCTCCGCGCGATCGAAGAGAGCAGAACGGGAATTGGCGTCCTTGGCCTGCCGCGCACTCTCCAGCATGGCTCGGCCGCGGAAGAGCAGATAATAATCCTCCTTGGGAGCCAGATCCGAGGCTTTGCCATAAAAGGCCAACGCAGTATTCCAGTCGCCGCGGACGTCAGCGCCTTGCCCGATCTTGAAATAGATGTCGGCCCGGACCAGATTGAGATTGACATTCACAGTCACCCACAGCGCCAGGACGAACATAGCGGTCGCAGCCAGACCTGAAAGCCACGGACGATGCGCCCATTGCCTGGCCCGACGTCCATCGTTCCAGACGAGCATCAACATCAGCGCCACGCCCGCAAAGAAGATAAGAATGTAGCATGTCGTTATGTTGTTGACCACCCGCGCGGCCTGTTCCATCGCGGGCGTGCTGGCAGGCAATTTGACGAGTCGGGCGGCGATGATCAATCCGGCCAACGCCCACACGCCCAAAGCCAAAGCCAGCATGATAAGGAGCCCCTTCATCACCTCCCCGCCAGAAAGGCCGGAACGCCAGGTTTCGCCCAGCGCCAGCACCACGCCCACCACCAGGGTGAAGATCACCAGAGTGATGACGCCCGGCCCTGAAACCACCGCGCCGTTGCTGAGATGCACCAGCCAGGCCTTGAAGAAAATGGTCAGAGGGCTGGCGCTGACAATTTGCCCCGACACATAATTCCAATCCATGATCAACAGCAAGATGGCCAGAAGCATGGCAAAGGGCAGCAACACGCGCCAGTAGGGCGTTGCTGCATGCTGTCCAGATCTCACCGCAGAAGACCGACGATCGCGGCGGCCCCGACTTTTGCCTTTGCGTTTACGTCTTTCTGTCGTGGGCGCAGGCGCCGACGCGGCTTTGGGCGAGTCTTGAAAGTGCAGCTGGCCTGTTCCCAGCACCGACAGGGCTGCAGCCAGGATGAAGAACGTGGTGCGGGTGGAGACGATGGCGATGCCGAAATGAATCTCGACAAAATGCGCCACCAGCGTAGCGAAAAGGGCGATGATAAGCAGATGCCGCCGCTCCAATGATGTGATCTCCTCAGAGCCGCGGAAAGCGGCATACGTGATGTAGATGAGGATGCCGAGGATGAATCCCAACGGCATTCCCACTCCCAAAAACTCAGGAACTCCCAACAGCCAGGGAATGAGCACGCCTAACGCCGCGCCAGAGACGCCTAAAACGAAGAACAGATAACGGCTGAATTTATCGGCAATGAGTCCCAGCCATTTGAGAGAAAAATAAAAAATGCTGAAGAACAGCGCCAGATAGGCCAGAAAGCCGAGGATGCCCGTGTTCACCAGACTATCGAAGGTCTCGTTGTGCGACCGATCGGGCGAGGCGTTGCGGTGCTCCAGCTCGCCCAGTTCGGGATGATAGAAGCGGTTGTAGGCCACCCACATGGATTCGGGACCGTAGCCGATGAGCGGGCGGATGGGATTCAGCGCGTCGGTGTGGCCGTCAGGATAAGTGAGAGGCCCGTGGGGTTTCAGCATCATATCCACCACGCCCTGCCAGATGAGGACGCGCACCCGGCCCGTGCCATGCTCGAAATCCATCAGCCGGGCCAGTCGCCCCACGTAGGGAATATCGTGAAAGCCCGGAAGGAATGCCGGCGACAGATTCAGCAGCACCACCAGCAACCCCACGACGACCGATTGGGTGATGAAGCTCAACCACAACCAGCGCCAGCCAGTCTTGCGAAAAAGAGGCGCAAGATAAAATGCCAGCGTCAGCAGCAGCGCCGCCAAAAGCAGAATTCCCCCCACCAAACCCGAAAGTTTGACCATCGCCAGCAGGCCCGCGCCGGTTACGAGCAATCCCAGCAGGCCCATGCCCACTCCCAGCAACACATCCCGCACCTCCATGCTCTTATGTCCGCCCGCCTGCTGTCGCAAACTGGTGAGCACCAGCAATCCGAACACATACAGCCCCAAGGCCAGACCGATCCAGGGGCCGCGGCTCTGAGTGAAGAGGATAGCCAGCAGTTGAATGACCAGCACGAACAGCAGCGCTCCGGCCACCAGCGCATCACTGGTCGCCCCCCGTTCATCCAGTAGCATCTTGCGAGTAGCGGTCATCAACCGCTCGATGGTCAGAGGCGCGGCCATAATCAACCAGGCCGCCAGAAAGATGGAATTGCCCATACTGCCAGCCACCCGCTCCACCGTATCGCCGCCCCAGGGCAACGGATCCAGCTGGTAGTGCTGAATGACGCCGTACAGGGCGATGGGCAGGCTGACCAGGATGATGGTGTATTGCAAACGCCGCCACTGCTCCTCCCTCTGCAATGCGTTCATGGTGAGGAAGAAGAGAATGATGTAGCTGATCATGGTGAAAGTTCCCTGCAAGCGCTGGTAGGAGCCCCAAAAGCTCTGGCGGGGAACCACGGAAAGCGCCGTGCTCAGCAGATAGGCGGCCAGCAGCGCCAACACCGGCAGCGCCAGGGGTTGACGCCAGAAGGAGACCTTTCGATCCGAATCATCCTCCTGTTCCGGGTTTGTTCGCCATGTCTCGAATAGCTTCATCAGCCCCGCGATCAGTCCGAACAGGGCCACCGTGCGCACCAGGCTGATCTTATCCGGCTCGAAGACCCGCTGAGAATAAACGTTGAAGAAAAAGGGAGCCAGGATGAGGGCCAGCAGCCAGGCAGTTTCCATGCCGGCGTCAGCGTATTTGGTCAATCGGGAAGTCATGGGCATTGGATGGGGAAGAATGGGGATGAATGAGCGAAATGAGACCGATGCGTTGACTGATAAAACCCGTGCGGCGATGGTGTGATTCGGTTACGCTTCCAGGGCACTGAGCACCAGGGGCAGCAATTGCTTCTTGCGAGAGACGACGCCATCCGCCCGCAGTGTGCCATCGGGTTCGTGATTGTAGGGAAGCAGCTCCAACGCGGGCACCTCATCGGAAAGAAGCAGCCGGCTGGAGCCCGACACCACATCGGTGACCATGAGGATGGCGAAATCCAGCCCATTTTCGTCCCGCAGCGCGGTCAGGGCCTGACGCAGAGACTCGAGATGACGCTTCAATTGCTGGAATCCGGCCACCTCCACCTGCGAGATGCCGAAACGCTTGCCCGCAGCCTCGTACTGCTTGAAATCGGCCCGGACGATTTCTTCGGGCGAGCGGGAGGAAAGCCCTGCGCCCGCCTCCAGCACGGCTTTGGAGTAGGATGTGAAGGTCTCGCCCGCCAGGGGTGCGCCGCCGATGAAAGCCCAGCGTCCCAGCCGCTTGACTGCCAGGCGATCCCGCTCGGTAGTGGTGGGCGAGGTCAACGCCAGGGTGTCGGAAATGACGCCCGCCAGGAGCAGGCCCGCCAGAGCGGGCGGTGCGCTGAGCCCGGCTTCATCGATGCGTTCCGAAACCAGCGTGCAGGTGCTGCCCACTGGATCCACCGTCATTTTGATAGGCGTACGGGTGGGAGCGTTGCCCAGACGGTGATGATCGAGGATTTCGACGAGATCGGCTTCATCCAGCGAGCCCAGCGCCTGATCCGGCTCGTTGTGATCCACCAACACGACTTTGATGCGCGGGGGATGCAGCGCTTCGCGCTGGCGACAGACGCCCACATAGCTGCCATGATCATCCACCACCCAGAATTCAGTCCGCTCCTCTCGCAAAATGCGCGGCAACAGGTCTTTGATGCGGTTGCTGGCCCGGAATTTGGGCACGTTCACGTCGCACGCCTCCCCTGCGGGCGTGCCAAACAGCTCCGAAAGCCTTACCTCGGCCTTGTGGGTGTGCGGACCAATGAGGTCGCTCATCCAATTGAACAGGCTCAGGCCGGTGATGAGGCCGTAGGGCGAACCATCGCTGTTGATGACCGGGGCGATGCCTCCGGTGCGCGTGGCCACAGTCCACGCCTCGCGCAGAGGCTCATCGGGCGTGGTGGTGTTGAACCGGTGCGCAATGTTCTCGAAGCGAGGCGAAGCATCGGGCAGCAGCAGCGGCGGCTCCAGCCTCAACCGCTCCAGCACCCAGGATGTCTGGGGATTGAGCTGTCCGGCCCGGGCTGCGACCACATTCATGTCGTGGATGGTCTCATCCAGGAACCAGGCGTAGCCCATAGCCGAGGCAATCGAATCGGTGTCAGGATTGCGGTGTCCGATAACGTAAAGAGTGCTTTCTTGCTTGGGCATTTGCGTCCTGCCGGAAAGGATGAATGAACGATGCGGATCGAATGGAGGCTTAAATCAGAACATAGCACAGAAGAGCTATGGCAGTCAACCTTCCGACACTCTGCTTTGAAAATAAACATCTTCCGCAAAGCCGCCAAAGAGTAGCGAAGCAAAGGGAAACCGGCATCGGCGCGGGTAAAGCCCGCTGTCAGCCTAAATGGATGCAGTCTCGTCTTCGGACGCTGCTTTTTGCCTCCCGGCGGCAAAAAGATTAAACTTAGATGTTATGACTCAGCAAGTTCATCCATCCCAATCTACATCCTCATCATCCCGAAAACTCCTTTCCGGCGGGCTTCTGGGCCTGCTGCTGGTGATCTTCCTCGCATCCTTCCTGTATGCGAGTTTTCTCTTCTTCCGCACAGCCCGCGGCATCCTCGCCTCCTCGCCTCAGGCAGCCCAAAGTCTGCTGCCCGCGCCCAGCCATCCCGCCGAGACGCAGTCCGGCAGCCCAGATCAGGCGTCAGCGTCCCATGACGCGCATGCAAACGCCGCCGCCCCAACTCACAACCAAAACAACGAGCCCAGCTTCGCCATCGACACGCTGTGGGAAAGCCAGGAGCCGGTCAACATCCTGCTGTTGGGCATCGATCAGCGTCCGGGCGAGCAAGGCTATTACCGCACCGACACCATGATCCTGTTGCACGTCAATCCCAAGACGGGCGATGTAGGCATGATCTCCTTCCCTCGCGACCTGTGGGTGGAAGTGCCAGGCTATTGGGAGACGCGCATCAACAGCGCTCATGTTATCGGCGACGCCAAGAATTATCCGGGCGGCGGGCCAGAGCTGGCCAAGAAGACGGTGGAGAACCTTATCGGCCAGCCGGTGGATTACTACGTCCGCATCAACTTCGAGGGCTTTCGCAGACTACTGCAAGAGATCGGCTGCATCGATATCGAAGTGCCCAAACTCATCGACGACCCCACCTTTCCTGATGACAACTATGGCTACGATCCCCTCTATTTGGAGCCGGGACATTACTGCATGGACGCAGATCTGGCGCTGAAATATGCTCGCACCCGCCACGTGGACAGCGACTTTGGGCGGATGCAGCGCCAGCAACAGGTGATCATGGCCATCAAGGACAAATTGCTGAACACGGGCGAGTTGCCGCATCTGGTGGCCCGGGCGCCAGCCCTGCTCAACATCCTGTCCGACTCGATTCAGACAGACATGCCCCTGAGCAAGATGATCTCGTTGACCAATAGCGCCCGAGACCTCAAGCTCAACGACATCCGCCGCCTGATCATTGACGTCAACATGGTCGAGCCCACCATCACCGAGACGGGCGCCGCCGTATTGCTCCCGAAAATGGACTTGATCCAGGCGGCGGTCGATGACTTCTTCGCCACGGACAGCGAAGCCGCGCAACAGGCGGAGGGAGACGCCTCGTCGACCGAAACGACGCCCACCCGGTCGCCAGCGCAGCCTCCCACGAGCACGCCCACCCAGCAAGATGTCCGCATCGTCATCCTCAACGGCGCCGCCACGCCGGGACAAGAAAAGACCCTGGCTGACATCCTCATTGCCCATGGCTACGACGTCGTGGGCACAGGCCAGGCCGACCGCACCGATTACGCACACACCCACATCATCACCGGCGACAACACCCCGGTCGTCGGCCAATTGGCCGATCTGCTGGGCGTCTCAGACCAAAACATCCGCCCCGGCGCATCCGAACAGCTTCAGGCCGACATCGTCGTGATCATCGGCGCGGATTTCATCATGCCCTGACTGCATTCAGTTCCATTGTTACTACCAAGGTAGCCCGGCTAGAAACCACGAAGACACGAAGCCACAAAGGCACGAAGAAAAGAAAAAGCTTTGAAATTCTTGGTGTTCTTAGTGTCTTTGTGCCTTTGTGGTGATTGAAGTCGGGTACGTTA
>Ga0256914_1000835_pt1 | contig 29692 bp, 18 predicted proteins | sample HulkmetaG_FD_191571 | JGI IMG/M metagenome (GOLD analysis project Ga0256914, IMG submission 191571) | Hydrothermal chimney microbial communities from Main Endeavour vent field at the Juan de Fuca Ridge, Pacific Ocean - Hulk | ecosystem: Environmental > Aquatic > Marine > Hydrothermal vents ... | reverse complement strand
CAATACATAGCAGAAAGAAACCATTGACTGTCCTTGTAATTATCAACGATTTCTGAAAATCCTTTTTGGGCTTCATTATAATCCTTATTTTTAAATGCAATAGTTGCCTTTAAAAACAACAGGGAATCTTCGCTTACACTAGCCTCTTTACCAAGCTTATCCAATAAGGCTTTTGCCTTTTCCATATCGTTTTTTTTCAATGCCAACCATATCTTACCCTGAAGCGCATACCCCAAAACCTGCTTGTTATTTGAATAGGCCTTTTCCATCTTGTCGTATAAGGCCATCGCATCCTCGTCTTTCCCCTCTTTAACGCAGATATCGGCAAGATAAAAATACGTCATAGGCAAGAACGCAGAATCAGGATAATTGGTAATAAAGCTATCCAATAATTGACGGGCTTTAGCCAAGTCCCCGGTTTTATACGCTATCTCCGCCAACAAAAATGACGCCTGCTCCTTTGCCATTTGCGGAATATTTTGAGACGACTGAAAGGCCAATAATGCCTTCTTGGCGATAGAAATAAGCCCTGCCTTTTTATACGCTAAATACATTTTTTTGACTGCATCAGAGGCCTTTTCTTGGGAATCTAACAAGGGAACAGACCTTTTGAAAAAATCGCCTGCCTTTTCATATTCTTCGAGGAGCATATACGCAGAACCCATAAGGCCATAGAAACCGCCCTTTTCTTCATTCGCAAGCCCGGCTTTATCCACATCCGAAAGAATCTCTATGGCCTTTACCCCTTTGCCTTCTTCAATGTAAACCTGCGCAAGCGTAAAAACCGCATCTATGCTATGAGTTTGATCTATCGCCTTTTTTGCAAAATTTTCAGCAACGTCATAAATCTTATCCCGCAGGGCCTCTTTGGCCATATACAAAAAATCATCGCCATAAACTATCTCTGCTCTAAAAAGGCCTATAACACAGAAGATTAACAAAAACAAACGCCTCATTTATCTTCGCCTTCCTCCTCGTCGCCAAAGGCCTGCGCCTCGTCAAAGACTTCAGCTGTAAATTTATACAACTCACTTCCCTGCCACATATCAGGATTAAGGCCCGCTTTTACGGCAAGGTGTCTCAAAAACTCCATTCTATCCCATCCAAACTCAACAGGGACCTGTGGCAACAACAGGCCTGAAAAATGGCCCCTTCTCAACAACAAGCCGTCTCTGCCTATCTTTATGTCATTAATATCGTCCAGTTTTTTCAGCGGGCTTAACACAGATATTTCTATTTCAACCAATGGCAGTTCTTCTATTGTAAGCGCTGGAAATCTCGGATCTCCGACAGCCGCCTCAACAGCCATATTTGCCACAACCTCACATAACGGGCTGTCGCCAATAATATGCCCGATACACCCCCTTAATTGCCCATTCTTTTTCAAAGTAACAAACGCGCCTCGTTCCTTATATAGAGCGGGGTCGCTAACCTCAACCTTCAAGCGATAGCCTGTCTTAAGATAATGTTCAATACTATCCCGGGCAATCTTTAGAAGCGTCTTTCTCTGCTCCTTGCTATACATAGCCACCCCCTTGTCTTTATCAACAAAAAACACGCCGGACATATATCCCACAACACTGTCTTTAGGGCCTGCTGTATCCCCTGAATTGGCATATTTCAGCAGCTTAAAATCAGCGCCAAACAAGCTGGCAATACGTTTTACAATCGCAACGGCATCATATCCGCAAAACTCATATCTATTTTCAGCAATGCCGTTTAAAAATTCAACATAAGATGCTTTGTCTACCGCATCTATGCCCAAAGCATCCATATCCCTTGCCTCTGAATAGGCGTGATAATGCGACATATCAGTGCTTGCGATAAACAAAGTATTGCCTGCATTTTCATAGAGCCACTGAGACAACTCCTCTATCTGCTTCAAATTCATTCTACCTGTTAATATCAAAACCACCGGCACATCAGGCAGGGCGCGCAGTAAAAACGGCAATTGCACCTCAAGACAATGCTCTTGGTTATTGCGCGACAAACTCGGATCTGCAAACACAATAGCATCGATTAATTTACCTGTAAAATCCAAATCCACGTCAAGCGCGCCTATAGGCGTCTTATAACACGGAGATTCCAGAACCTTTACGCCATAAAAAGGCTCAAAATGAGACGGGCCTATCACAACAACCCTGTCGTAATCGCGGCCTTTAACCGCTTTGTAAAAATAACCTGCAACAGGGCCGCTATAAATATAACCCGCATGAGGAGATAAACCTGCAACAATCCGCACATCCTGCGAAAGATTAACTTCCGCATCGTCAATAAAGGCATCAACTTGGGCATCTAACTCTTTCGGATTATCCGTATAAAATCGGCCCGCTACATTGGCAGGTTTACACAACGTCTCTGCATAAACAAAGGAAACATACAAAACAAAAAACACCAAAACTATGCCAAGTTTAATCAGCATACGCTACTCCTCAAACAACACAAAATACCCACGCTGAGTTTTAACCAAAACACCGTCTTTTGCCATTGTATCACTAATATCGCTTAAAGAATACACCTCCGTATCATTTATCTTCAACACAACATCTCCTTTAAGCAAACCAGCCTTATCGGCAGGGCTTCCCGGTTCAACTCCTGAAACAAACACCTTGCCTGATGCTTGCGACAACTCCATTCCCATAAAACTAACACTGCCTTCTGCCCCTGATATGTGTTTTTTAACCGGTGTTGATGGCCTTTTCACAATGCTCTGATCAATAAAGCCTTCTCCCTGTTTTCCCACAATAACACTTATAGACCTCTTAATGCCGTTTCTTATAATGTCCAAAACAGCGGGCTTGCCTATAGGCGCTTGGGATGCATACTTCAGTAGATCTTGCATATCACGTATTTCCGTTCCATTAAACCGGACAATAACATCGCCTTCCTTAACACCAGCTTTATCAGCAGGGCCTCCCGGCGCGACCTCAACCACAAAAACCCCATGAGGCCTGTCAAAGCCCAAAAACCTGCGCAATCGCTCATTCACGTCCTGTCCATATATACCTATCCAGCCATAGGTAATCGGCTCTCCTCTTCTAACACTCTCCAGCAACCTCTTGGCCGTATTAGAAGGAATAGCAAAACCCAAACCAACAGAACCACCACTCATACTCAAAATCGCCACGTTAATACCAATAACATTGCCGTCTAAATCAACCAAAGGCCCTCCACTATTACCGGGATTAATCGCAGCGTCTGTCTGTATCAAATCAACGTAAGTCCGGCCCCAGCCCTGATAAGGCAAAGACCTATGCAAGGCGCCTACAATACCAATAGTAAGAGTTGGTTCAGCGTTGTCTATGGCAAAGGCGAAAGGATTACCCGCCGCAATAACCCACTGCCCGCGTTTTACCTTAGAGGAATCCGCCAAAACCGCTGGAGAAAGATCATCACTTGCAGATATCTTTAACAATGCCAAATCGTTCTTATAATCAACCGCAGCGACCTTTGCAGGATACTGCCTGCCCCCGGTTATAGTAACCATAATCTTAGAAGCGCCCGAAATAACATGCTCATTAGTTAATATAAAACCGTCCTTATCGACAATAACACCGCTGCCCACATCCAGCTGCGCAGCGTCAGGCACATATTGCCGGCCCAAAAACTCATCCAAAAAACTATCCCAAAAAGGGTCATAAGAAACCCTTCTGCGCACATACCTAATACATCGCACGGCAACAACGCTCTTGCGTATCTTTTCAGCCGCGGTTATAGTCTTTTCCTCAATACCAGCGCCCTGCGCAAATACGCAAAAACCTATACTAACCAAAAAACACGATAAAAACAAAAATCTAAACCGGCTAGTAAACATAACAACCCTCCTATAAAAGCGAATAAACTTTATTTTATACTATTATACCACTGAAAAGCAAATTGATAAATCCCTTCAATCGAATATCGGGAAACGGAACAGACATAATTCGGCCTCAAAAGAGAAAGAGGTGGGAATGGAAATAAAAAGAGCGCGCGAAAATTTTTCAAAAAATACCCCCCTTACAATTACAGATGATACCTTATTATTCATATTTAAGCGCATTTTAGTGAAAATACATTCCTGCCACAGCCACAATGTTAAACAACTCCTGGATTTTTCTATAATTGCGCATTTGCCCAAAAAAGCAAAATGTATAAAAAACTAATATCTCCGATTGCTTTTTTAGAATGCATCCGATAGACCTTGATTATGCCGCAGATTTGTTATATAAATGCCATACTAACCAGCCAGCTATGTCTGTGCCAATCCCTTTTATTTTAGTCATCCCTGTGGGAATAATAGGCTTAGCTTATAATTCACTGGATATTTTTAACAATCTCCACACATCGCCCGCATAATCCCGGGAATGCGTCATTCTTGCCTGTATCAGGGGAATAGTTCCAACAGCGCTGGCACTTTTCACCTTCTGCTTTGGAAACGACAACACGCATATCATGGCCTTTCTTGACCTCCACAGAAGATACGATAAATACGTATTTCAGATATGGAAAATGCTCTTCAATTAGGCCAAATTCCTCTTTGGGCAATTCTAATTCAATCTTTGCCTCCAATGAACTTCCAATAATACCCATAGAACGCGCTTCTTCCAATTCCTTCAAAACTATATCCCTAATCTTATGTATCGCATCCCACTGCATTAACGCCTTCTTTGATATGCTGTATTGCAAATTCGGCCAATCTGACAGGTGGACAGAGTCCTCTTTTCCCATATGTTCCCAGACCTCATCACTGGTAAATACCAATATAGGTGAAACAACTCTGACAAGCACTGACAATATATCGTATAAGGAGCTCTGCGCAGATAAACGCTCAAAGGATTTCGGCGCATATACGTATAACCTGTCTTTTAGTATATCCAGATAAAAGGAACTCATATCCATATTACAGAAATCATATATCAAATGAAACACCTTAAAGAACATATATGAATCAAACGCCTGCGCCGTGTTTTTCGCCAATTCATCGGCCTTGTAAGCGCCCCACATATCTATTGGCATTCGCTTATCAAACGCCACGTAGTCCTTCTGAACGTCAAAACCATTCAGGTTCCCCAAAAGGTATCTAAACGTATTTCTTATCTTCCTGTAGGAATCAGCTATCTGCTTTAATATCTCATTTGATAGTTTTATGTCGTTATGATAATCGGCAAAGGCCACCCATAATCTAAGAATATCTGCGCCATATTGTTTGAATATGTCCTGCGGGGCTATGACATTGCCCATGGATTTAGACATCTTTTTACCCTCGCCATCCACGACAAATCCGTGTGTCAAAACCGTTTTATAAGGGGCAATGCCTCTTGTTGCAACCGATGGTATAAGGCTTGACTGAAACCATCCGCGATGCTGGTCACTGCCTTCCAGATACAAATCAGCTGGTTCAACCAAATCCTCATCACGCTCTAAAACCGCGGCAAAACTTCCGCCTGACTCAAACCACACGTCAACTATGTCTTCGCCTCTGACAAATTCCTGAGATGAACATTTAGGGCACTTAACGCCCTTCACAACCGAATAAACTTCGTCTGTAAACCATACATCAGAACCCTTCTCCTGAACAAGATTAGACAAATTTCTTGTAATCGCTTCATTTAAAAGCGGCTCATTACAGTTCTTGCAGTAAAACACAGGGATAGGCACGCCCCAGTATCTCTGCCTTGACAAACACCAATCCGGCCTGTCTTTTACCATTGCGTATATACGCTCTCTACCCTGTTTAGGGACCCACTTTACCCTGTCTATTGTCGTCAACAAATCCTCTCTCAATCCATTGTGGTCAATGGACATAAACCACTGATATGTTGCCCGAAATATCACAGGGGATTTACACCTCCAGCAGTGCGGATAGGAATGAGTTATCTTATCGCTATGCAAAAGCAGTTTTTTATCCTCTAATATGCCTAACACCAGTTTATTCGCAGAATAAATATCTTTACCTTCAAGGTCTGGCAGTTCATCTTTCACACCCTCAAACCTGCCCTGGTCATTTATTGGCATTATTATATCCAGCTTATGCCTTAACCCTGCCATATAGTCGTCATATCCATGCCCCGGGGCAATATGAACAAAACCCGATCCGTCTTCTTCTGAAACAAAATCCGCGGAGATTACCTTTGACCGTCTGTTGACAAACGGGTGATTGTACTCCTTTCCAATGAGTTCACTGCCTTTGACTGTCTTAATCACCTTAAGTTCGCCAAACAATTTAGACAGCGCCTTAATCCTGCCTGCCATCATCCATATCTGCCTGCCCTCTAATTCCACAAGGGAATATTGGGCATCCTCTTTCAAGGCAACAGCTGTATTGGAATAAAGCGTCCATGGTGTTGTCGTCCATATCAAAAGATATTCATTCTTATCGACAGGGAACAATACAAATATAGAAGGCGATGTCTTGTCCTTGTATTCAACTTCTGCCTCTGCTAGAGCTGTCTCACAGCTTGAGCACCAATGCACGGGCTTTCTCCCCCTGTAAATAAAGCCTTCTCTTATCAAGTCCGCAAAAAGGGCATACAAACCCGCTTCATAGCGCGAATCCAACGTCAAATACGGCCTGTCCCATCTTGCCAATACCCCAAGGCGTTTAAATTCCTCTTTTTGAATAGAAACAAATTTCAAGGCATAATCCTTTGCCTTTTTTCTGAATTCAAGCTGGCCTATATCCTCTTTCCTGATGTTGAGTTCCTTGAACAGCTGATGTTCCACAGGAAGCCCATGGCAATCCCATCCGGGAACATAAGGACACCTATACCCGCGCAACGTTTTAAATCTTAAAACGAAATCCTTTAATATCTTGTTTAACGCATGGCCAATATGTATATGCCCGTTTGCATAAGGAGGCCCGTCGTGTAAAAGAAAGACCGGGGCATCTGCGCGTCGCTCCATTATCTTGCCGTAAAGGCCTTCATCTTCCCACCTTTGCAGACGTTTAGGTTCATTGGCGGGCAGGCCCGCGCGCATAGGAAACGCTGTTTTGGGCAGATTCAAGGTATCCTTATAATCAGAAGCGCTCATTTTTTGGCCACCTGCCTTCCCCACAACACAAGAGGAGACGCTATAAAGATAGTTGAATACGTTCCGGTAATTACGCCGACTAATAACGCAAAAGCAAAGTCATTCAGGACCTCTCCTCCGAACAGATAAATGGATAAGACGACAAAGGCCGTTGTCAAGGACGTGATAATAGTCCTGCCCAACGTCTCATTTATTGCGATGTTAATAATATCATAGAAGCTCCTGCGCTTTAACTGACGCATCTTTTCCCTAACTCTATCGTATATAACAATAGTATCGTTAACGGAATAACCCGCAATAGTTAACAAAGCCGTCACAATCAAAAGGTCAATTGTCCTGCCCGTAAATGCCAAAAACGCAATAACCACCAAGACATCGTGTAAAAGAGCGGCAACTGCGGCAGCCGCAAAATTGAAGTGGTGAAAACGCAGGCCAACGTACACCAAGATACCTATAAGCGACCATATAACCGCCAAAATCGCTTTTCGTTTCAAGAACTTCCCAATTGACGGGCCAACTCGCTCCACCCTAACCAAATTAGGAGATGCATTTGAAAATTTGGCGTTCAATTCCTCTTGTATCTTATCAACGGTATCGGTCTTTGTCCTGATAATAACCATTGTCTCATCGTCTCTAAAACGCTGTATAGAGGCACCTTCTATGCCGGCCTCTTTAACCGCCTTACGCAAATCCTCTGTAGGGATCTTTGAAGTAAACTTATATTCCTGCAAATACCCCCCTGCAAAGTCTATCCCATACATCGCCTTGCCACGGGAGAAAAACACAACGCCTCCCCCGATAATTATCGCAAGCGAAATAAGGTAAGCAATCTTTCTGACGTTCAAGAAATCAAAATCCGTCTTGCCCAAGACGCTCATCATATGCAATTTGGTAAACGAAGGCAAATAAAACATCGCCTCAACTATCAGGCGAGTAAATACTATTGCGGAAAACATACTTGCCAAAAGGCCGATAGAAAGCGTAACAGCAAAACCCCTGATAGGGCCTGTGCCGAACTGGAATAACATAAAGGCAGCGATCAATGTCGTTAGATTAGAATCCAATATCGTTATAAAGGCCTTATCATATCCGTTCCTAATAGCTATCTTAAGTGGATTGCCTGCCGCAAGTTCCTCCCTTATTCTTTCATTTATCAAGACATTTGCGTCAACTGCCATACCCAACGTAAGGATAATACCCGCAATACCGGGCAATGTAAGCGTTGCGTGAAAGAATCCGAGCCCGCCCAATATGATTATAATGTTAAATAAAAGGGCCAAATCCGCAATCAATCCTGTCAGCCCATAATAAACAATCATAAAGATAAATATAAGCGCCGCGCCTATAACAGCGGATTTAATACCTTTCTTGATTGAATCCTGTCCCAAAAGAGGCCCGATTGTGCGCTCTTCAACTATCTCCATTGGAGCAGGCAATGCGCCAACTCTAAGCACAATAGCCAAATCGCTGGCGCTTTGATTGTCAAACCTACCCGAAATAACCGCCCTGCCATTTGGAATTTGTTGCCTTATCTGAGGGGCAGACTTTACGACACCGTCTAATATAATCGCAAGCCTTCTGCCGACATTTTTACCTGTTATGTCGGAAAAGGCCTTTGCTCCCTCGCTGTTAAATTCAAGATTAACCACAGGCTCGTTATATCCGGAGGAATCATACCCCACATATGCATTCTTTATCACATCGCCCTTGATAAGGGCATCCTTTTCCAAGACAAACGACTGCCCATCTTCCCCGTACAATACCTCATATCCGTCAGGAACATCTCCTGACATTGCCCTTCTAATAATTTCAGGGTCTTCTGTCACTAGTTTAAACTCAAGCTGGGCAGTCTTTCCTATCAAAGAAATAGCCCTATTTCTATCCGTAACACCCGGAAGTTGAAGGACTATCTCATCTGTTCCCTGCCTTGTAATTGAGGGCTCTTTTACGCCGAATTGGTCTATTCTGTTGGTAATAACCTCTATTGCCCTTTCAACAGCATCATCCTTATCCTTTGCGGGCAACTGGCTGGTATCCACCTTCATTACCAAGTGCATACCACCCTGCAAATCAAGGCCTAAATTAATCTTTTCCTTCAAAGGTAGAGCAGACCATAGAGAAAAACCCAAAACAACGACAACAGCAACAAGCCTCCATTTAATCCATTTATTCATGAACCCTCCCTTATTAAAACCGATTAAGAAATCTTGCGGGCAATTGCCGCCCTGTCAACATCTATCTTGACATCTCCGCCTATACGCAATGCTATGGTGTCATCTTTCACGCTGGCAACCATACCATGTATTCCTCCACTCGTCACAACCTTATCTCCGGGTTTCAAAGACATAAGCATCTTTTTGTGTTCCTCTTGCTGTTTTTGGCTCGGTTTAATCACAAGCAGGTAAAATACGCCCACAATGAATATAAACGGTATTAACTGCGCGACTATCTCATTCATAACTACTCCTTTTACATTTCAAACATAAAATAAATGCCCGCCTTAAAGAGGCGGGCATTTTCAGAATCTATTCGTTATCAGAGGCCTCGGATTCCTGTTCAGCTGTCTCTGATGCATCAGAGGAGCTTTCAGGCTCACTCTCCACCTCTTTTTTCTCCTCGCCCTCCATGCCTTTCATACTAAGGCCTATCTTCATTTGGTCCTGATCAACCTTCGCGATCTTTACCTTAACCGTATCGTGAGGTTTCAGGTGTTCTAATACGGCCTTATCCATCTCGGACATATAAATAAGGCCTTCCAAGTCCTTTTCCAATTTCACAAATACGCCAAAGCCTGTAATTTTTACAACCTCGCCACTTACAACTGTGCCTATCTTATACCTCTCTACGATTTCAGGCCAAGGATTTGGCGTAAGTTGTTTTATGCCCAATGCAATTCTCTGAGCATCAGGGTCTATCGCAAGGACCTTTACCTCAACCTCATCGCCCTTCTTAAGAAGCTCTTGGGGATGCGAAACCTTTCTCGTCCAAGACATATCAGAAACGTGGACCATACCCTCTATACCGTCTATAAGTTCAACAAATGCGCCATAATCAGTAAAACCTTTGACCTTGCCCTTGATTACCTCGCCAACAGGTATCTTTTCCTCAATAGTATCCCAAGGATTCTCTGTCAACTGCTTTATGCCAAGGGACATCTTCCTTTTTTGGGGATCAATAAACAAAACCTTTGCCTCTATCTCATCGCCGACCTTATAATAACTATTAGGATTGACATTCCTCCTCACCCAAGACATCTCTGAGACGTGCACCAATCCTTCCACTCCGGGTTCAATCTCCACAAATATACCATAAGGCATAATATTAGAGACATTGCCCTTTACGATGGAATCCACTGGATACTTGTTCTCTATATCCTGCCATGGATCCTGAGTAAGGTGCTTAATACTCAAAGCAACCTTGCCGGTTTCTTTATCTACGCTCAATATCTTTATCTGAATCTTATCTGCAACCTTCAATATATCGGAAGGATGTGAAAGTTTTCCCCAACTCATATCAGTTATATGGAGAAGCCCGTCAACACCTCCGAGGTCAACGAATGCGCCAAAATCAGTTATGTTTTTGACAATTCCCTCGCGCACATCGCCTTCTTTAAGTTCTTCCCAAAGTTTCTTCTGGGCCTCTTCCCTTTCCTTCTGCAACGCATCTCTGCGGGAAATAACGATGTTCTTACGCAATCTGTTTATCTTAATAATCTTAAACTTGAATTCCTTGGCAATAACGTCCCTTTCCTTGCCCCTAAAAGTTGAAAGAGAATTGGGGAGAAAACAATCCATACCATAACTATCAACAATAAATCCTCCCTTTACAATTCTCATAACCCTTCCTGAAATGATACTGCCTTCACTACACTCTGAAAGTATCTTTTCCCATCCGATAGCCCTATCCGCCTTTCTTTTAGACAGAATAAGCATACCGTCATCGTCTTCAGCCGTCTCAACAAACACATTTATCTCTTTACCTATTTCAAGGTCTTCCGGGAAAAACTCATCTTTAGGTATAAACCCCTCTGATTTATACCCTATATCCACCATAACTTCCTTTCCCGTAAAGCCGATTATCGTGCCTTGTAAAACCTCACCGTCTTTCACTTGTTTTATATGAGCCTCATACAATTGAGCCATTTCGTCCGACATTATATATACCTCCTAACTTACGATTTACCGTATTAACAACCTTCAATTAACCCAACGATATCCCTGACAAACCAATCAGGAGTAGAGGTGCCGCTGACAACACCGACAGATTCAGCATCCTGCAAAAAACCGCAGTCAAAGTCATCTAACACTGAAATGTGCTTTGCTTTAGAATATTCCGATGCAATCTCATAGAGCCGTCTGGTATTAGCGCTTTTACTGCCTCCCAACACCAGCATCACATCGCACAACTTCGCCATTTCAGCGACTTCTTTCTGCCGGTCAACTACATCACGGCATATAGTATTATATACCCTCACCTCCTTTTCAGGCAGACGTTCAAGCACCTGCTTGATAAGCCTGCTATAGAGTTTCGTAGATTGAGTGGTTTGAGACAACACACCAACCTTATTTATTTTGAAATTTAAATTATCTTGCAAAATGCTTTCTTTGTCAATGACTTTCGCCTCTGGCACGATATCTAAAATAGCCCTTATCTCCGGGTGCTGTTTATCTCCGAAAAGCAAGACATCATATCCTTCGTTTTTTAATTTTTTTGCTATATTTTGAAGCGCAAGGACATAACTGCAAATCAAATCAACTATAATGAGATTTCTTTCTCGCGCTTTAGAAAGGATTTCCTGCGGAGTTCCGTGGGAAGTCAAAAGCAAAACCTCCCCCTCAGGGACATCTTCCACATAAGAGACGTAACGCAGGCCCTTTTGGGCATACTCCTTAACCACATTCTCATTATGGATAAACATACCCAGACAGAAGATAGTTCTGCCCGGGTATGTCTTCAAGGCCTCTTCTATTCTTGATATGGCCTGTTTTACACCTATACAAAAGCCACTATTCTGCGAAACTATAATACGCTTTTTACGAGAACCCATACTTACGATTAACCAAACAGGACCTTTTCCGCCGCGCTTACGCCAGACCCTTTGGGTTTAAATCCAAACTTCACCAACGCGGCCTCAACAGCGGCAAGTCCCATTATCACATCAAAGGCCTCTATATATCCCATATGGGCCATACGGAATATCTTGCCTTTTAATTGAGCCTGTCCTCCTGCCATAGTAACACCCAATTCATCACGCATATACTTCACCATACCAGCGCCGTCAATCCCTTCAGGAACCTTCACCGCAGTTACCCCATTACTCGGATTTTCGGCAAAAAGCTCTAATCCAAGTTCCTTGAACCCGGCTCTAGCAGCCTCCGCAAGCCTTTCAAAAGAACCCCACATATTCTCTATTCCCTTTTCCTTGTAATAATTACAAACCTCTCTCATAGCCACAATAAGCCCAACAGCCGGGGTAAAAGGCGTATCAGGTTTTTCTATCACCTTCTTATATTTTCTCAAGTCAAGATAATACCTGCCGGTTTTGGCCTCATCAACCCACTTCCACGACCTCTTGCTTAAAGCGATAAAACCAAGCCCCGGTGGAAGCATCAGCCCCTTTTGGCTGCCTGAAACAACTATATCAACCCCCCAATCGTCCATCTTTAACGGGCTTACTCCCATTGAAGATATAGCGTCAACCACAAGCAATGCGGAACTATCTTTTGTAATCTTTGCAATAGATTCAATGTCCACATCAACACCTGTTGAGGTTTCGCAATGTGTTATAAAAACGGCCTTTGCATCGGGGTTATCCTTTAATGCCTTTTTAACATCCTCCGCTGAAAGGGCATTGCCCCACTCCAACTTAAGAGGAACCGCTTTTATGCCATATGCCTCTGCCAACTCTGTCCAGCGCTGTCCGAATTTTCCAGCCTCAACGGTTATCACTGTATCTCCGGCAGAGGCAACATTAGCAACCGCAGCCTCCATTGCGCCAGTGCCTGAAGAGGCAATCAAAAAAACAGGCTCTTTTGTCTGAAATATATACTTCAAGCCCTCTTCAACGTCCTTTAATATGGCGCCGAACTGCGGCGTCCTGTGATGGATAATAGGCCGCGACAAGGCCTCCTGCACAAAAGGCGGCAATACCGTCGGGCCTGGTGTTAATAGATACTTTTTCATCGTTATCCTCCTATGTATTATTATATGGGTTTTAGGTCAATAACCTTATCAACAAGTCCATATTCCTGAGATTCATAAGCCGACATAAAATAATCTCTGTCTGTGTCTTTTTCTATTTCCTCAATAGGCCTGCCTGTATGATCGGCAAGTATCTTATTGAGTTTCTCCTTCATTTTTAGAATCTCTTTTGCCTGAATAGATATATCGGATGCCGTTCCCTGCACGCCTCCCCAAGGCTGATGTATCATTATACGCGAATTAGGCAGCGCAAAACGCTTTCCTTTTGTGCCCGCGGCCAAAAGCACAGCGCCCATGCTTGCCGCCTGTCCAATACAATAAGTACAAACATCGTTCTTTACAAAACGCATTGTATCGTATATAGCCAGTCCGCTAGTCACCGAACCACCCGGAGAATTGATATATATATTTATATCCTTTTCACTATCCTGCATCTGTAAGAACAATAACTGGGCAATAACTATGTTTGCGACGTTATCATCTATCGCCGTGCCTATGAATATAATTCTGTCCTTCAAAAGGCGCGAATAAATATCATAAGAACGCTCAAACCTTCCCTCCTGCTCAACAACCATAGGTATAATAGACTGATTTATCTGCCCCATTTCAACCTCCTATTTCACCTTGCCTTCAGCCAAAGACACCAGATACCTAAACACCTTATTGTGGTCTATCTCCAAAGCCACATTGTTCCACTTATCCTCATCTTCTTTTAAACGCGCCAGCAGGTCATCCTTCTTCATATTGTAATACCTTGCCTGATCCTCAACCACTGCCTCAATCTCCTCTTCACTAGCCCTTATATCCTCTTTGCGCGCTATCTCCTCCAAGATCACAAAGAGTTTTGTCTGTCGTCCGGCCTTTTCCTTGATTGTTTCGCGCTGCGCGCTAAGGAACTGTTCAAGCTGCGGCCCTTTTATCCCCATACGCTCCAATTGCCTTGCCATATCAGATGCTATCTCTCTTTCTTTTCTGTAAACCCACAGACTCGGAACATCAGCAACGGAATTTTCTAAAAGAAAATTCTCTACCTCCTCCGCAAACTTTCTCTCAACCTCAACCTTTTTCTCGGCAAGCATCTTTTTTTCCATCTCTTCTTCCATCTTTTGAGCTGACTCATAATTCAGACTCTCGCGAATATAGGAATCAACCTCTTCATCTGTTATATCCTTTTCGTCCTTATTTTCCTTTTGCGCAATAGATTTTTTGATGTTCGCCCTCAAATCCTCAATCGCCTTCTTTAACTCCTTTTTATCCAATTTGGGGCTCTCTTTTTTTATCTTCATCTTCTTATAATTAGCCAGTTTAACTTTCGGCCATACGGTAATAATAACCGACACCTTTGCTGATTCATCTTCTTGAACCTCAAAAGCGGTAAACATAGGGATATCCAACGGCTCAAGCCCTTGTTCTTTTGCCTCTTGAAGCGCGCGTTCCATTAGATAATCACTTAAAACGCCCTCTTTTATATCATTCAAAAAACGCTTCTTGACAATATCAACCGGCGCCTTACCCTTTCTAAATCCCGGGATCTGAACCTTCTTTTGAACCTTTTTAACCGCCTTTGACCAAGGCCCTTCAAATTCCTTCGCATCAATAACAAACGTTATCTCCTTTTCCGAAGTGTTCTTCTTAGACTGACTCATCTTACTTCTTCCTCCTTACAATTTAAAATCATCGCCAAGATACATCTTTCTCGCATGCTCGTTATCCAGCAACTCCTGAGGAGTGCCGTCAAACAATATCTTTCCATTTGCAATCAGATACGCCCTATCTGTAATAGACAATGTTTCTCTCACATTATGATCCGTAAGCAAAATACCAAAACCTCTCTCCTTTAGGCCCAAAATAATCTGTTGCGCCTCTGAAACAACAATAGGGTCAATACCTGAAAACGGCTCGTCTAAAAGCAGGAACATCGGGTTCATAAGCAATGCCCTTGTAATCTCCAACCGCCGCCTTTCCCCGCCTGAAAGCATATAACTCTTGCTTTTGCGAAGATGCAATAGATTAAGCTCTGCCAAAGAAGACAATAGTTTTCTCTCCCTTGCCTTGCGGGACAAAGGCAGGGTCTCTAAAAAAGCCATAATATTTTCCTCAACCGTTAATTTACGGAATACTGATGGTTCCTGAGGAAGATATGCCATACCAAGCTGGGCGCGTTTATGGATAGGAAGACTTGTTATATCCTTATTATCAAACAATATCTGCCCGCTGTCAGGCTTAACAATACCCACGACCATATAAAACGTCGTTGTCTTGCCAGCGCCATTAGGCCCAAGCAATCCCACAACCTCGCCGCGCTTAATCTTGATATTAACCCCGTCAACTATCTTGCGCCCGCCATATTGCTTTGTAATATCCTCAGTTTCCAGCAAGTGCATTCTGCCCATCCTCTCCATAGAACAAAACAGTCGGCCTGCCAGTCATTACCAGCTCCTGAGTTGAAACGTTATAGTGCGCCTCTTGGCCTTTGGTTTCATTATCGCCTTTGATAATCCTGACGTTGCCCTTGGCAACGATATCCGTAATCTTGTTATCGTCATTATTAAAATAAACAAACAGCTTATCCGAATAAATCACCGCGTCCTTATCATGCACCACAACATTATTATTAAAAACCGCTGTTTTCTTCTCATAATTAACCTGAAGAGGCCCATCACAAGTAATAGAAGTCTTTACCTTCTTATTGCCTTCCATCCTTTCTATCTGCACGACAACATCCTTTTTCATATCAACAGAGTTTTCATCTATCTTCACCTGAGCCCCGTTTGACTGGGCAATAGAAGCGCCTTTAATAGCAACCACATGGCTGTCTGTGTGAATAGTATTGCTTGCAGTATCCCACATCGCCTTGTCTGTGATAATCTTTGCGCCTGTTTTAGACTGCGCAATAACATTCTCTGACAAAAGCAAATTGCCCGTCCTCTGATTATACAGGCCTTTATCCGACGATACCTTTATAATATCCTCCTTGGAATACCCATGCCCCTCAATCTTGTCAAAACGCATCACATCATCCTCAATATAGGCCGTCTTACCGTTCAGATCCCAATCCTTTGAACCGTCAGGGTTAAAACCGCTCAACTTAAACCCTTCTATCGTTTGAGAAACAGAAGACTGCCCTGCATCATTTGCCCAAACAGGAACAAATAAACCCAAAAACAAGGCAACAACAAAAAACCGCCTCATACAACCACGCCTTTCAACCTTCCCACGGCCTCTTTCAACCTGTCCTCAGGGACAGTCAAAGCAAACCGGATATACCCTTCGCCTGCCCTTCCGAAACCAACACCCGGAGTTGCCACAATAGAGGCCTTTTCCAACAGCGTCTTGGCAAATGAGATGGAAGTCTCACCGGCAGGCACACGCATCCACACATAAAAAGTGGCTTTGGGCCTGTTTACTGCAAACCCGGCATCAGAAAGCTCATCCACCAATACATCGCGCCTTCTTTTATACATCGCCTGAATCTGCCTTATATGCTCATCCCCATTCTTGAGGGCCTCAATACCAGCAAGCTGGATGGCCTGAAAAATCCCTGAATCCATGTTAGACTTAAACTTGGATAACGCCTTTACCGCATCCTTATTGCCACAAACCCAGCCGATACGCCAACCAGTCATATTATAAGTCTTTGAAAGAGAATGAAATTCAATAGAATGTTCCTTGTTCTTATCCACCTCCAAAATGCTTATAGGTTTATACCCGTCATAGGCAATCTCAGAATAGGCCATATCTTGGGCAATAAGAAAGTCATATTTCTTTGCATAAAACAAACACTTTTCAAAAAACTCCCAATCTCCCACAGCGGAAGTCGGATTATTAGGATAATTTAGATACAAGATCTTCACCTTGTGCCAAACAGACTCCTTAATCTTATCAAGATACGGCATAAACCCGTTTTCTTCAAGCAAAGGCAATTCATAGACCTCTGCGCCTGCCAGAAGAGTAGCATTTTTATATGGAGGATAACAAGGAGAAGGTACCAAATTAACATCGCCGATATTATTCATTGCAAACGGCAGGTGCGCAATCCCCTCTTTAGAACCAATAAGCGCGAGGATCTCCTCGTTTGCAGACAGTTCTACATTAAAACGCTTCTTATACCAAATAGCTATTTGTTCCCTTAACTCAGGGCATCCCTGATCCATAGCATACTTATGTGTTGATGGATCCTTTAAGGCATTACACATCGCATCTATAATAAACTGCGGGGTGGGAGTATCCGGATCGCCAATACCAAGATCAATAACATCCTTGCCATCCGCAACAGCCTGTCTTTTCGCCTTGTCTATATCAGCAAAAAGATACGGCGGAAGTTTTTCCAAATACCTTGAAAACTGCATAAAACCCTCCTTGAAGAATAAAAATAACAAATCAAATTATCCCAAAAATATTTCTATAAAGGAAAGATATTATACTACTGAAAAGCAATTCAGTGAAATGTTTTATGACACCAAATAATCTTAAGAGTTTTGGAGGCAAGATACTATTTTAAAAAATCCACTTAATTACTTACACAATAAAATAAAATTTTAATAAACCAACGTTCAATAAATATTATAGAAGAGATATACCTATCATCGGAGCACAAATTACCCGATAACCTTAACTGTTTCCCTATACCCCACAGACATAAGTTCTCTTGCCTTTGTAAAATCCATAAAGTGTACAAAAGAGGTATCCGGATGGATTATGACGTATCCTTCTCTCATCTGCGCCATAGCAATAGAGGATTCCATGATAAAAACAGATTGCGTCAAAACGTCCATTATAGACGGTGAAAACTTATCGTGATGCCCAAAAACATTACTGATAACGTCCCATATCTTATTGTTGGACTTGGATTCCAATTTTGGCGGGCCGCACAACACGTTCACAACCCATGGCCTAATCCTTTCGCCCCATAAATGCTTTGCTTGAACAATAGCCAAAGGGCTTGAAACCCCGCCATCTATCAAGAACATATCTCCTTTGCTCACTGGCACGAATATCCCCGGTATGGAATAACTAGCCCGCAATGCATTTATTATCCTGCCTTCATTTAAAATAACAGGCATCCCTGTTGAAAGCTCTGTGGCAATGCAGGCAAAAGGCACATTACAATCGGTAAAATCGAAATCAGAAAAGATCGGATTAAACAACTGTATTGACTTTTCACCTGATACAAGGCCGCCTTTTGACAAGTTAGCCCAATTTACGTCCAACGTCTGCAGAACGTCTTTCCAATCCAAACGCAATGCAAAGTCAATCAACCCTTCTATTTCGAGATTTAATGCGTAATATGCCCCGATAATAGCGCCTATACTCGTCCCTATAACGGCATCAAACATTACGCCTTTTTCTATTAATCTTCTCAAGACACCCAAATGCGCAAGCCCCCTTGCCGCTCCGCTGCCTAAAACCAATACATTTTTTCGTCGTCTTAAAAAATGCATTTACCTCTCCAGCGCGTACGGAGGCAACACAGTTGAGGCCGCAAATACTTCAGGTGAAAAATACCTCAACTTTTTGACATTGCCCCATGAAAGGGCGATTCTGGCTCTGGATGCATATGACTTGCACGATATGCCTTTTATCCCGAGAATAAATGAGAAGAACCCCCCCACATAAGTCGGCACAGGGGCAAGATAAGGCACGACCCGTCCAAAGATGTTTTCCACTTTCTTCATCTCTTCTCTCAACTCGCCTTTTTGAAAAAATGTTGAGCCTGTTTGTCTGCTCATCACACCTTTTTTATTCAAGATATTGTAAACACCTTTATAGAATTTCGCGCTAAACAGAACTTTGCCCGGGCCGATTGGATCTGGAGAGTCCACTATAACGACATCGAACTTCTCTTTCGTATCTTGCACGTATTTAATTCCATCATCTATTATCAACTTCGTTCTTTTATCTTCGAATGCCTTTCCACATATAGACCTAAGGTATTTTTTTGCCAGATCAACCACTGCTCCGTCTATCTCGACCATCACGATTTTCTCAACGGTCCTGTATTTAATGACCTCCTCTAGTGTGCCCCCATCTCCACCGCCGATTATAAGAACGCTTTTTGGCTTGCGATGCATAGACATTGCGCAATGCGCAAGCATCTCGTGATATATAAATTCATCTACTTCTGTTGTTTGGACAATATCGTCCAATACAAGGACCTTGCCTAAAACAGAATTTTCAAACAAAAATATCTTTTGAAACTTGCTCTTGCCCTTATACAACTCCTTATCAACAACGATTGCCTGCGCATACTTGCTATGATAAAGATCTTCCTTAAACCACTTCATAAAAATCCCCCTTTAAGTATATTATTTCACTTTACAGAACTACTCCACCCTTGGGGATGTCTTTTTCTTTTATAAGCAGGCGTTTATCCTGTATATTGGGATAAAACTGCCTAAACAGCATATATGCGCCTTCCACATCGGCGTTCATAACAGGATCTGCCGCAAATGCATTTTTCAATATATATAGTATACGTTCTGTCTTTTTTGCGGAACTCAAAACCGTTGAGGAAGCAATCCTGCTAATACGCTTAAATGCCGCTTTGAATTTTTGTCCCAACAGCTCTTGCCAATACGATTTATCAAAAGCAATAATCTTAAATAAAATCATCGAGGCTTTATCCTTATTCCCAGGCTTATAAGCCATTGCATAATGCAAATCACAACCCAAGATAAGGCCTAATTTTTGCAACAAATCTTCAGACATATTTTTCAGAGATTGATTTAATCGGATTTTACCATTAAACCTGCTGTTGCCCAAAATAAAATATTCCCTATATGCAAGCGGCATTTTTACAGGCATATTGGCTACAACATATTTGATAAACTCCTTATCCTCAACAGAGGAATTTTTGGCTATAAACTTTGCTATCTCAAATAAGGCAAAATTTAGATTTTTCGCATTCATCACCATTCTAATCAAATCTGCTTGCAGTCCCCTCATATCAGGGAATATATGGTTAAGCGCCAAGGCAATAACACCTGCCTTAGACCTATCCATGCCCAAATCGACCAGTTTGTCCTCTATCAAAACAAAACTATTGGATTTATAAATAGTTGGGATTTTCTTACCTTTGCCGCCCTCTTCCAACAGATCTTCTAAAGCAGATTTCATCGCCTTATCCCGATCTTGAGAGGGACCTTGATTCTGGCCGTTATCGTCGTAATCATCATTTATCAAATCATTATAAGCAATGCCAAAAACATCCAATAAAGGCATTTTATCAGAGCTTTCTATAAGGGCATCTTTGTTAATTATTATTCCATCCTGCCGACTAAAAAACACAATCGAAATAACTCTCTGTTGTTTATACAATGTCCATTGTTCCATATCCTTTATAAATTTCCTCTCAAGGGATATATCTTCAGCCAGCCGGTTATTCAAAATCTCTCTTGGAACTGACAAGGAAATCCCCTCAAAGGATATATTGTAAACACGCCCCTTGGGCCCCAGTTTATAACGCTCCGCTGTATATTCCCCTTTGACATTATTTGCCGTTGTTTGCCTATCATACGTCAGATCTATGCCGTTAAACTTGGATATTATTACCCTTTGATCAAACAACCCTGCAATGCGTTTCTCAAGCAGTTTCTGCATCAGCTCATAAACCCCGTATCTGACATCTTCATCTTGCCAAAGCCCATATAACAGCGGCATAGACCATGCCCTGATAGATGCCAACTCCATGCAAAATGCCCTATCCTCTTCAGATAGCTTATCAACGTGCGTAAAGAGATAAGAAACCAACACACTCGCAGGCCTTGCAGAATTATAATCATTATCCAACAACGCAATAACGTCCAACATAGATTTAAGCAATTTCTGCGCGGCAGGATACTTATCAGCCCGTTGATACAAAGAACTTATCTCGTCCTTATAAGCCGATCTAACATCATCACTATAAAAGGCATAGTTCAATTCCTTCCATTCTGCCCCTGCTTCTAACAAAAGCCTTTTGGCTGTTTTCTTATCCTTTTTCTTATCCGAGTGCCTCATACGCAGGCTATCAGATATGTTCTTTATCATCTTGTTTAGATAAATACTTACCTTGCCCACTAATGGTTCCTCATCCTCCTTAAAAACAGCGCATCTGATAGCATCCATCAACAGGCGTTTTTTTAACTTGTCCTTAATAGGCATATCGAGCAACATACCGTAAACCTTTTTAAACTCCTTTCTGCTTTTCTTTGCGCTTTCAAAATAATTATTCTGCAAAAAATACCTCGTCTCATGAGATTCTACACCTGCCGCTACCACGAGATACGCAGTAAGAAAATCCCTTATGCCTTGCGGAATAGCAAGCCTATTGTTTTTACACAAATCCAAAACATCGTCAATAACATCTCCTTTTGGCGTATATCCTGTCCAGTTCATAAAAATGGCCCCTACTTCTTCCAGATTATAGAGCATGTCCTCTAAATCATCTGCTGATAATTCATCTCTATTCCTCAATACAACATAAGATTTAAACAGGTTGCCTGCAGCAAAGTTTAATTGACTATTGGTTTTGGCGTAATCTAATGCCTTTTCACCAAACAACTTCAAACCATAGTCATCTGCGGAATTGATTATCAGCGGGAAAATCCATGCGAACAACTCCGGAAAATTTTCGTTATAATAATCAAAATCTATTGCTATGGATTTTAAGTTATCTTTTGATGTATTCCTATTAGATACATAATCTATCAATAACGACTTAGAGATTATATAACGCGATAAGTTCTTATCAACCCGTCTCAGATCTTGCTGTGAAATACCAACGGCCTCTATATCATTACTTATCTTTACGGCAAGATCGTTTTCTCCTGTTATAATAGCAAGATACTGGATATCCTGATACACGATCAACATCCGAGCATAAACCTGTATAGGTAAATCTTTACCCGCGACTTTTAGTTTTGCGTAAAAAGGATTAAGCGCATCGGAAAGGTCCTGCAACAAATCATATGAATTGACATGAAAAGCGGATTTTATCACCTTATTAATAAGGCCTTGCGCGGATTTTATGGCAAAAAAATTATCTATTCTATCAATAGGCAGTGATTGTAATCTTATAAAAGCCCTTATAATCGCGCTGGCATTTGTGCCTAACATCTTGTCGGGAATTTCGGAAATAGCGGCAGAGATTATGCCAAAAGGCATATCTATCTCACCACTTGCGAACGACCTAATCCTCTCTATTATGTACTTCAATAAAACATCCTCTTCTTCCTTGGACAATCCATATATATTGGCATAAGCCATAAGAGAAACCGCTAATTCCATAGCCTTTAACGAATGTTCCTTCTTGATTACACTCCATTGCTTAAGCGCCTTACTGGCAAGAGGTGATAACTTTGACTTGCTTGACCTTGGGTTGTAGGCCATTGCCTGCAATATCAAATAAGAAAACTCAGCAGGTATAGATTCGAATCTCTCTGAAAACTTATCTATAAGCTCACTTGATCGAATTATTCTATCGGCGATAGAATTACAAACAGCGTGTTTTTCCGACTTTTCCAAGACCTCTGACAACATCGAATAAACAAAAGAACGCATCTTTACATTAGCATTATCAAATATCGCATACCACAAGGCTATTTCTGGATAAGGCTTGACGAGTTTATCCCTTATAATACTATAAGAACCAGAGACCTGTTGCTTCGATCCCTTTAAGGAGCAGATAGGAACCGATTTACTAAATATATCGTACATAATATCTCTTAAATGCGCTCTCGAATGTTTTGTATTAACAATACCATCCACAAATTCGGCATCTTTTGTAAAAATGCCAATCAATACACACTGCGGCAAATAAAGAGGATTAAAAGAATTATCACGCACCATCTGAATAACACGCTCTTTTGTTTTGCGCAAGAGTTCGTTATAACCTTTTAACAGTATCGTTTCAACAGTTCTATACGAGAAAACGTTAAGATTTTTACTGCCACTTGAAAGTTTGGAAAGTTTAAGGCGGTAATCTTTAGGAACAAATTCCAACAACCTGCCTTTTAGGACATGTATATCTGCCCCACGCTGTTCAAAAACAGGCAGTTCAGATGCAAAAGACAAAATAATAGCGTATGCATCAATTACAGAATAAACTGACTGATTATCAAGGCTGTTTCTTGCGTTAGATAAATTAAGTCTAAACTCAATGATGTCCATTAATCGCAGCAAACTATCCGTCAAAAACTCATCCTTTGATACAGGTGTGAGTATATTTTCCAAAAACAAATGAAAAAACCTATCGACAAGTTCCTGTATTGATTTTGATGGAAACGTTGAATCCAAATCCAATTTAGAGAACAACAATAAACTGGCCTCGTATCCTGCCCTTAAATCAATAGATAAGCCTTTGGCCTGTAAAGATGCGCGCTGTGCCCAGCGAAACAATGGCAATACCCTTGCAACCAAATCCATTATTTCATCCTGCTTAAGTTTATCAGACAAGGCCGGCAATAACTGCATCATCTTATCAATAGAACGAATCCTTATTATGAATTCATTAAGGTCATCTATTTTATTCAGTCTTTTTTCCAAAATAGAAATATTTTTGTATATAACGCCGCGAATTTTATCGAACGACTCGGGGTCATCAATAACCTGATTTAGATAACTAATTAACGCCTCTTCTTTACTGGATTTCGATAACAATAGTTTCGGTTTTGTCTTCTTTATCCTATTCTTTTTCTTGAGCTTCTTTTTAAGACTTTTAGTATGCTTAGGTTTTGCAAAACATGCCAACATGCCCCCGCTAAAGATAGAAATCATATTCTGCGGATCTAAAACCTGCAGATTGCCAGAATACATGGTATCTGCCACCATCTTGCCGAAAGCGCCTGCCGCAGGCATCAATAAAAATGCCATTGCGGAAATCCCGGATATAAAGGCAGGTTTTCTAACAATGGAACCCCAAAACATATAAATGGCGCTTGATGCCCTATTGAAATGAAACATAAATTTAGATTTATTGCCCTTCACTTCTGCAACAGAGATGTGCGGCAATATCAATGAAAATTTATCGGACATAGACATTATAAGGCCATCTAATACTCGTTGAGGGATAATCTGCTGCAGCCTCTGCAGGACAAACTCTGAATCGTCAAGACTACCATTAGACAAAGCGAAAAAGGCAGCATTATCTTCTATCGCAAAGACAGCATCCCTTATGCCATAAGAGACGCCCATTAAAAACGCATTAGCCATCTTCCATAACAAAAACCTATCTGAAACACGCAGCCGCCTTTGCAGCTCATCAAACACCCTTATCAAATCCGCAGCATTCCCTGCCTTATCTTGAGAAAAACACACTGCCCTTAATCTGCCGCCCTTTGAGAATACAGTATAATCATCCAAAGAGCCTGAATTCATGCCAATGGCATAGGCCATTCCAGCCCCAAGGCCTAATTCGTAAGCCAAGGTAAGCATACCCCTTTCAGGCAATTCATAACTAACGAGAAAGTCGCTAATCAGCATACCTGAACTAAACTTGATTTTCGAAATATTCCCTTGTTCTTGAATTGAATATAACCTTCTAAGTTTAGGAAACAAAACCTGATAGATCCTTGCAAAATCTGCTAATCTATTTGAATTATTGCAAAATAGAAACAGGGAATCCAATCCAAAAAGGTTCTTTGCATCAAAATAAAAGGAATAACCATCTTCGGTTATTCTTGGCAGCCCCTCAAGCACGCCATATCTATAATAAAATGGCAAATCAGAAACAGCCTGTGCTATAATCCTCCTGACAAGCGTCAAACCGATTCCTCGTTTTTTCAATAGCTCAACTAAATTAAGAGGGCCTTGCTGCCCATACAAAACCACATTTAAATCCATTGAACGCCTAATATCCTTCACAATAGGACGTTCTGCGCTGTCTATTAACAAGACACCATTGGATAAAATGCCTTTATTAGACCCTATCAACTTCTTAAATCTCGTTTCAGGCATAGCATACAATCCAAGCCCTTTGCAAAACTCAACATCCTCATCCGGAACAACCAAATCCAAACGGCAAGGGAAAACCACCCCGCTTATTTGCCCGGCAGCCTCTTTTATCTTTGCGCGATCAACAGGCAGATGCACATATACCTGTTCTATCGAATAAAGGTCTTTTTGCGGCAAAAACAAGAGCTCGCGTCCTTTTTCCCAACCCATTTCACGAAAATCATCACGTGATTTTATCTTACCGATAAAAGGCTTGCGACCAAAATTAACCCCGCCTAGATAATACACAAAAGATTCTCCACGAAAAGACTTATTAACATCCTTCATAAAATCCTGCATATACAGGCGTTTGAAGAATAAAGGGTCAAAAGGCCGGCCAGAGACAAAAGGCAATATAGTATTTCCATATAATTTATCGGATTTTTTGCTTAAATACCTTTTAAAATGAACAGCCAAGACGTAAATAGCATACAAATCCCTCAATTCTTTATAGGCATCGTGATTAGATACCATCTTATTGAGTGGCGCGACAATAGACTTCACGTAATCAGGCATTCCCTTGGACATTTTCATCCTAACCCTTAAACCCAAGGATTTTACGGCCCAAACACCATCTCTATACTTGACCAATCTTGCCTTCAATGGCTCTATCCAAAATATAGGAAAAAACTCCAGATCCTTGTCTGATTCTAATGCCAACGGAAAAAGCAAACGGCTAATATCCTTCTTAAATCTCAAATCAGTCCTCAAAAAAACAGGCGCAATATCAGTATAACTCAACGAAAGAGCACTAACCGGATCGTTTGGCGTCAGATTCACCCATAAGTCCTTCTTATTTATAGATAAAAACTCCAAGAATATCTTTTCAGTCTTTTCAATCGAAAAACTAAAAGAGCCCTCATCAACAAACAACCTCACCGCATTATTGGGCAAAATCTGCATAGCAATAGGCGCAGAAAACAAATTATTGACAGACGAGGCATAAGATTGCCCTGTAAAAGAAGAAAAGACAAGAAGAAAGACCAAACACACATTCAAAAATCTATTTCTTCCTATTCTGTTCAAACCCCTCTCCTTTGCACAACATTTAAACCTTTTTAAAATTATACAACAAATTAAGGCAATTTGCACGAATTTTCTTTTATTCCCCCTTACACAATGGCCTTATGGCGCTATTTCAGCGCTATAATTTTCAAGCAAATTATTATTTCCCCGATAGATAGGATATTAATTTTTTATTGGATGCTATCATTATGGTTTTCAATAGATTCAACGCCTCTTGCACCTGATAATCGTATTTTATCTCTTGAAGTGAAACCGAATCCTTATCTTCCGCATCCAAGAGTTTATCTCCCCTTTTTATAATATCAAATATACGATCTACGTCCATATCGCCTTTCAAGATATCATCCAGCTCCTCTTGAGTTAAGGTGTACTTACGTTCAACAACAACATCCGGCATAATCCCTTCACCTTCTATACACCGATCGTCCGGCAGATAATATTTTTCAGTCGTCAATTTTACTGCCGAGCCATCATTTAAAGAGAATATCTGCTGCACAACACCCTTTCCATAACTCTTTTCACCCACCACAATAGCCCTGCCATAATACTGCATTGCCCCTGCAAATATCTCGGAAGCCGAAGCAGAACCTTCATTAATCAGTATCACCAAAGGAATATTCGTAATAGGGCGGGAATAAGAGGTCTTATAATGCCTTTCCTTGTCTATTCTTCCCTTTGTATACACAACCTCGCTTCCATTTGGCAAAAACCTGCCACAGAGATCGACGGCAGAGACGAGCATACCTCCAGGATTATTTCTTATATCTATAATCAGGGCTTTTATACTCTCTTTTCTGATTAATTTTTCCAATCCATCATCCAAATCCTTGACCATATCGTCATTAAATTTCGTAATACGAATATAGCCTATCTGCGCATCCTTATCAATAACTTCAACAGCGGTAATCTCGTCTATCTGGATGATATCCCGTTCAATTTCGACCTCTATCAGGTGATCCACGTCTTTTCTGAGCAAAGACAACTTCACTTTTGACCCAGGAGCGCCTCTAATCTTGCTGACTGCCTCATTTAAAGTGATGCCTTGTGTGATTTCTCCGTCTATTTTAACAATCTTATCTCCTGCCTTAACCCCAACTTTCCAGGCAGGAGACCCTTCAATAGGAGCAATAACCGTCAAAAAACCATCCCTTATTCCAACCTGAATACCTATGCCCCCAAATTTACCTTCGGTATCCCCTAAAAATTCCTGATATTCATCAGGGGGCATAAAAATAGAATAAGGGTCCAAACTATAAAACATCCCTTTAACCGCGTTATATATAAGGTCTTTCGGGTCAAGAGGCTCTACATAGGCAGTTCTTATAATGGTAAGAACATCGGCAAAAACCGCTAAATTCTTGTAAACATCCACTTTCTCGCGTATCTTTTGCAAAACGCCGGCAGAAGAAGTTGCAGCAATCAAGAAAAATGCCATTAAGATAGATACAGCCCTTATCTTTTTATTAGTCATCGCCCCTCCTATTATGGGATAAAAAAATCAAGAGGACAAAAGAGATTCCAATATCTCTTTAACCTTCTGAGGATTGGCCTTGCCTCGCGAGGCCTTCATAACCTGTCCTACTAGAAACATAACCGCATTCTTTTTCCCTGCCCGGTAATCCTCAACAACCTTTGGATTCGCCTCTATGGCTTCTTTGGCAAATTCCTCAAGCTGAGATGAATCCTGTACCTGCAAAAGGCCCTTTTCCTTTACCACATCAGCAGGACTATTCCCTCTTTCAATGGACTCCTTTAACGCTGTTTGAAGCGCAATATTATTTATCTTTCCGCCTGCCCACATAGAACATATCTCTCCCAAATCCTTAGGGGAAACAGAAAGCTCGCCCACAGATAACTGTTTATCGTTTAACTGCTGAAGCAATATACTTATAAACATATTCGCCAACTTTTTCTTATCCTCAACACCTTTGGCAGCCTCTTCATATAAATCCGCCAAGGCCTTTTCCTGACACAAAACAGATGCATCGTATTCAGTGATATTATAATCCTTTTGCATTCTTGACATTCTCTCTTTGGGAAGTTCCGGAAGCATTTCTTTAATAGAATCAATATAGGAATCCTCTATCACAATAGGAAGCAAATCAGGCTCGGGGAAATATCTATAATCATGCGCCTCTTCTTTACTGCGCATAGAAACCGTAACCAACTTATCCGAATCCCAAAGCCTTGTCTCCTGAACAATCCTTTGCCCATCTTCAATGGCCTTGATCTGGCGTTTTATCTCAAACTCCAAGGCGCTTTTAACAGCCTTAAAGGAATTCAGATTCTTTATCTCCGTTTTCACACCAAACTTCTCATCGCCCTTCTTGCGAACGGATACGTTTGCATCGCACCTCAAAGAGCCCTTTTCCATATCACAATCTGAAACACCCAAATACTGGATTATCTGCTTTAACACAGTCAAATACTCATATGCCTCATCAGGGCTTCTCATATCCGGCTCGCTGACAATTTCCAGCAAAGGCACGCCTGTCCTGTTGTAATCCACCAAAGACATCCCTTGCCCGTGAATCAACTTCCCCGCATCCTCTTCCATATGAATACGGGTTATGCCTATCTTTTTCCCCTCTCCATTCACAACTATATCAAGATGCCCATTAACACAAATAGGCATATCATACTGAGATATCTGATAGGCCTTTGGCAGATCAGGATAAAAATAATTCTTCCTATCAAACTTGGTATACCGGGCAATAGAACAATTCAAGCCAAGCCCGGCCAATACAGCCGCTTCTAATACCTTTTCATTAAACACAGGCAAAACGCCGGGCAGGCCTAAACACACCGGACAAACATTGGAATTAGGTTCTGAACCAAATTCGTTTTTACAAGAACAAAATATCTTTGTCTTTGTCTTCACCTGAACGTGGACTTCCAGTCCTATAACCGCTTCCCATTCCATAATCAACTCCTATCTTACGAAATATTTGGATGCTTATTATGCCAAGGTGTGGCCTGCTCATACGCATAAGCTGTTCTAAACATAACAGACTCGCCAAAAGGCCTTGCCATAAACTGCACGCCAACAGGCAACCCGTCAGAGGCAATAGCGCAAGGCACAGATATTGCCGGTATGCCAGCCAGATTGGCAGATATAGTAAATATATCAGACAAATACATAGAGAGCGGGTCAGACAACCTATCTCCGAGGCCAAACGCCGTTGTCGGAGAAGTCGGCGACATAATAACATCGCACACCTTAAACACATCCTCAAAATCCTTGCTTATAAGCGCCCTCATCTTTTGGGCCTTAAGATAATACGCGTCGTAATAACCACTGGACAGGACATACGTCCCTAATATAATCCTGCGCTTGGCCTCTTTGCCAAAGCCTTCACCCCTTGTCTTTTTGTACATCTGCCAAAGCCCTTCGGCTTCAGCGCGATAGCCATATTCTACTCCATCAAAACGAGCCAAATTAGAACTGGCCTCAGCAGTTGCAACGATATAATAAATCGCAACA